>Ga0208480_1000413_pt1 | contig 16154 bp, 14 predicted proteins | sample NGESurshal092012_4_FD_184485 | JGI IMG/M metagenome (GOLD analysis project Ga0208480, IMG submission 184485) | Arctic peat soil microbial communities from Barrow, Alaska - NGEE Surface sample F53-1 shallow-092012 (SPAdes) | ecosystem: Environmental > Terrestrial > Soil > Wetlands > Peat ... | reverse complement strand
TCCTAGGCTCGATCGACGTCGTGTTCGGGGAGGTCGATCGGTGATCGCGGTCGCCGTGAGTGCTTCAGCATGACGCTACATTCGAGGAACGTTTGACCGATGTCCGTTCGCCGCCTTGCTGACGAGCAACCGATAAACTTCGAGTTCACGCCCGAGAACAAGGCGTGGACGGATCGGGAGATAGCGAAATACCCTCCCGGCAGGCAGGCGTCAGCGGTGCTCGCGCTGTTGTGGCGCGCGCAAAAGCAAAATGGATACTGGCTTCCCCGAGTCGCGATCGAAAAAGTCGCGGCGATGCTCGATATGCCGAACATCCGAGTGCTTGAGGTCGCGACCTTCTACACAATGTTCAATCTGGAGCCGGTCGGGCGCCACTACGTTCAGGTCTGCGGCACGACGCCGTGCATGTTGTCCGGTTCCGACGACATCAAGGCAGTTTGCCGCAAGCGCATCGGCGAACAGGAGCATGTGACCTCGGACGGCGTATTTTCTTGGATAGAGGTCGAATGCCTCGGCGCCTGTTGCAACGCACCGATGGTCCAGATCAATGACGACTATTACGAGGACCTGACGCCGGAAAGTTTCGCCAGTCTGCTTGACGATCTTGCGGCCGGTCGTCCAGTCAAGTCGGGCTCGCAGATCGGACGTATCTCGTCCGAGCCGGTCGGAGGTTTGACTTCACTGACGACGCTGTACGGAACTGAGGGACGGGGTCGCCTGAGCGCGCCTGCCCCCGCAAACGATCAACCGCCGAACGGAAAGATCGGGAACTGAGCGATGCTGGAAGACAAGGATCGCATCTTCACCAATCTTTATGGACTTGGCAATCGCGGCCTCAAAGGCGCACGGGCGCGCGGCAATTGGGATGGGACCAAGGCGCTCATCGATAAGGGGCGCGACTGGATCATCGCCGAAATGAAGGCCTCGGGCTTGCGCGGCCGCGGGGGTGCGGGGTTCCCCACCGGCCTCAAATGGTCGTTCATGCCCAAGACAATCGATCCCAAGCGCCCGCACTATCTCGCTATCAACGCCGACGAATCGGAGCCTGGAACCTGCAAAGATCGCGAGATCATGCGCAACGACCCGCACACGCTGGTCGAGGGCGCGCTGCTAGCTTCGTTCGCCATGGGCGCACACGCGGCCTATATCTATGTGCGCGGCGAATTCATCAAAGAGCGCGAAAATCTCGAGGCGGCGGTTAAGGAGGCATATGAGGCGCGGCTCATCGGCAAGGACAATATTCACGGCTGGCCCTTCGATCTTTATGTCCATCACGGGGCCGGGGCCTATATTTGCGGCGAAGAAACGGCGATGCTCGAGTCGCTCGAGGGTAAAAAGGGCATGCCACGCATGAAGCCGCCCTTTCCCGCGGGCATGGGGCTGTACGGTTCCCCCACGACCGTTAACAACGTCGAATCGATCGCCGTCGCGCCGACGATTTTGCGTCGTGGCGCGTCCTGGTTTACGAGTTTCGGGGCGCCCAACAATTTCGGCACCAAGGTCTTCAGCATCTCGGGTCACGTCAACAAGCCGTGCAACGTTGAGGAGGCGATGTCGATCCCGTTCCGCGAGCTGATTGAAAAGCATTGCGGGGGCGTGCGCGGCGGCTGGGACAATCTGCTCGCGGTCATTCCTGGCGGGGCGTCCGTGCGGCTCGTCCCCGCCGCTCAGATCATCGACTGCCCCATGGACTTCGACTCGCTCGCCAAGCTCAAATCCGGTCTCGGCACGGCTGCGGCGATTGTGATGGACAAGTCGACAGACATTATCCGCGCTATCGCGCGTTTGTCATATTTTTATAAGCACGAAAGCTGCGGCCAGTGCACGCCGTGCCGCGAAGGCGCCGGATGGATGTGGCGCGTCATGGAGCGTATGGTTCAGGGTCGCGCGCAAAAGCGCGAGATCGACATGCTGCTGGACGTCACCAAGCAGGTCGAAGGGCATACAATTTGCGCGCTCGGCGACGCGGCAGCATGGCCAATTCAGGGCCTAATCGCCCATTTCCGCCCCGAGATCGAGCGGCGTATCGACCAATATGCCGCCAACCCGCATAGCGAGCCGGTGCTCGCGGCCGCGGAGTAGGGCATGACAGGTCACATTGCCCAGCTCAACATTGGCCGGTTCCGCTATCCGACGGACGATCCGCGCATGGCGACTTTCATGACGAACCTCGATCGCATCAACGCTCTCGCGGAGCGTAGCGAGGGGTTCGTGTGGCGGCTCAAGGACGACAGTAACAATGCGACTGCCATCCGTTCAGCGAGCGACCCGACCATGGCCGTCAACCTGTCGGTGTGGGAGAGCGTGGAAGCGCTCGAGCGCTTTGTGTGGACGACGGTCCACAAGCAGTTCTACAATCGTAAGGGAGATTGGTTCGAAAAGCCTGGGGCGCCGCATTTCGTCATGTGGCCGATACCATCCGGGCATATTCCAATCCTGGAAGAGGCGACGGGGCGGCTCGATCATCTAACGCGGAACGGCGATAGCGACTTTGCCTTCGGCTGGGGCCATCTGGCGCATATCAAACTGTGGATGAGCAGGAAATGCGGCTAAGAGCGCGCTTCGGGGCTCTAATCATCTCCTCGAATCTGGGTGAGATCACCACTGGCTGCATGTTGGCCTTCCGTTGGGCGATCAGCGCATGAGCAAGATCGTTATTGACGGCAAGGAAATCGACGTTCCCGCCGAATACACCCTTCTTCAGGCTTGCGAGGCGGCCGGCGCCGAGATCCCGCGTTTCTGCTTCCACGAGCGACTGTCGATTGCCGGAAACTGCCGGATGTGTCTCGTCGAGGTGAAAGGCGGACCGCCCAAGCCGACAGCCTCCTGCGCCATGGCGGTCAAAGACTTGCGCCCCGGCCCGAATGGCGAACCACCGGTCGTGCTGACCAACTCACCGATGGCCCGCAAAGCGCGCAAGGGCACGATGGAGTTCCTGCTTATCAACCATCCGCTTGACTGCCCGATTTGCGACCAGGGCGGGGAGTGTGATCTGCAGGATCAGGCAATGGCGTACGGCGCCGACTCCTCTCGCTTCGCCGAGAACAAGCGCGCCGTCGAGGACAAATATATCGGGGCGCTGGTCAAGACGTCGATGAACCGCTGCATACAATGCACGCGGTGTGTGCGCTTCGTAACGGAGGTGGCCGGTGTTCCGGAACTCGGCGCGATCGGCCGCGGCGAGGACATGGAGATCACCTCCTATCTTCAAGAAGCCTTGAGCTCGGAGCTGCAGGGAAACGTTGTCGACCTCTGTCCGGTCGGCGCCTTGACCTCTAAACCGACGGCGTTCCACGCCCGTCCGTGGGAGTACGCCAAGACCGAATCGATTGACGTGATGGATGCGCTCGGGTCCTCGATCCGAATCGATGCGCGCGGCCGCGAGGTCGTGCGAATTCTGCCGCGTGTCAATGATGCGATCAACGAGGAATGGATTTCCGATAAGACGCGGCACATCGTCGACGGCTTGAAGACGCAGCGACTCGATCGTCCCTATGTCCGTGTCGATGGTCGGCTCCGGCCCGCAACCTGGGCGGAGGCTTTCGCCACTATCGCTGGCAAGGTTGCCGCCGCCGCTCCCTCCCGGATCGGTGCAATCGTTGGCGATCTGGCGACGGTCGAGGAAATGTTCGCGCTCAAGTCGCTGGTCGGCAAGCTCGGCTCGTCAAACATCGACTGCCGCCAGGATGGCTCGAAATTGCACCCCAAATTTGGGCGTGCGTCCTATCTTTTCAACTCGACGATTGCCGGGATCGACCAGGCTGACGCTATTCTCATCGTTGGCTCCAACCCGCGTTACGAGGCGCCTGTCCTCAACGCGCGCATCCGCAAGCGCTGGCTCAGGAGCGGCGCGCCGATAGGCGCCGTCGGCTCAAGGGCCGATCTGACCTACAAATACAATCACCTGGGCGCAGGACCGGAGACTCTCGCGCAGGCATGGGATAAATCGCCAAAAGATGCAGCTAAACCAATGATGATCGTCGGTGCCGGCGCTTTCGCCCGGCCTGACGGCGTCGCCCTACTGGCTGGGCTCGCCAAGGGCGCCTTGGCGACCGGCGTGGTGAAAGATGGGTGGAACGGCTTCAACGTGTTGCACGCCGCGGCCTCGCGCGTCGGCGGGCTGGATCTCGGCCTCGTGCCGGGTCAAGACGGGCTCGATGCGCTGGCCATGACGAAGGCAAACGCGCTCGATGTGCTCATCAACTTGGGTGCGGACGAGATCGATATTGAACCGGGCGCTTTCGTGGTTTACCTCGGCACCCATGGCGACCGCGGGGCTCATCGGGCGGACGTCATTTTACCGGGTGCGGCCTATACAGAAAAGACGGGCATCTACGTCAACACCGAAGGCAGGCCGCAGTTCGCAGAGCGCGCCGTGTTCCCGCCAGGAGACGCGCGTGAGGATTGGTCGATCCTGCGTGCGCTGTCGGACACACTGGGCGCCAAGCTGCCATTCGATTCGCTCGCCCAAGTGCGGGCGGCGCTAGCTGTCGCTTACCCCTTCCTTGTGCGCTTCGACGTCTTAGCGCCGGCGGATGCGGGGGTGTTCACCTCGATCGCCGCACTCGGCGGGGCTGTTGACAAAGCGCCGTTTGTCCCTGCTATCTCCGACTTCTATCTCACTAACCCGATCGCGCGCGCTTCTCGCGTCATGGCCGAATGTTCGGCTCTCGCGCGAGGCGTTCAGCGTCAGGCGGCGGAATAGCATCGATGAGCACCGCCTCCCCCAGTAGACCGTCGTCTTCGACTTCCCTCGCCATAATTGGCGTCGCCGCGGCGATTGTCGCCGTCGTCATCGTGGCGGTTCTGACGTGGCTGATCCGGGGCGGCTATTTCTCGGCGTTCGGGCACTGGATGCACACAAGCGACGTCGGGACGGCGATTCGCTACCTCCTCGAGAGCCTCGTGCTGCTCGTGTGTGTGCTCCTGTCGACGGCGGCGCTGATCTACATTCAACGAAAGATCTGGGGAGCCGTGCAGCTGCGACGCGGCCCCAACGTGGTTGGACCTTGGGGCATCCTTCAGCCGTTCGCTGACTTCTTCAAGTTTATACTCAAGGAGCCGATCATCCCGGCGAGCGCCAACAAGGGCGTGTTCCTGCTCGCCCCGCTCGTCTCCGTTGTGCTCGCCTTCGCTGCGTGGGCTGTCATTCCGGTCTCGGACGGATGGGTGGTCGCGGACATCAATGTCGGGCTCCTTTATCTCTTCGCGGTTTCCTCGCTTGGCGTGTACGGCGTCATCATGGCGGGGTGGGCCTCCAATTCGAAATATGCGCTGCTCTCGGCGCTGCGCGCGGCCGCCCAGATGGTGTCCTACGAGGTCTCAATCGGCTTCGTGATCGTGACGGTGGTGCTGTGCGCGGGCTCGGTCAACCTGAGCGACATCGTCCGCGCCCAGGACACGCGGTTCGGCTTGTTCGGCTGGTACTGGCTGCCGCTCTTCCCGATGTTCATCATCTTTTTTGTTTCGGCGCTTGCGGAGACGAATCGGCCGCCGTTCGACTTGACTGAGGCGGAGTCGGAGTTGGTCGCCGGCTACACGGTCGAGTATTCCGCCTCGCTGTTCCTACTGCAGTTCCTGACCGAACTCGTCGCGCTGCTCACCATGGGGGCGTTGGCCGCAATTCTGTTCCTTGGCGGATGGCTGTCGCCGCTGCCGTTTCCGCCGTTCACGTGGATACCGGGGGTGATCTGGTTCCTGATCAAGGCCTGGGCGGTCGTGTTCTGCTTCTTGATGGTCACCGCCTTCGTCCCACGCTATCGCTACGATCAGTTGATGCGCCTGGGCTGGAAGGTGTTCCTGCCAATTTCTCTGGTAATGGTGGTGGTGGTGGCCGGAGTGCTCGAATTCACAGGTCTCGGGGCGAGCCCCTCGGGCCCGTTGCACTGAGGGAGAGGACGCCAATGGCTCTCAGACTCGCCCATTCGGCCAAGTCTCTGTTCCTGACAGAGTTCCTTGCCGCGTTCGGGGTGTCGATCCGCTATATGTTCAAGCCTCGGGCGACGCTCAACTATCCGCATGAGAAGTCGCCGCTGAGCCCTCGCTTCCGTGGAGAGCATGCGCTGCGCCGCTATCCGAATGGCGAGGAGCGATGCATCGCTTGCAAGCTGTGCGAGGCGATTTGTCCGGCTCAGGCGATCACGATCGAGGCAGGACCTCGGCGCAACGACGGCACGCGACGCGCCACGCGTTACGACATCGACATGGTCAAGTGCATCTACTGCGGGATGTGCCAGGAGGCCTGTCCGGTCGACGCGATCGTCGAGGGGCCGAACTTCGAATTTGCGACCGAGACGCGCGAAGAACTTTATTACGATAAGCAACGATTGCTGGCCAATGGCGATCGCTGGGAACGGGAGTTGGCGCGCAACATCGCGCTCGACGCCCCGTATCGATAACGCCTTCTCTCTTCTTAGATGGAGAGGTTGACCATGACCCGTCGGATGACGGGCTTTGTCTAAGGGGGCCTTTAGGCCGGACGAGGGTCGCGCCGCCATGGCGTAAAAGAACGCGGCACTCGCGCCGGGTTGCGCGCCCTGCCTTTCCAGCGACGGAAGGGCGGTCGGGCAGGGGACTATGACAAGAGGCGGACGATGCAGGCCGATGTGTTCTTCTTTTGGATTTTAGCCCCGCTGCTGGTTGTGTCGGCTTTCGCCGTCATCGTGGCCAAAAATCCGGTGCATTCGGTCCTCTTCCTCATTCTTTCCTTCGTCTGCGCGGCCGGGCTGTTTCTTCTCATGGGCGCAGAGTTCCTCGCGATGATCCTGGTCGTCGTCTATGTCGGCGCGGTCGCGGTGCTGTTCCTGTTCGTCGTCATGCTGCTCGACGTGGACTTCACCCGAATGCGGCAGGGCTTCGTCGAATACCTGCCGCAGGGACTGTTGATCGCGTTGGTCGTTGCGATTGAGCTCATCTACGTCGTGTCGGGTCTCGGCCCCTCCCAACGGGCCGCCGCCGCGGCGACGCCGGAGGGAATGCTGAGCAACACGGCCGCGCTCGGCGAGGTGCTCTACACCCGCTATTTCTACTTCTTTCAGGCGGCGGGAATGATCCTGCTCACGGCGATGATCGGGGCAATCGTTCTCACCCTTCACCACAAGCCGGGCGTCAAGCGTCAGGACATTGGCGCTCAGGTGGCTCGCGACCCGAAAACCTCGGTCGAGGTACGCAAAGTTCCCTCGCGCGCCGGCATCTGAAGGATCACGTGGATGGGAATCGGCCTCGCCAATTACCTCGGCCTCGCCGCGATCGTATTCACGATCGGCATCGCCGGCATCATCCTGAACCACAAGAACATCATTATCATTTTGATGTCGGTCGAGCTCATCCTTCTCGCCGTCAATATCAACCTCATCGCCTTCTCGACCTATTCAGGCGATCTGACTGGGCAGGCCTTCGCACTCTTCATTCTGACTGTCGCTGCGGCGGAGGCAGCGATCGGCCTCGCGATCCTGGTGGCCTATTACCGCAATCGCGGCTCAATCGCGGTTGAGGACATCAATTCGCTGAAGGGCTGAGACCGGTGTACCAGCTAATCGTTTTCTTGCCGCTTCTCGGATTTCTGATCGCGGGCATTTTCGGGCCCTGGATCGGCGCACGCGGCGCTGAGTATGTGACCTCGGCCCTTCTCGGGGTTTGTTGCGTCCTCTCCTGGATCGCTTTCGTCATGGTTGCGGGAGGCGCGGACGCTCACGTGCAGATCGCCAATTGGTTCACCTCCGGCAAGGTCGTCGCCGACTGGGCCTTGCGCATCGACACGTTGACCGTTGTGATGTTCGTCGTCGTGACGACGGTGTCGTTCCTCGTCCACGTCTACTCGATCGGCTACATGTCCGAGGACCCATCGCAGCCCCGGTTTTTCGCTTTCCTCTCGCTCTTCACCTTCGCCATGCTGATGCTGGTGACGGCGGACAATCTGGTGCAGCTCTTCTTCGGCTGGGAAGGCGTCGGCCTGATGTCCTACCTCCTGGTCGGCTTCTGGTACGAAAAGCCTGCACCCAATGCCGCAGCGATCAAGGCGTTCGTCGTCAACCGGGTCGGCGATTTCGGCTTTTCGCTCGGGATCTACCTCACCTACCAGCTCACCGGTTCGATCGCCTTCGATCAGGTCTTCGCTGCCGCGCCCGGGCTTGCAGGCAAGACGGTGCATTTTATCGGCTTCAACTGGGACGCGGTGACGCTCGCCTGCCTGCTCCTGTTCATGGGCGCGATGGGCAAGTCTGCCCAGTTCCTGCTGCACACCTGGCTGCCCGATGCGATGGAAGGCCCGACCCCGGTTTCGTCGCTCATTCACGCGGCGACCATGGTGACGGCCGGCGTGTTCATGGTGGCGAGGCTCTCGCCGCTGTTCGAAATGTCGCCCGTCGCGCTCAGTGTCGTTACCATTGTCGGCGGTACGACGGCCTTCTTCGCCGCGACCATCGCGGGGGTTCAGATGGACATCAAGAAGGTCGTCGCCTATTCGACCTGCTCGCAGCTCGGCTACATGTTCGTCGGCCTCGGCGTTGGGGGCTACAGCCTCGGCGTTTTCCACCTGTTTACTCACGCCTTCTTTAAAGGCCTTTTGTTCCTTTGCTGCGGCTCGGTGATCACCGCAATGCATCACGAGCAGGACATGCGCGCGATGGGTGGGCTACGAAAGGAGCTGCCAGTCACTTTCTGGACGATGATGGCCGGCGCGCTGGCGCTGAGCGCCGTCGGTATCCCATTCACGTCGATTGGCTTTGCCGGGTTTGTGTCGAAAGACCCGATCATTGAGGCGGCCTTCGTCTCTCATCGCTTTGGCGCTATGTACGCGTTCTGGTGCGCCGACATCGCGGCCGGATTGACCGCGTTCTACACTTGGCGCCTCATGTTCATGACTTTTTTTGGCAAGCGCGGCGACTGGTCAGCAAGCCTGCCAGCCAAGGCGCATGATGATCATGGTCACGACGAGCACGCCGTGCGCGAATCTCCGTTAGTCATGCTTGTTCCGCTCGCAGTGCTCGCCCTCGGCGCGATATTCGCCGGTATGGCCTTCCGCTATCTCTTCATCGGCGCGGGGCACGACGCATTCTGGCGAAGCTCTTTATACCTGGGCCAGGAGAACGACATTCTCGAACGCATGGAGACGGCCCCATGGCTCGTCTCCGCGTCTCCGACGCTGGCTGTGCTTATCGGGGCCGGAATCGCCTACTACATGTACATGGTTGATCGTACCGCGCCGCGGCGGCTCGCCTCCGGTTTTCCAGGGCTTTATCGCTTCCTCATCCACAAGTGGTACTTCGACGAACTCTACGACTTCCTGTTCGTTCGTCCTGCTTTCGCCATCGGCCGCTTGTTTTGGAAAGGCGGCGACGGCGCGATCATCGACGGCTTCGGACCGGACGGCGTCTCGGCGCGCGTTCTTGACGTCACCCGTAATGCGGTGCGACTGCAAACCGGCTACGTCTATCATTACGCGTTCGCGATGCTGCTTGGCGCGGCGGCGCTGACGACCTGGTATCTGTTCGGAGGGGTCACGCAATGAACGGCTCCTGGATCCTCTCCGGTATTCTCGCGTTGCCGCTGATCGGCGCGCTGTTCATCCTGCTGCTGCCGGGAGACAGCGAGGCGACCAAGCGAAATGCGCGCTGGATCGCGCTGTTTGCGACCATAATCACGTTCGCGCTGAGCCTGGTCGCCTGGAGCCGCTTCGACTCGGCGCAGCCGGGCTTTCAGCTTGTCGAGGCGCGCGACTGGTTTTCGCACGTGATCCTTTACAAGCTCGGCGTCGACGGCATTTCGATGCCGTTCGTGTTGCTCACGGCTTTCCTGATGCCGATCTGCATCGTGGCCTCGTGGGCCCCGATCCAGACGCGGGTGAAGGAATACATGATCTGCTTTCTGGTGCTCGAGACGCTGTTGCTCGGCGTGTTCGTCGCGCTCGATATCGTGCTCTTCTATGTCTTCTTCGAAGGCAGCCTCATTCCCATGTTCATCATTATCGGCGTGTGGGGCCATAGCAACCGCGTCTACGCGGCTTTCAAGTTCTTCCTCTACACGCTGACCGGCTCGCTCCTGATGCTGCTCGCGATCATGGCGATGTATTGGACGGCGGGCACGACCGACATCACCGTGCTGCTCAAGACTTCCTTTCCGCAGGCCATGCAGAAATGGCTGTGGCTCGCTTTTTTTGCCTCGTTCGCGGTCAAGATGCCGATGTGGCCGGTGCATACGTGGCTACCGGACGCCCATGTCGAAGCTCCAACTGCAGGCTCGGTGGTGCTGGCCGGTATTCTTTTGAAATTGGGCGGTTACGGCTTCATCAGGTTTTCGCTGCCGATGTTTCCGGACGCCTCGGTCTATTTCACCCCGCTCATTTTCGCCTTGTCGGCGATCGCAATCATCTACACCTCTCTGGTCGCGCTGGCGCAGGAGAGCATGAAGAAGCTGATCGCCTATTCGTCGGTGGCTCACATGGGCTTCGTGACGATGGGAATCTTCGCCGCGAACACCCAGGGGATTCAAGGGGCGGTCTACCAGATGGTGAGCCACGGACTCATCTCCGGCGCTCTCTTCCTTTGCGTCGGCGTCGTCTATGACCGCATGCACACCTACGAGATCTCCGCCTACGGGGGACTCGTGCAGCGCATGCCCTTTTATGCGGTCGCGTTTATGGTGTTCACCCTCGCCAATATTGGCTTGCCGGGCACCACGGGCTTCATCGGCGAATTCTTGACTCTAATCGGCACGTTCCAGATCAACAACTGGGTCGCGTTTCTCGCCACCTTCGGCACTATTCTGTCGGCGTGCTATGCGCTCTATCTCTACCGCCGCGTCATCTTTGGCGTTATCGAGAAGCCAAACCTGATGGGCATCGCCGACCTCACCAGCCGAGAGGTGGTGACGCTTTTGCCGCTTGGCCTGCTCGTCATCTTTTACGGCATCCATCCGCAGCCGATCCTCGATGCCAGCGCAGCTTCAATCGAACAGATCATCAGCGGCTTCCAGCACGCCATTGCGGCGACAAAGTCGGCGGGGCTCTGACCGCTTGAGGCTCAGTGCGGCGCGCCGACTGTCTTTTGGAACGAGCGACACTCATGCATGAGACGGCCATTTCTCTCCCCGTGATCCTGCCGGAGGTGGTGCTGGCGGCGGGGATCTTGGCGCTCGTGCTTTACGGCGCCCTGCGCGGCGAGCGGGGCGAGGGTGTCGTCAACGAGATCGCAGTCGGCTTGCTCGGCCTCGTCTTCATTCTGATGGTGGCCAGGAATCGCCCGATGGGCGTCACGTTCTACGGCTCCTTCGTCGACGACGCCTTCACCCGCTTCATGAGCGCGCTTGCGCTGATCGGCTCGCTGGTGACGCTTCTGTTGTCGGTCGAGTTCATGCGTCAGGAACGGATCGGCGGCTTCGAATTCCCTGTGCTCATTCTCATTTCCACCCTCGGCATGCTAATGCTGATTGCGGCCAACGACTTCATCGCGCTCTACCTCGGTTTTGAGCTGATGAGCTTGGCGCTCTACGTGATCGCGAGCTATCGCCGGCATGACGTGCGCGCAACGGAAGCCGGTCTCAAGTATTTCGTCCTCGGCGCCTTGTCGTCGGGCATGATGCTTTACGGGATGTCGCTCATCTACGGCTATTCCGGCTCGGTCGCTTTCAGCGCGGTCGCGAACGCCGTGCATGATCATGCGAACATCGGCGTGCTGTTCGGGCTGGTGTTCCTTCTGGTGGGGCTGGCGTTCAAGATTTCTGCCGTGCCGTTCCATATGTGGACGCCGGATGTCTACGAAGGCGCGCCGACGCCGGTGACGACGTTCTTCGCTTCCGCGCCCAAGATCGCGGCGATGGCGGTGTTGGTTCGGGTCATGGTCACCGCCTTCCCCGGCATCGCCAACGATTGGCGCCAAATCATTACCTTCGTCTCGATCGCCTCGATGGCGCTCGGCGCCTTCGCCGGCATTGGCCAGCGCAACTTCAAACGCCTGATGGCCTATTCCTCGATCGGCCATATGGGATACGCGCTGGTCGGACTTGCGGCCGGCACAGTCGAGGGCGCGCAGAGCGTCATCATCTATATGGCGATCTACGTGGTGATGACGCTGGGAACCTTCGCCGCCATTCTGTCCATGCGGCGCGCCGGCCGCGCGGTCGAGACGATGGCCGACCTCGCGGGCCTGGCGCGGACGAATCCGAGCATGGCCTTCTTCCTGGCGACGATGATGTTCTCCCTTGCCGGCATTCCGCCGCTCGCTGGCTTCTTCGCCAAGTTCTATGTCTTCGCCGCCGCCATCAAGGCTGGCCTCTACGGGCTTTCCGTCATCGGCGTCTTGGCAAGCGCGGTCGCCGCCTATTATTATCTGAGGATCGTCAAGCTCATGTATTTCGACGAGCCGGCCCCGGCGTTCGACCCTCCAACTTCCGTCGCGCGCATCGTACTCGCGCTTTCAGCGCTCGCGATCATCCTGTTTGTGTTCGCGCCCTCGCCGATCACCAACGCCGCGATGGCGGCCGCGCAGTCGCTCTTTTGACCGCCGCCTCCAGGCTGGACAGCTCGCCTCGAGAGTGGCGCATCGTTCGTTTCGGCGCCATCGATTCGACCAACGAGGAGGCCCGCCGCCGGGTGTTGGCCGGCGACACGGATTGCCTGTGGATCGTAGCCGACGAGCAGACGGCGGGGAGAGGCCGTCGGGGCCGCGCCTGGATCTCGCCGAAGGGAAACCTGCACGCCAGCGCCCTCATAATCGATCCCTGCCCGCGTGCGGTCGCGGCGCAACTCAGCTTCGTCGCCGGAGTGGCGTTGGCGCGCGCGGTCACAGATCTTGGCGTGACCGACGTCGGCCTCAAATGGCCGAACGATCTCATGTCTTACGGTGCGAAATGCGCTGGGATCCTCATTGAAGGCTTCAGCCTCGGAAGCGGGCGGACGGCTTGTGTCGTAGGGATCGGCGTGAATTGCGCGCATGCGCCGGAGGGCATTGGGTACGCGACCTCATGTCTGACGCGGGCAGGCGGACAAGCGGTGGCTTCTGGAGACGTGTTTGAGCGTCTCGTCGAACGGTTTGACGAGGCGCTTAACGACTGGAGCGCTGGACAGGCGTTCGACCGCGTTCGCGCCGCGTGGCTCGATTACGCCGTCGGTGTGGGGGAACGAATCGCGATCCAAAACGGCGCCGGTCATCGCGAGGGTGTCTTCGAGGGGATCGACGCGGCCGGCCGTCTGCTCATGCACTCCGAGCACGGGCGCGACGCCATCGAGGCGGCCGACGTGTGGCTCCTACCTCGCTCGAGCATCTTGCCGCAAGTGATTCTATCCGCCTCCCACCTGCCGGAAGGGCGCGCCTAGATGGCGGACGACAACGAATTGGTGTTCGTCCCGCTTGGTGGCCTGGGCGAGATTGGGATGAATTGCGCCCTTTACGGATATGGGCCGGCGAGCGCACGCCAATGGCTCATGGTCGACCTCGGCATCGGCTTCGCCGACGAGGACTTGCCCGGCGTCGATCTCATCATGCCAGATCTCAGCTTCATCGAGAAGGCGAAGAAGAATCTGGTCGGGGTGGTCATCACTCATGCACACGAAGACCATATAGGCGCCCTTGTCGAGCTTTGGCCGGACCTTCGCGCGCCCGTCTACATGACCCGCTTCGCGGCGGGACTCATGGAATCGCGCCGGCTGGGCGAACCGGGCGCGCCCGAGATCCTGTTGAAGGTTGTTCAGTTCGGCGAGAAGGTCGTGATCGGCCCGTTCGTGGTCGAATTCATCCCCGTCGCTCACTCCATCCCTGAAAGCTCGGCGCTGGCGATCCGCACGCCCGCTGGGCTCATCGTCCACACCGCCGACTGGAAGATTGATCCGACGCCGATCGTTGGTCTCCCCACCGACGAGGCGCGTTTCAAAGCGCTCGGCGACGAGGGCGTGCTGGCGCTTGTCTGCGATTCGACCAACATCCTGCGCGAAGGGGAAAGTCCGTCCGAGCGCGACGTCGCGAAGACTCTGACTGGGCTCATCGCCAATGCGAAAGGCAGGGTGGTCGTGACCACCTTCGCCTCCAATGTCGGCCGGCTGCGTTCAGCGGCTGAGGCTGGCTTTGCCGCCGGGCGACAGGTCTGCATTCTCGGCCGGGCGATCGAGCGCGTGGTCGGCGTCGCGCGCGAGTGCGGGATGCTGGAAGGCCTGCCGGCGTTCTTGGGCATGGACGCGTTCGAGCGGTTGCCGCGCGAACGAATACTGGCCCTCGCCACCGGCAGCCAGGGTGAGCCGCGCGCGGCGCTCGCACGCATGGCGGGGGACGAGCATCCGACGGCGGAACTGAGCGCCGCCGACACCGTGATCTTTTCCTCGCGCACAATTCCCGGCAACGAGAAGGCGGTCGGGAAAATCGTCAACGCGTTTGCTCGCGCTGGCGTCGAGGTCATCACCGACCGCACCGCGCTCGTGCATGTTTCCGGCCATCCACGGCGGGCAGAGGTGGCGAAAATGTACGGTTGGGTGCGCCCGAGAATCGCCGTGCCTGCGCATGGGGAGCCGGTGCACTTGACCGAGCACGCCGACTTCGCCAGGGCGCAAGGCGTGTCGCAGGTCTTGCGCGCCTTCAATGGCGATGTCGTCCGGCTTGCGCCCGGGGGGGTCAGCGTATCGGGCAAGGTGACGAGCGGGCGGCGGGCGAAAGACGGCGCGATCCTTTTGCCGCCGGATCAGGAATCTGTTCGCCAGCGTCGCAGGCTCAGTTTCGCAGGCGTTGTCTCGATCGCGGTCGCGTTGACCTCCAAGGGCGAAATGGCGGGCGACCCGGATGTGATGATCGCCGGCCTGCCAGAGCGCACGCGCGAAGGCGCTGCGATCGACGCGCTGATCGACGACGCCATCTTTGAGGCCTTCGAGAGCCTGCCGCCAGGCAAGCGGCGCGACGCCGAGGTCGTGTCAACCGCCATCGAACGTGCGGTGCGCGGTTCGGTCAACACCGTCTGGGGCAAGAAGCCACAGGTGCACGTGCTTGTGGTGGAGGTGTGAGCCAAGCGAACTCCATCATGATCGGCAAGCTCAACCACGTCGCCATTGCTGTCCCAGATCTCGAAAAGGCCGCGCGGACCTATCGGGAAACACTTGGCGCTCGCGTCTCCGAGCCGAAACCTGAGCCCGATCACGGGGTGACCGTCATCTTCGTCGAACTGCCCAACACGAAAATCGAACTCTTGCATCCTCTCGGCGCGAATTCGCCGATCGCCAAGTTTCTCGATCGCAATCCGGACGGCGGCATGCATCACCTCTGCTATGAGGTCGAGGACATCATCGCCGCCCGCGACCAACTCAAAGCTGCGGGCGGGCGTGTGCTCGGGGACGGAAACCCGAAAATCGGCGCTCATGGCAAGCCGGTGCTGTTTTTGCACCCAAAGGACTTCGCCGGCACGCTGATCGAGATCGAGCAGGTCTGAGCATGCGGTATTCCGCTGCTGGAGGCGGCATGAGTCGCCTGGGCGCGGACGGCCTGCTTCTCGTCACCGCCTTCCTGTGGGGCGTGACCTTCGTCGCGCAGAAATACGCCACGGCGACCATGCCGGCGCTCGCCTTCGTCGCCGCACGTTTTGCTGTTTCGGCGGCGGCGCTCGCGCCGTTCGCACTTTGGGAATTCCGTCGCAAGCCGCATCCCCCGAGCCGCGACGAATGGCGCCTTGCGCTCGTGATCGGCCTTACGCTGTTTTTTGGCACGACCTTGCAGCAGGCGGGGATCGAGACGACCAGCGCCACCAATGCCGGCTTTCTGACCGCCTGTTATGTCGTGCTGACGCCTTTCGTCGTGTGGGCGCTGACCGGCGCGCGCCCGCGTACAATCATCGTCGGCGCGGGCTTCGTCTCGCTCGTGGGCGCCTGGTTGCTCGCCTCGGGCGGGGGACTGGGTCCTCCGAATCTTGGCGACGCGCTCATGCTTCTCGCCGATTTCGCCTGGGCGACGGGCATCGCGCTGACGCCGATCTTTCTCGCCCGCTCCGGCCGGCCGCTCCTGCTCGCCTTCGTGCAATATACAGTTTGCGCCGGCCTCGCCGCGCTGTGTTCCGCATTGCTCGAATCGACGCCGCCTGGCGCGCTCATGGCGACTGCGCCGACGATCCTGTTCGCCGGCATTGTCTCGGGCGCGCTCGCCTATACGATCCAGATCTTCGCCCAGGCGCACACGCCGGCCGCCGAGGCC
>Ga0208480_1000412_pt1 | contig 16211 bp, 16 predicted proteins | sample NGESurshal092012_4_FD_184485 | JGI IMG/M metagenome (GOLD analysis project Ga0208480, IMG submission 184485) | Arctic peat soil microbial communities from Barrow, Alaska - NGEE Surface sample F53-1 shallow-092012 (SPAdes) | ecosystem: Environmental > Terrestrial > Soil > Wetlands > Peat ... | reverse complement strand
GAGCGCAAAACTACCCAATCCTCTTCGCTCTCTTGCCCCATGTTCCAATAATACAAAACTTAATGGGAATGTTTCAACTCTTAGGTTAGCGCTTATGGGTCATGTCCCCCATCTCGTTTTCAAACCACCAACCTGATCTGGGAAAAGGTTTTCACTATAGCCTCTTCAACAATGGCTGGGGCACTAACTACATCCAGTGGTTTGGAGAAAGCGCCCGGTTTCGTTTCCGTTTGTCCCTCGCATAGCAAAGAAGGGCGGTCTTGTGAAGGTCCAGCGATCGATTCAGTTAATGGAAAATTACCTTGCCTGGCGATATTTCCGTCGCAGGAGTTCACTCAAGGCGCTCTTCCCTAACGCAGGCGATATAACCGGGAATGGCGTCGCTTATCTCCATTAAATACTGGACGCGCGGTTCGCGAACGGGCAGCGAAGTAAATTCATCAAGCGCCGACATGGTGAGATTTGGGTCCCGATCCCACACAATATGGCGATCGCTCAACTTCCCGCTACGAAGCTCAATACAGGCCAGCTCAAATTTCGCCACACAACTGAGAAGCGAGTCGGTATGGTCTTGCATCAGCTTGAGAAACGCCGGCGCTAGCTGCTCAATATATGGCGATGTCGGATTCGACTGAAAATAGTTCGCAACCTCGAATTCGAAACAACCCAGCCGCTTCATCAGGCGTGATGTATACCGGCATTGCGACTCGATTTGAAAGCGCCGCCACCAAAGCGCTATCTCCCGCGCCATGCCGATTTCGCGCGAGGACACCAAGCTTTTGAGCCACGGGTCTCCGTCGAGATTCGCTGGCCGCTCTTTGATCAGTGCGAGTACGCCCCGCTGCTGTTGTTCGAGAGTTCTCACTGCAAGATCGCTTCCCGTACGCGCGCGAGTTCCGCGCAAATGCCATCGTGGCCAAGCGCCGGAATCGCCTCTTTGAGAAACTCGTAAGTCACCACGCCTAAATTTGGCGACCGCGCAACAATGTCGCGAGCCAGAGCCAGCGTCGACCCCGCGGTTGGTTGCGAATGAATGTCGAGCTGAAATCCTTTGTGCTGAGTGCCTCCCGCTACGTGAAGCTCCCGCACGGGTTCCAGGTTCAGCTCGTTCAAAAACGCGCCGACATCGAATCCAAGGTTGTGCCGGTCGCATTCCAGATTGTAGGCATCCAGGATGAGTCCGCATCCCGTGCGTGAGGTGATGGCGTTCAGAAACTCCGCCGGTATGTAATCCGCCGGCGCATCCGGCAGCAAATGGATCACGTGCTCAATCAGGAACGGAACGGAGTACCGTTTCTGCAGCCGGTAAATACGTTCGCAGATCAGATCCAGCATCTCTTCGGTTCGGGGGAGCGCGAGCATAGTCCCGAGGCTCTCACCGGCTACCGTCGTGTAAGCCAGATGTTCGCTATGCCACTGCGGTGTGAAGCGATTGAAGAGTTGGTCGAGTAACTGGAGATACTGCTCGTTCCAGCCGTCGAACGAGCCGATTGAAAGACCCACGCCGTGGGCGATCAGTTTCAACGGCGGCGTTACAGAAGCCAGCTCGCCCAGTATCTCTGGGCGGAGATTCGCGCGCCCCCCGTTGGAGCGCGCAATGCTGTCGGGCGGAACTTCCAGAAAATCCACCAGCGGCGCAATACGTTCCAGCAGTTCCCTGCCGGTGCCCTCATAAGTCGTGGCCAGCGCCGGCCACGATCGAGGTTCGATTCGAGAATCAACGCTGACCATAGGACGTCCCGCCCTTACTCGATGCTGACTGACCGTACGCCGGGAAGATTGGATAATTCCTTGTCTTCGACGTCGCCGGCCAGTCTGAGGTCTACTCCACCGAGACCGCAAGTTGTACATCCGTATCTTCCACCGATCGTGGCAATGATACGCGTGAGAGCTTCCAGGTTGACATTTTGGGCCAACCGTACCTGGACGGAGACCCGCTGTGAGGTCTTCGTGGACAACGCCGTAGTTGCTCCGTGTTGCGACATATTGTTGTTACTCCTTTTCATGGTCCGCCTGGGCGGACCTCTGGGGGATAGTGGCGCCAACCGGCAAACCGTTACACGGATCGCCGCGGTGGAGGCTCTTGCCCGCTGGCTGCCACTTTGAGGGCGACCGATGTAGAATGCCGATGTGCGGGATCTATCGGTCATTGAAACGGAGCTGTCCGAGATCAGCGCAATTCAGGATGACTCTATTAAGCTCGAGCGAATCGTCGCTTGGTCCGCGACTCATCCCCATGAAGTGCCTCTCGCTCTCCGCTTTTTTAGCGGGAGCTCAAAAGGTATCGAGGAGTGGCTGCGGCGTCACGCGCGACCCTCTGAGGACCCGGAGTAGACGCCTACGACAATTTAGACCGTGCCCGGTGGCCTATCCCCGATGAGAGCGTTCCATTCGCTATCCAAGCTATTGCTGTTGTCTGTCGGTCTTGCCAACTTTGCCCAAGCGGGTACTCAGAAAGCTGAAATTGCGGCGATTCACCGCTGGGCCGAGGCCAAATTTGTAGGCCGTTCCGAACCGTTGCCTTCTGAGGCGAATCTGCTCCTCTTCCTCAAGCCTGGCGCATTCGCGCGCAAAGAAATCCAAGGTCACTCGTTCCTCATCGCAGATCGGACGTTTACTGACGGCGTGGCGATGCGATCCCCAGGCGAGATCCAGGTTCAAGCGCCTTCCGGAGCAGCTCGGTTTGAGGCCGTTCTCGGAGTCGACAGCAACGATCTGGGCTATTACTCGAATGCCGGGCGCGGCAGTGTTGTTGCTTCAGTAACGGCAGGAGGGAAGGAGATTTACCGCTCACCCGTGCTGCACGAAGGCCTCCCGGGAATTTCGCTGAGCGTAGATTTGCATGGCGCTCAGCAATTCTCTATTCGGCTCGAAGCGGTTGGCGACAGGCCCCCGACCTACCAGGCCGAGTGGGATCAGGCAGACTGGGCCGATGCCAGGCTCACCTTAACGAATGGTCGGATTCAGCCGCTTTCGGAGTTGCCGATCGGTCCCCTTCCGCGCGAAGATTCCCTCGAACCTCCTTTCTCGTTTCAGTTCGCGGGCAAACCATCTTCAGCGCTTCTTCCGACTTGGCAAATTCAACACGACCGGCGTCGCCTGGACGATCAACGGACAGAATATTCTTTCAACTATAAAGATCCTTCCTCCGCTCTCAGTGTGCGCGGCGTTGCGATCGTCTATGACGATTTCCCTACCGTGGAATGGACTCTCTATTTCAAGAACAACTCGTCCGAGCCCTCCGGCATCATCGAGAACATTAGGCCCTTGGATACTGAGTTCGAGCGGGGAAGCGAGACGCGGATTGCCGTTCATCACTCAAAGGGAAGTATGGGCCTGGCCACGGATTACCAGCCCCTCACGGATACATTGGCTCCAGGCGGCAAGCAACATTTTTCTTCGATAGGCGGCCGACCCACGGACGGTGACATGCCTTATTTCAATGTTGCGTGGCTGCAACGCGGCATCGTCTTCGCGCTCGGCTGGCCTGGCCAATGGGATCTCGACATCTCGCGAGAACATCCGCAAAGCGTGCATATAACAGGTGGTCAGAGCTTCACGCGCTTCCGTCTCATGCCCGGTGAAGAAGTGCGGACGCCATTGGTGGTCATCCAGTTCTGGGGCGGCGACTGGATCGATGGCCAAAACGTGTGGCGTCAATGGATGATCCAACACAATTTGCCTCGGCCAGGTGGCAAACTCCCACCTCCTCAAATCGCCGCCGGCAGCGCTCATTTTACAATCGAGATGCAAGAGGCGAACGAAGAGAACCAAGAGAAGTTTCTTTTGGGAATGCTCAATAAAGGTCTGCCCATCGACCACTGGTGGATGGATGCCGGATGGTATCGGTATCAGACGGATTGGTCGAAGGTGGGCACATGGGAGATCGATAATAGTCGTTTCCCCCACGGGCTTAAGCCGATCATCGATCTTGGCCACGAACATGGCGTGAAGTCGATCGTGTGGTTTGAACCGGAGCGCGTCACAGAGGGAACGTGGCTTGCTACACATCATCCCGAATGGCTCATCGGTCCTCCCGGCATCGACAAGCTGCTCTTTCTGGGAAATAAGGATGCCTGGCGCTGGCTTGTGGATCACGTTAGCCGATTGATATCCGAGCAAGGGATTGATGTCTACCGCCAAGACTTCAACTTCGAGCCGTTATCGCGCTGGCAAGCTAACGACACTCCGGATCGCCAGGGCATTTCGGAGATACAACACGTCGAAGGTTATCTCGCGTACTTCGATGAACTAAGAAAGCGCTTCCCGGATCTTTTAATCGATACCTGCGCCTCGAGCGGCAGGAGAATTGATCTTGAGACGCTTCGGCGCGCCGTACCGCTTTGGCGCAGCGATTACCCGTATGGCGCCGTTCCCATGCAAATGCAAACGTTCGGGCTTTCGCTATGGGTCCCTTTCTTTGGCACAAGCGCCGGTTCGCTCGATCCCTATACATTTCGCAGTCAGATGACTCCCGCTATCGCCATCGGCCCCGATCCGAAAGTTCAGGGCGACCTTCTGGAGCTTCAGCGCAAACTCATCGCCCAGTGGCGGCAAGTTGCAGAGTTTTACTACGGTGACTTCTTCCCGCTCACCGAATACAGTGACGATCAGACGACATGGATGGCCTGGCAATGGGGAAGCCCCGACGGGCGGGCTGGAATCGTCCAAGCGTTTCGTCGTGAGAAAAGCCCTTTCGTTTCGGCCACTTTTCAACTTCGCCATCTAAACGAGAACGCTACTTACACGGTGGAGGATTTGGATTCTCTCCGAAAAGTCCAAATCTCTGGAAAGGATCTCGTTGAGAAGGGCGTCCCGATATCAATCGATGGCGCTCCGGGGGCCGTAATTCTCAAGTACTCCGACAATGATTCTAATTAAGCTGTGCGCCGTTCTGTGGCGGCTTAATCTCTTCCGGCATGCGGATGTCAATCAATCATGCGCCGTCTAGCCATCACGCCCAGCGCCAAGCAGCAGATTAGCGCGATCCAATCCGCGACTTTGAATGGATTGCTTGGCAGAACACCCAGCGCCAAGTTCAGCGAAGCCAAGAACAGGAATATATTCGACCAGGCTTTCCGAGTCATATCCGGACCCTCTGTTCTTAGGGTTCTCTTCACGCTCCCGTGTACACAAGGGCCTAGATAGTCCCAGTGGTTCTAGACATTTTTGCCTGTCGCGCCGGCTGGATGCGCCGGATTGTGTCCTACGGGCTGGTGGGTTGCAGAATTGCGTCAACGGCAACGCCAAGGCCGGCGAGCATGCCGCCTAGAGCCGCAGATAATTTGACGAGTTTCTTGGTGCTGCCTGCGTTGCTGCTCGCGCCGCTTTGACCAGCGGTTGCGCCGGACTGGAAGGCGGAAGCAGTGCCCGCGCCGATACGGGTCAAGAGCGCTCCTTGTCCATTGAAAACCTCCAACGGACCGTTCAGAGCGGCCACTTCCAGAACGCCTTCGTTCAGACGCACGACGGCTTGAGAGGTAGGCTCGCCGCCCTTGATTCTGTAGGTTGCCGCCTCAATGCTATAGCCGTTCATGCTGCCGACTTTCGTGAGGCCTTGCTGCAGCAGCAGACGATTCTTGTAGAGGGTAGCTATCGAGTTGGTTCCCAGGGTAAGCGCAGGCCCGCTTTGTAGAAACACCTGGCTGGGCGCGTCCACTGTCCTGATTTGAGATCCATCGAAAAGATTTGCGTTGCCTGCCACCACAGCGCTGTTGACCAGAAAGGTGCCGACCGCGGACGCCACGCCAATAGCTGGAGTGACGGCGAAGGAACAGGCAACCGATAAACCCGCCGCAAAGCAGAACGTCGAAAATCTATTCAATTTCATCCGTCCTCCGAAACCCGTAAGCCAGTGCCCTGAGAAGCTTTTCCATTATAACGGAATCGATTATGATGATCAAACAGAAGTACATCGATGGATTACTACGAGGAACTTGGAATTGAAGCGTCCGCCAGCGAGGAGGAAATCCATCGGGCGCATCGCCGTTTAACGAAGCTTTTACATCCCGATCAACAGACCGATCAGGAGATGAAGCTGCTTGCCGAAACCCAGATGCGGCGTCTGAATGCGATCGTCGAAACCCTGTCGGACCCCGAACAGCGCCGCGAATATGATTATTTGCTGAACGGCGATCCGCCGTTGCCGGTTCCCCTCTTTGTTCGGTCCAGACCGGCGCCGGCCTCCCGGCGTCCTCGACCTATTTGGCATTCCTGGTCCTGGTGGATCGGCAGCACGATAGGGGCAGTGGTGCTCAGCGTAGGCGCTGTCTGGTTTTGGGCGGATAACCTGGGCAGTTCTTTTGGCGATCGCTCGCCGGCCTATATTCCGTTGCAAGTGGATGGCGCGAAGGACTCCAAGGCGGCAGCCCCCGGTTCAAAGCCATCCCTTTCGCAGGACTCCCGGGGAGCTTTTTCCCGGCTTCGCGATGCGCTCTCGCCGTCGCGACCCGGTTCTAAACCGATCCAAGCCGCGGGAACGGACCGTGCTGACGGGGGGAACACGAAGAATCAGGCGCCTCGGTCGCCGCAGCCGGAAAAAGTTGTATCGAATGGCGCGTCTGAGCAGACCTTCGTAGCCGTTCGCTCCTCTTCGATCGAGACTCGCCCAGCCGCGCCTGTGGCGATGCAGAGGCCGTCAATTTCTCCGCCTCCGCAGCTTCCGGCGAACAGTCTGACTCATCCGGATGCGCCGTCGATTCCACTCCCAGCCCTGCCGGCGGCCGCGCCGAAGCCAATCGAGACCGCGTCAGCGGCTAAGCCGAGTGGGCCAGCCCCCGCGCCAAGGCCGAGTGTGCCTGTGGCTTCTTCGGCTCCGGCGACAGTTCCTCGGGATCCTCTAGAGGGGGAATGGGTCTACGCTCCCAAAGAGCCCGAGAAGCGAAAACCAGGACTCTACCCTCCGGAGTTTATCGATCTGAAGCTTTTTTGGAACGAAGGCGCATTGCATGGTCAATATCGGGCGCGGTACGAAGTGACCGATAAGCCAATTTCGCCGGATGTCAGTTTTGTCCTTGCAGCCGCGGACAAGAATTCCCACAGATTCATGTGGCAGAGCAGCAATGGCAGCCGCGGCACGCTGAAGATCAGCTCGATCGATCCGACCAGTATCAAGATCGAGTGGCGGACGACCGTATTCACGACTGGCCCGGCACTGACGGCCGGAACGGCGACATTAGTGCGTCGCTCCCCGCCATCGGAAATCCCTTGAGATTAGCGGCTGCTTGCGGCGCTTATGCCCATATTGTGTACTGCTACGGCCGAGAAGAAGGCGGCCTCGCCAAAGTTGCCGATAGCGAATACCTTCTTCAACTCCTGATGTTTTCGGAGTAGAATCTGCGGGACAATAAGCGCGGCTGCAATGCCGATTTTAAGGCTTGCTCCCCTTGCGCCGAATGTTCCGTTCGATGAGGCAAGCAACGGGTTGCCCTCCGTCTTACCCCAGGAAGTGGCGGCATCCAAGCTGGAGGCTCCAGCCGCAGCCAGCATACTGGCGATCCAAACGCGATTGACCGCTTGGCCGTGCCTATCTTCCACATTCGCCATAGCGCTGTTGAGCGGAAGCGCGGAAGAACTCGTACCTGCAGCCAGGTTAGCGACCTCAATCCGGATTGGGGAAGCGCCAGCGAACTGACCGGGTTGGATAAGCGTCTGTGCGGAGAGCCCCGCGGCAAAGCCAAACATAACGAATAGCGCGACGCCGATCAGGCGAAATGATCTCATGTTTACCTCGATCGCGAGTGCGATTACTCATCTGATCGGCGGATGGCGGGGCGAAGCTTAGCCCCCGGGATATACCAATTTCGGTGCTAGCATGAGGACGTAGTGAAGCTCGCAGAAGTAATAAAAGCGGCAAAGCTCTTCAAAATAGAGCATGCCCGGAGATTCGCGCAGCATGTCATTCCGGAGGTGCTGCGGCCGGCGCGCATCATTTGGAATCAAGCGATTGGCGGCGTGTTCCTCCTGCTCGCCGTATACTTTCTCATATACGCGGGCACTCACTCGCGCAACCCCGCGGGCTTCGCAGGCGGCCTATTTCTCGGCTGCGTGATGATCTTTTTCTGCGTGACGTCGTTCCTTAAGGCGCGCCGCATTTCCCGGCCATAGCCTCTTGCCGACTTCTCAGCAGCCCGGCGAATTCCCATTTACCCGCGGCATTTATCCCGATATGTACCGGCGCAGATTGTGGACCATGCGCCAGTACGCCGGATTCGGAACGGCGGAAGAGAGCAACCGGCGTTACAAATTTCTTCTCTCGCGGGGTGTCAGCGGCTTATCGGTAGCATTCGATCTTCCGACGCAAATGGGCCTGGATTCCGATCATCCTCTGGCTGCGGGCGAAGTGGGGCGCGCCGGGGTGGCGATCGATTCGCTCGCCGACATGCAAACGCTCTTTGAAGGCATCCGGCTCACAGAGGTCAGCACGTCCATGACGATCAATTCGACGGCTGCTATTCTGCTGTGCCTGTATGTCCTGGTTGCGGAGAGCCAGGGGGCGGACTGGAAGAAGCTTTCCGGGACCATCCAAAACGACATTCTGAAGGAATACATCGCGCGGGGCACCTACATTTACCCGCCGCGCCCCGCCATGCGGATCGTCACCGATCTATTTGCGTGGGCCGGGCGAGAGTTGCCTGAATGGAACACGATTTCGATCAGCGGCTACCACATTCGCGAAGCCGGTTCGACCGCCGTGCAGGAAGTGGCTTTCACTTTGGCGAATGCCATCGCCTATATCGAGGCGGCTATGACGGCCGGTCTCGACATCGATTCATTCGCCCCGCGGCTGAGCTTCTTTTTCAACGCGCACAACAACTTTCTGGAAGAGGTGGCGAAGTTCCGCGCGGCGCGGCGTCTTTACGCGCACATTATGCGCGACCGGTTTGGCGCAAAACTGGAGCGGTCTTGCATGTTGCGTTTCCACACCCAAACCGGCGGTTCTACTCTTACGGCGCAGCAGCCGGAGGTGAACGTGGCGCGGGTCGCGCTGCAAGCGATGGCAGCGGTTCTCGGCGGCACGCAATCGCTACATACCAACGGGCAGGATGAAGCGCTGTCGCTGCCGACCGAGCCATCGGCGCGCGTCGCGCTGCGCACTCAGCAAGTGATTGCCTACGAAAGCGGGGTTGCAGCGGCTGCCGACCCTCTGGGAGGCAGCGAATATATCGAAAAACTGACTGACGAAATCGAAGCGGGCGCGCGAGAATACATTGCACGAATCGACGCGCTCGGTGGAATGCCGGCGGCGATCGAAAAAGGCTATGTGCAAGCCGAGATCCAGAACTCCGCCTACGAACAGCAAAAGGCCATCGAAGAAGGGCGGCAGATCGTGGTCGGCGTGAACAAGTTTCAGACCGATGAAATGCAATCGCCGCAGCCATTTCGGATCGATCCGGAGCTCGAGCGGCGGCAGATCGATCGGGTGCGCGAGATACGGGCATCGCGCTCGTCCGAAGCAGTTTGCGCGGCGTTGTCGCAACTGGATACATCCGCGCGCGGAGCGGAGAACCTGCTGCCGCGCATTCTGGAGTGCTGCCGCGCGCTTGCGACCGTCGGAGAAATTTCCGATACGCTTCGCGAAGTTTTCGGCGAATACCGCGAAGCTTTCTAAAATAGACTTTGAACGTTATCCACATTATCGGAGCGGGTCTCGCCGGCTGCGAGGCTGCGTTTCAGGCGGCTGAGGCGGGCGCGCGAGTCGTCTTATACGAGATGCGGCCGCACAAACGGACTCCGGCGCATAAGACGGATTCGTTCGGCGAGCTGGTTTGCAGCAATTCGCTGAAGACCGAACAGATTCATTCCGCTCCGTGGCTGTTGAAACAGGAACTGCGCCGTCTCGACTCGCTGCTGATGCGAGCGGCGGCCGAGGCGCGGGTGCCTGGGGGGCATGCGCTCACGGTGGATCGCGAGAACTTTTCCAGTGAAATCACGAAAGCAATCGAATCGCATCCCCGGGTCGAAATCCGGCGCGGCGAGGTCACAGAAATACCGGAAGGCGTGACGATCGTCGCGAGCGGCCCATTGACGAGCGAATCGCTCGCACAAGAAATCACCCGGATTACGGGTTCGCGCCAGCTTTTTTTCTACGACAGCATCAGTCCGATCGTGGCGGCGGAATCCATTGACGGGTCTGTAACATTCCGGGCATCGCGCTATGGAAAATCGCTGGACGGAAGCGACGACTACATCAACTGTCCTTTTAATAGAGAACAATACGATGCGTTTGTGAGCGCTCTACTGGGGGCGGAGTTCTATGCTCCTCATATTGAAGAAGATAAAATTCCGTATTTTGAGGGATGCCTGCCGGTTGAAGAGATTGCGCGGCGCGGGCGCGATACGCTTCGCTTCGGGCCGATGAAACCGGCGGGGTTGGACGATCCACGAACTGGCAGATGGCCCTTCGCGGTTGTGCAGCTTCGCCAGGAGAATCAACGGGCCGATAGCTATAACCTGGTCGGGTTCCAAAATCACATGAAGTTCGGCGACCAGGCGCGGGTATTTCGCATGATTCCCGGCTTAGAGAACGCGGAGTTTCTGCGGTTCGGGCAAATGCACCGCAACACGTACATCAATTCGCCTACGCTGCTTCATCCTACTTTGCAGTTGAGAAGCGATCCGCGGATCTTCTTCGCCGGGCAGATTTCGGGCGTAGAAGGTTATGCGGAGTCGATCGCCACGGGTTTGATCGCGGGCCGGAATGCGGCGGCTCTGGCGAGAGGCGAAGCGGCGCACGCATTTCCGCGCGAAACCGCGCTCGGAAGCTTGTGCCACTACATCACGCACGCGGACGCGGGCAGTTTTCAGCCGGCCAACATCACCTTCGATCTTCTGCCGGCTTTGGACGCAGAAATGAAACAGAAGCTGAGGCACGACAAGAAAGCGCGGCATGCGGAAGTGTGCCGGCGGGCTGCGGAAGCCTTCGAGGATTTCATCCATGGCAGCGCTACGCGAATGTATTGCGAAGTATCTCGCTGAGCTCGAGCGCCGCGGAGCGTCGAAGCACACGCTGCGGAATTACGGCTCCGATCTGGAGCAATTCGCAGCGTATTTCGAGCCGCCCGGCGAACCGGCCGCGGAGATGGAGCAGTTGGATCTGGCGCTGATGCGCGAATGGCTGGCGGCTCTCTACGATCAAGGACTGACGGTGGTGAGCGTCCGCAGGAAAATTGCGGCGGTCCGGTCGATGTTTAAGTTCCTGCTGCGGGAGGGCGTGCTTTCGAGAAACATCGCGGCTCGCTTGCGGACGCCGAAGACGCGGCAACGACTGCCGGAGGTGATGAGCGCGGAAAAGACTAATAATTTGCTAGACGGGGTGGAAGCGGGCGGAGCGATGGAGAAGCCGTCGAAAGAGCGCGATCTCGCCTTTTTGGAACTGCTCTATGGGTGCGGCATTCGGGTGGGTGAACTGGTCGGCATCAATCTGGAAGATATCGACTTGAGGGAAGGCTGGCTTCGCGTGCGTGGCAAGGGAAATAAGGAGCGGGAGGTGCCGGTGGGCGGACGGGCGACCGGCGCGGTAGAACGGTATCTGCGGGTGCGCTCGGCCGAGCCGAAAGAACGGGCGCTGTTTGTCAACTCACGCGGGACGCGGCTGGGCGACCGGCAAGTGCGCAGGCTGGTAAAGATCTACGCGATTCTGACTACCGGGGACGCAACGGTTCACCCGCACAGCTTCCGGCACGCTTATGCGACTCACCTGCTGAGCGACGGCGCAGATTTGCGCTCCATTCAGGAGCTGCTCGGGCACGCGCGGCTCTCGACTACTCAGAAATACACGCAAGTCTCGCTGCGAGACCTGCAAGCGGTCTACGACCGGGCGCACCCTAAGGCTTAGAAAACCCGAATTTCGCGAAAACGGCTTGGCCCGCCGGACTGGTCAGGAAATCCAGGAACTCCTTGGCTTGCTGGGGATGGCTGGTGCTCGCGACGACTCCCGCCTGCTGAACGATGGGATTATGCCAGTTCGCCGGGATGAGGGCGGGGTTCTTGCCTTGAAGCAGCGAAGCGGAAGTGAGGACCACGTCGGCATTGCCGCTCTCAAAAAGTTCAAGGGCTTGGCGGACGTTCTCGCCATAGACCACCTTTTTCCGAACGAACTCCCAGAGCCCGGCGTGCTCGAGGGCTTCCTGAGCGGCAACGCCGTAAGGGGCCAGCTTGGGGTTGGGAAGCGCGACGAAACGAACCCAAGGTTGCGTTAAGTCTTTGATTGGATGGGACTTCCCATCGCGCCAGAGAATTCCAACGCGACCCACGGCGTAGGTTTTGAAGGAATTGGGTTCGATTTTGCGTTTGGAAACCAATCGATTCACGAACTCCACGTTGGCTGAAAGAAAGACATCGTACGGAGCGCCGTTATCGATTTGCTGGGCTAGCATGGCGCTGGCCTCATTTACGAAACGAAGCGAGATGTGGCGATTTGGGTTCGTTTTTTCAAATTGGCTGGTGAGGGAGGGCTCGATGCTGCTGAGGTCGGCGGCGGCGGCGACGGTTAGGGTAGTCTGGGCTACACAGAGGGTAGGGAGTAGCAGAAATCCTAGAGAGAGGGAACTTGACAGCCAGGCACTCATATTCGATAATAAAACAGTGCTAAAGAAAGTCAATCGGGACGATTGGCGGAGGGATTGAAAATCACACATGAGTAAGATTATCGGAATTGACCTTGGTACCACAAATTCAGTGGTGGCGGTGATGGAGGGTGGGCAGCCAGCGGTGATTCCCAATCAAGAAGGCGGGCGGACCACGCCGTCGGTGGTGGCATTCACCAAGAACGGCGAGCGCCTAGTGGGGCAGGTGGCGAAGCGCCAGTCGGTCACGAACCCGGAGAACACGATTTACTCGATTAAACGGTTCATGGGACGCCGCTTCGACGAAGTTAGCGAGGAGATGAAGCTGGTTCCCTATAAGGTCACGACCGGGGACCATGGGGATGCACGCGTAGAGATACAGGGAAAGAAGTATTCGGCGCCTGAGATTTCGGCGATGATTCTGACCAAGCTGAAGGAAGCGGCAGAAGCCTATCTGGGCGAGAAAGTGACCAAAGCCGTGATCACGGTGCCCGCTTACTTCAACGATGCGCAGCGGCAGGCGACCAAAGACGCGGGACAAATCGCGGGACTCGAAGTGATGCGTATCATTAACGAGCCGACGGCGGCCGCGCTGGCCTACGGTCTGGACAAGAAAAAAGACGAGACGATCGCGGTCTACGATTTCGGCGGCGGCACGTTCGACATCTCGATTCTCGAAGTGGGCGATGGCGTCGTGGAAGTGAAATCGACGAACGGGGACACGCACCTGGGCGGCGACAATATCGACCAGAGAATTATCGACTGGCTGATTCAGGAGTTCAAGAAGGAGCAGGGCGTCGATGTATCGAAAGATCAGATGGCGCTGCAGCGGCTGAAAGAAGCCGCGGAAAAGGCGAAGATCGAGCTTTCGACGCTGCTCGAGACGGAGATCAACCTGCCGTTCCTGACGGCGGACGCGAGCGGCCCGAAACACTTGACGATCAAGCTGACGCGGGCGCGGTTCGAGCAGATGGTGGACGATATTTTGCAGCGGTCGGTGGGACCTTGCAAACAGGCTTTGCAGGATGCGGGCGTGACGCCGCAGCAGATCGACGAAGTGGTTTTGGTGGGCGGTTCGACACGCATTCCGAAAGTGCAGCAGATGGTGCGGGACCTTTTCGCCAAGGAGCCGAACAAGACGGTTAATCCGGACGAAGTGGTGGCGGTGGGCGCGGCGGTTCAGGGCGGCGTGCTGGGCGGCGAAGTGAAGGACGTGCTGCTGCTGGACGTGACGCCATTGTCGCTCGGAATCGAGACTTTGGGCGGCGTATTCACCAAACTGATTGAGCGGAACACGACCATCCCGACGCGGAAGAGCGAAGTATTTTCGACGGCGGCGGACAGCCAGACTTCGGTTGAGATCAAGGTCTACCAGGGCGAGCGCGCGATGGCGCGGGACAACCGGCTGCTGGGAGTGTTCCAACTGGTCGGCATTCCACCGGCTCCGCGCGGCATACCGCAAGTTGAAGTGACCTTCGATATCGACGCGAACGGCATCCTCAACGTGGTTGCAAAGGACCGCGCGACCAACAACGAACAGAAGATCACCATCACTTCTTCTTCGGGCCTGAGCAAGGACGAAGTGGAGAAGATGGCGCGCGATGCGGAATCGCACGGAGCCGAGGATCGCAAGAAGAAAGAAGAGATTGAAGCCCGCAACCGCGGCGATGCCATGGTTTACAACGTCGAGAAGATGTTGAAGGAGCACCGGGAGAAGATTTCCGACGCAGACGCGAAGGAAGTGGAATCGGCGGTGGAAGGCGTGAAGAAAGCCATGGCGGAGGGCGGCCTGGAGCAGATCACCTCGGCAACCGATAAATTGACTAGCGCCAGCCACAAACTAGCGGAGGCGATGTACAAGTCGCAGAGCGCGAGTCCGAACGGGGCAGGCGCAGGTCCGGGGGCAGACCCTGGCGCGGGAAGCGGCGCGGGGGCGGATACACAAGCCGGCGAGAAGCCGAAAGACAACGTTGTGGATGCTGAATTCGTAGACGTTGAGGACAAGAAGTAAGGCAAGGCATGAGGAGAGGCGGGGCGCTCACGCGCCTTGTCTCTCCATTTCTATACGGCGGGTGAAGCGAGAATGCCTTCTACGGCAAAAAAGGATTATTACGAAGTTCTGGGGGTAGCAAAGACCGCGGTTCCGGATGAGATCCGGAAAGCGTACCGCAAACTCGCCCGGAAATATCATCCCGATCTCAACCCGGGCGATAAAGCGGCGGAAGAGCGCTTCAAGAAAGTTCAGGAAGCGTACGACGTTCTGAGCGATGAAAACAACCGAAAGGCATACGACCAGTACGGATTCTATTCGGGAAATGTTCCGCCCAATGGCGGGCCCGCGGCGGGTGGTCACGGACCGAACTTCGATGGTTTCGATTTAGACGAATTTTTGCGGCAGCAGCGCGCGGCGGGCGGTGCGCGGACGGGCGAGGGTGAAGGCTTTGGATTCCGCGATATCTTCAGCCAGTTCTTCAATCGCGGGGGACGACAAGCGTCCGCTCAAGCGGAGCGGGGGGCGGATCTCGAGTATGGTTTGAATGTCGATTTCTGGCAATCGATTCGAGGGACGCAAGTGAAGCTGGCCATTTCGCGGCAGGAGATGTGCGAGACGTGCCACGGTACGGGCTCGGCCGGCAATAGCGTGGCGGTTTGTCCGGAATGCGACGGCACCGGGACGGTGACCCAGATGGCGGGGGCGATGAAGTTCAATCTGACTTGCCAGCGGTGCGGGGGAACGGGACGGCTGAAAAATACTTGTCCGACATGCCGCGGCGAGGGACTGGTAGCGCGTCCGGATACTGTGGAAGTGCGGATACCGCAGGGTGTGGCGTCGGGATCGCGTTTGCGGGTTGCTGGAAAGGGGAACTCCGGCATAGCGGGCGGACCTCCGGGAGATTTGTATATTACGATCCGGGTGGAAGAGCATCCTTTCTTCAAGCGGAACGGGGACAACATCGAAGTGAGGGTGCCGCTTTCAGTGAGCGAAGCGGGGCTTGGCGCGAAGATCGAAGTGCCGACCATCGATGGACGCGCGCTGCTGAAAATTCCGCAAGGGACGCAGAACGGGCAGAAGTTCCGGATGCGCGATAAAGGGGTTTTCAACGCGCGAAAGAGCTCACGGGGCGATGAAATTGTCGAGGTGGATCTACGATCGCCGGACGTACACGACGAACGCACGCGGGAGCTGCTGCGCGAACTGGCGCAGGTGCAGACGGAGGACGTGCGGTCGGAAATGTGGACGAAGGTGGGATCGGCCGCCTGATGGGTGAAGGGACAAGCGTATGACGAGGGCGAAGGGGAAAGCGGCTTATATGATCTCGGCGGTGGCCGAGCAATACGCGATTCATCCGCAGACACTGCGTCTGTACGAGCGCGAGGGATTACTTGCGCCATCGCGCAGCGAAGGCAACACGCGGCTGTATACGCACGAAGATTTGGAGCGGCTCGAAATCATTTTGAAGTTGACGCGCGATCTGGGCGTGAACCTGGCGGGAGTCGAGATCATTCTCAACATGCGCGAAAAGATGGAAGCGATGCAGAAGCAGGTGGTGGGGTTTATCGAGACGCTGAACCAGGAGCTTTCCGAGCGCGCCACTCAACAGCCTGCGGACAGCAATTCGCTGATGCCGGTGATTCAGATTAATT
>Ga0208480_1000411_pt1 | contig 16215 bp, 18 predicted proteins | sample NGESurshal092012_4_FD_184485 | JGI IMG/M metagenome (GOLD analysis project Ga0208480, IMG submission 184485) | Arctic peat soil microbial communities from Barrow, Alaska - NGEE Surface sample F53-1 shallow-092012 (SPAdes) | ecosystem: Environmental > Terrestrial > Soil > Wetlands > Peat ... | reverse complement strand
CTGCGCCGCGGCCACTACGAGATCGCCACCGAAGTCCCCGCCCGTCACAAGCTCCGAATGGCATTCGACGACCTCACGCTCGGCATTTGAACCCAGCCGGACATCTGGATCATGCCGGCGCTGTCCCAAGGAAGACGCAACGCAACAGTGCCGTGCGGACTCCCTCGACCACGTACGCGTCAGTCATCGCACTCCCTCCGGGTGATGGGCGTCGCCCGGGCGCAGCTCCTCCAGGTGCTTGCGGAACGGGTGCACGCCGTCGACTATGCGGAGTCTCGTACCGCCGGGCGCCAGCCACTTAGCGCCTGGTGATTGCACTAAGGGTGTCCGGGTCGGCCTGAATCGCGGTGCGCTGCATATGGTGCAGGACACCGCGGATGCCGCCCAGCTCTTCGCCGCCGCCGGCCCGGCCGGGACCGCCGTGCACTAGCGAGGGCAGCGGGGAGCCGTGCCCGGTGGACTCCTTTGCGTTGCGCTCGTTGAGGACCAGCAGCCGCCCGTGCCACGGGGCCACGCCGAGAACGACCTCGCGGGTGAACCCGGTGTCCGCGGTGACCACGGAGCCGGCGAGGCTGCCCTGGCCGCGCGCCGCCAGATCGATCACCTGGGCGGTGGAGGCGTAGGGCATGACCGTGGAGACCGGCCCGAACGCCTCGACCTCATGCGGCTCTGCGCGCTCGGGGTCGGAAACTAGCAGCACCGGGGACATGAACGCGCCGCGCTAAGGATCGGCGCCGACGACATCGACCTTGCCCGGGTCGCCGAACACGATCTGCCCGGCGCCGGCGAGGGTCTTCACGCTGCGGCGGACCTCGTCACGCTGATCGAGGCTCGCCAGCGCGCCCATCCGCACGCCGTCGGCCGACGGGCTGCCGATGACGAACCGGGCGAGCTGCCCGGATACGGCCTGGATCACCGTGTCCATCTGTCCGGCCGGAACGAAAGCGCGCCTGATCGCGGTGCACTTCTGTCCGGCCTTGACGGTCATCTCGGTGACGAGGCCCCTGACGAACAAGTCGAACTCCGCAGAGCCCGGTGTCGCGTCTGGTCCGAGAATCGAGAGGTTCAGCGAGTCGGCCTCGGCGGTGAACCGCACGGACCGGCCGATGATGACCGGGTGAGCGCGCAGCTTGGCCGCGGTGGCAGCCGAGCCGGTGAAGGACAGCGAGTCCTGCTCGGTGAGGTGGTCGAACAGGTCACCCACGCCGCCCGCGATGAACTGCAGGGTTCCGTCCGGCAGCAGGCCCGAGTCGGCGATCAGCTCGACAAGCTTTGCGGTCAGGAACGCTGTCGGGCTCGCGGGCTTGACCACGGTGGGGACGCCGGCGAGAAACGCGGGCGCCAGTTTTTCCAGCGTCCCCAGACCGGGAAGTTGAAGGCGTTGACCTGGACGGCCACGCCCTGCAGGGACGTGCAGACGTGCTGCCCGACGAACGTGCCACCCCGGCTGAGCGCCTCGACGTCACCCTCGACGTAGATGGTGTCATCGGGCAACTGGCGCTGGCCCATCGACGCGTAGGCCGCCAGCGTGCCGATCCCGCCGTCGACGTCGAATTTGGAGTCGCCGAGCGTGGCGCCGGTCTGAGCGGACACCGCGTACAGCTCCTCGCGGTGCTCGCGCAGGTAGCCGCCCAGCGCCTTCAGCAGCTCAGCCCGCTGGTGGAATGTCAGGTGGCGCAGCACCGGGCTGCCAGTCCGGCGGCCGTAGTCAAGGACGCCGGCGAAGTCGATGCCCGCTGAGGAGATGCGGGCGACTTCCTCGCCGGTGACCGCGTCGTAGAGCGGGCGGCCGCCGCCGGCTCCGCCGGCCGGGACGTGCCATCCGCCCTGGACATAACTGCGCAGGACTGTCATCCCTGTCCTTCCCGATGACCGGTTGTCCGGTCGCCTTCGCCTGGGCGTGGCCTGCTGGACGGTCCGCCGAAGCCGTTAGCTGAGCTGAGCATGCTCGGTGAGCCAGGCGCGGCCGGCCTCGGTGATCACCCGATCCTGGTGATCGGTGGCGAGCATGGGCGGGTCGGCGGTGTAGAGCCGGGCCGCGGCTGCCCGGTCGAGGCCGACCTCGCGGGCGGCCTGGTGGACCTCGAGCTTATGCATCCGGCCGCCGGGCGATTCCGCGATCCGGTGCAGCAGCGCGACGGCCGGATTGACCGGGGACGGCGGGCCGCCGTCGTCGGCGGCCGGCCGGTCGAGCAGCGCCTCGAGCTGGCGGATGATGCCGTGCAGGGCCTCCCGGAGCAGGTCGGCGTCGGCCCGGGGCGAGAGCGCCCCGCCGGAGCCCTGCCAGGTGCGCTTGGGGTGCCTGCGGAGATACTCCTGCTCGAGTTCCAGCATCCGGGAGGTATGGGTGGCGAACTGCTCGGCCGTGCCGTGCAGGAACACCCAGTTGCGCGTCTCGTGGGCGTTCGTGCCCTGACGCTCGAGTTCCTCGTCGCTCAGCTCGCGGGCAGGTCGGCCCATGCGTTCCGGCATCTTCATCGGTCAGTTCTCCTTTAGCTGGGCCGGCTCGGGCGGCGGGGAGGGCGGCGCCTACCGGGCAGTGACCATCGGCGTGTCGACGCCGATCGCGCCGGTCTTGCGCGAGCCGCCGGGAGCTCCCAGCGGCTCGTCGCGCCCGTCGAGCACCTCGGTAAAGAACCGGCGGTTGTCCTCGACGAACTCCGCGTCTTCCTCGGCTACCCACCGGTCCTGGCTGATGGCCTCGACCGGGCAGACTGGCTCGCACGCGCCGCAGTCGATGCACTCCTTGGGGTTGATGTAGAGCTTGCGGTCGCCCTCGTAGATGCAGTCGACGGGGCATTCCTCAATGCATGACTTGTCCATGGTGTCGATGCACGGGCTGGCGATGACGTACGGCATTGCGGGCTCCTGTCCTCTTCGTTCAGGCCGGGGCGGCCACCTGGTGGGGAGCGTCGGTCGAATGGCCGGGGAAGAGCTGGGCGTCCGGGTCGATGTGCACGGCAGCGTTGTTCACCGCGGTCGCGGCCTCGCCGAACCCGACCGCGATGAGGCGGACCTTACCCTCGTAGTCCGTGATGTCACCGGCCGCGAACACCCCCGGGACGTTGGTGCGCATCGCGGAGTCGACCACCAGGTGGCGGTTGTCGTGCAGCTCGATCCCCCACTCGCGCAGCGGGCCGAGGTTGGCGGTGAACCCGAGCGCGGCGACGACCCGCTGGCAGGGCAGGCTCCGCGGCAGGTCCTCGCCCCTGACCCTGATCACTGCCTTCTCCAGCGAGTCACCGCCCTCCAGCGCCGTTACCTGTGTATCGGTGATGACCACGACGGAGGAGGCGCGTACCCGCTCGACGCTGGCCGCATGAGCCCGGAAGATCGCGCGGCGGTGCACCAGCGTCACGCTCGCCGCGACCGGCTCGAGCATCAGGCACCAGTCGATCGCGCTGTCGCCGCCGCCGACGATGACGACGTCCCGGCCGGCGTACCCGGCGGCGCTGGGAACGAAATACTCCAGCCCCCGGCCCAGGAAGTCCTCGCCGGCGGGCAGCGGCCGCGGCGTGAATGTGCCGATGCCGCTGGTGACGACGACGGCACCGCAGGTCACCTCGGTTCCGCTGCTCGTCCGCACCGCGTAGCGCTGCGGGCGGGAGCCGGGGATGGCAATCAGCTCCTGCGCCTCCTGGCCGAGCAGGTAGGCCGGCGCGTACTGCGCGGCCTGGGTCACCAGCCTCGAGACAAGGTCACGGCCGGATACGGCGGGGAATCCGGCGATGTCATAGATCTGCTTTTCCGGGTACATCGCCGTCACCTGGCCGCCGAGCTGGCTGAGGGAGTCGATGACCGCGACCGACAGCCCGCGGGCGCCGGCGTAGTAGGCGCCGAAGAGGCCGACCGGGCCCGCCCCGACGATGAGGATGTCGACCTCCAGCTCGTGCCCGCTGGTCATGTTGCTGCCCCGGCCGCTGCCGCCGGCGCGGTACCGGGAAGGGGCGGCGCCTGCGCGGTCAGCTGCTCGCGGACCCTGAAGCGCTGCAGCTTGCCGGTCGCCGTCTTGGGCAGATCGTCGACGAAGACGATCCGGCGCGGCGCCTTGAAGTGGGCCAGGCCGTCGCGGCACCAGGCGATGAGGCTCTGCTCATCGGCGCCTGCCGCGGCGGTCACGACTGCGACGGGCTTGTCGAGGCCGTCGGCGTCGGGAACCGCGACGACGGCCGCCTGCCGGACCAGCGGGTGCGCGAGGAGACGGCTCTCGACCTCGCCGGGGGAGACCCAGATGCCGCCGGCCTTCATCATGTCGCTGTTGCGGCCGAGGCAGGTGAAGTAGCCTGCCTCATCCCGCACGTAGGTGTCGCCGGTGCTCAGCCACTCGCCCTGGAAGACCTGCCGGGAGGCGTCGGTCCGCCGCCAGTAGCCGAGCGCGGTTGACTCGCCCCGTACGAACAGCGCCCCGGGCTCGCCCGGCGGCGCGATGCCGCCCTGATCGGTGCGCACTTCGACGTCGTAGCCGGGCACCGGCACGCCGGTGGTTCCCGGCCTGATGTCATCGGGGCGGTTGGACAAGAAGATGTGCAGCGCCTCGGTGGACCCGATGCCGTCGATGATCGGCACGCCGAACCGCCGGCTGAACCGCTCCTGCAGCGGCGCCGGCAGCGCCTCGCCGGCCGACGCGGCCAGCCGCACGGAGGAGAACGAGTCGTCGGGTATGTCGCTGGCGAGCAGCGTCGCGTAGAACGTCGGCACGCCGAAGAAGAGGGTGGGACGGTCCCGCTCCAGGCGGTCCCGGATGACCTCGGGCGATGGCCGGCGCGGCTCCAGGACGGTGCGGCCGCCGACGGAGAGCGGGAAGAACACCGAGTTGCCGATGCCGTAGGCGAAGAACATCTTCGCCACCGACAGGGCCGAGTCATCCGGGCGGATGCCGAGCACCCGGGCCCCGTAGGTCTCGCAGACGTGGCGGATGTTGGCGTGCCGGTGCATGGCCGCCTTGGGGCTGCCGGTAGTGCCGGAGGTGTACAGCCACAGGCCCCAGGAGTCACCGCTCGAGCGGACGGGGTCGCGGGCCGCCGCGGGGGCGGCGGCCGCGGCGGAGGCGAACTCGGTCCAGGACCAGCGGCGCACGCCCGGCGGCACGGGCAGCTCGGCATCGCCGTCCAGCACGACGTGCTCCACGCCGGGCGCGGCCGGCAGCGCCGCGGCCGCGGCCGCGGCGTACGCCGCGGAGCAGAGCAGTGCGCGGGCGCCCGAGTCGGCGAGAATGCTGCCCAGCTCGGAGCCGTTGAACATGGTGGAGACGGGGACGGCGACCAGGCCCGCGCGGAACGCGCCGAGGATGGCCGTGAGCATGGGGACGTCATCGGACATGACGATCATCACGCGGTCGTCGCGGCGCAGGCCCAGGCACTGGTACGCCGCCGCCAGGTCCGTGGTCCGCGCGTCCAGCTCACCGTAGGTGAGAGCCTCCGAGCCGAGCACGGCGACGCGCCCGGCATGGCCGGCCTCGATGTTGGCGGTGATCAGGTAGGTCGCGGCGTTGAAGATGTCAGCCATGGTCAGACTCGCTCGTAGTCGTAGTCGTAGTCGTAGTCGTAGTCGTAGTCGTAGTCGTAGTCGTAGTCGCCGCGCTGGCCGGTGCAGTAGCGCCGCAGCGCGTCGTCGGGCCCGGACGCGTTCGGCCGGATGAAGATCCAGTTCTGCCAGGCGGTGAGCCGCCCGAAGATCTTGGTTTCCATGGTCTCCGGGCCGGTGAACCGGCGGTTGGCCTCCATGCCGGTGAGCGCGTCGGGGGAGAGAGAGGCGCGTTCCTCCAGGGCGATCCGCACCTCGTCGGCGAAGTCGATGTCGTCCAGGGCCACCGTCACCAGGCCCGCGGCCTCGCTGGCCCGGGCGTCGAGTCGCTTCCCCTCCTGAGCCAGGGCAGCCTGGAGGAGCTCGTCGCGGCCCCAGAACCGGGACTGCAGCCGGGACAGCGCGTTGCTCATCGGGTAGGCGCCGTTGTTGCTGCCGGTGACCACGATGACGGCGGGCTCGGCCGCCGGGTCGATGTCCTCATATACCCCCTCGAGCATGTACTGCCGGTCACAGGCCAGGGCCAGCTCCAGCAGCAGGTCGGCGAAGCAACTGCCGGGCTCGATCACGGCGATGAGGCTCTGGCTGGTGACGTCAAGGTGCTTCAGCGTGCGCTTGTAGTAGTGCACGACCTCGTAGACGAACCAGTCCTCGCGCAGGTCCCGCAGCTGCTCGTCGTAGGCCAGGACCCGGCCGGTGGCACCCTCGGTCCGCAGAACCCACGTGCCGAGCCCGGTCTTGTTGCTGCGGAGCCGGAGGATGAGGTCGTCCAGCGCGCGCGTCACGGCCTTAAGGTGGTCGGGTCGAGGTCGCGGTCCCAGTCTTCGGTCAGTTCGAACTTCAGGGGCACGACTCCGGCGCGCAGCGGGAACGGCGATCCCCAGATGCCGGGCTCGCCGGTGAGTTCGAACTGCGACCACAGCTCAAGCATGGCCCGCACGACCTCCTCCTGAGCCATGATCGTCAGGGGCCGGCCGAGGCAGAAGTGCCGGCCGCGTCCAAAGTTCAGGCCGCCTGGTCCGGGGTCACGCAACACGTCGAACCGCTTGGGGTCCTGGAAAATCGTGGCGTCGAAGTTAGCCGCGGCGATGTTGGCGTGCATCATCGTTCCTTGCGGCATCTTTATGCCGGCGAATTCGGCGGCCTGCCGAGCCACGCGGACGTCGGAGATCATGGCCGGCGCGTAGCGCACAGCTTCGGCGACGGCGGCGCCAACGTGCTCGGGGTGCTCGCGAAGCAACGCCCACGTCTCGGGGTGACGGGCGAGCGCGAGCGTGTTCATACACATTTGCGCATTCGTGGTATCTGTACTGCCGCCTAGCAGCACCATGCACATGCTGACGACCTCCGTCTCGGTGAGCTGGCCGCTGTCCTGGGCGGCCACGAGCACCGACAACAGGTCGTCGCCGGGAGCCGCTCGGCGCTGTCCCATGAGTCGGCGGATGTAGTCGCCGAGCTCGGCGCACCGCGAATCGATGAAGTCCCGATGCTTGGGGTCGTACTGAAAGATGCGCGTGACGCCGTCGGAGTACTCCGCCATCGCTCCGCTGTCTTCCAGCGGAGCACCGATGAGCATGCAAAAGAGGGACGCCGGCAGCCGGCGCCCGATGGCGGCTTCGAAATCGATGGTGCCTTGTTCGGCGCTCTCGACCAGCCAAAGCTTGACAAGGTCGTGCGCGGTTGCACGCAGCGACTCGATCTTGCGGGCGGTGAAGTACCGTGCCACAGCCTTGCGCAGGCGCGTGTGGTCCGCGCCCTCAGATTCAACGATGCCGAACTTGAATGCATCGACCGCGGGACCCTCGCTGATCCCGGACGCCTCGAACATCTCGATGAACCCGGTGGCTAGTCCCGTGTCGCGAAGCAGGTCCTCGCAGTCGGAGTAGGCAAGGATCTCCACCCCTCGCTCGCTGCGCGCGAGTGGACTCACCGCGCGTACTGGGTCGATGACCGAGTTCGGATCCGCGGCGTACTCCGGTGAGAAAACATTCAGGTAGGGAAGATCGTCAATGGTCATCTCGGCTCCTCGGTGAGCATCAATGCTTGAACGGGACACATTTCGATAGCTTCCTCGGCCGCGTCCAGGTCCTGTGGGTCGACGTGGCCGTCTGCGACCACAACGACCTTGCTGTCGCGTCCGAGTTCGAACATCGCGGACACGGAGCTGCACAGCGTGGCGCCGATGCACGCTTCACGGTCAGCGACAACCCTCATGCTCACCACGCCCCTGCTTCCAGTCATAAGTCGGCAGCGGCCGGAGTCGGCGCAGCTGCCGTCGGGCGCCCTCGCCGACGAGCTCGGGCGACCATGCGCTGTTGGGGTCGACAACGGTCGTCACCGACGAGACACCCTCCACCGCTAGGAGAGCAGACTCCGCGCCATCGCGGATGTTGGCGACCTGCATGCAGACGGGACTGGTCAGCTGAAGGGTCACCGTGACTGCGCCGTTCTCGATGCGGACGTCTTCGATCAATCCCATGTCGACGAGGTTGATCGGAATACCGGTGGCGATGCTGCACGGATCGACAATCGTCCGGAGGGCGTCGCGCAACTGTGCTGCGCTCGGTGCCGCGTCGGGCTGATCACTCGGCATGGCCGGCGGCCCCTGTAGTCGAGAATGGCGGAGCCAGGCCACCGTCGGTGTCGAACTGGTCGCCCTTGATCCGGGTCAGGCGGTCGTCGAGATCGATGCCGGCCAGCCGGGCGTAGTTCTCGCCCATGATCTTGGCTTTGAGGTTGAGGGTCAGTTCGGGCAGCCCTTCGGCGAGCAGCGTCTCGCTGAACTGGAAGTCGCGTACGAATGCCTCGATCAGCGGGCGCGAGTGGTAAGCCACCGCACCGGTTCCCCATATAATGCGCTCGAGCGTGCTGGGGCCTCCCGAGATCAGTTGGGCGAGGATGCGTTCCAGCATCGCCGGGCGGACGGTCACTAGCGAGCTCGTGACCTCGAGGTTGACCCAGACGTTGCGGAACCGGGCAAGCTGCCACGCGGTTTCCTCAACAAAGGACATGCCCCCGTGCACGATCTCGAACTGCAGATCGGGGAAGGCCATCGCTGCGCGGTCAATATCCTCCGTATGATAGTGCGACATTTCGACAGGCCCCATCGGCAGCGCTTTGTGCACGGCGATTATCTTGATGCCCAGCCTGCGTGCGTGCTCAAAGACCGGGAAGGCGATCTCGGGGTCGTTCATGAACCAGCCCGAGATCTGTTCACCGACCCAGCTGTTCGGGTATAGCTTCAGCCCAATCGGGTGGTCGAGCCGTTCCCATTGCTCGTCGAGGTCATCGAGAGCTTTCTGGCCCTGCATCGGGTCGATGCCGGCGTACACGATGAAGCGGTCCGGCCACCGCTGGATGGCTTCGACGCCCTTGTCCAGTGAGCACGAGCCGTCCTTAAAGGCGTTAATCGGCAGGACGTGGTAGACGGCGAGGTCGTTGTAGCTCTCAAGGAACGAGATGTTGGCTATCTCGTTGATGGACCAATCGCGCAGGAAAGCCTGGGGCGTCGGTGGAAGCCGGTATCCCGGCACGGTCGTGGCGTAGAAGGTCCCGCCAAGATCGTCCACGATCATCTTGCCGTGGCGGTTGGCGTAGTTGCTCGGCTCCCAGTTGTACGCGTGGACAATCCCGTCAATGACTGGAATGCCGTCGATCACAGAGACTCCTCGCAGCCGTGGTAGCCATCTTGTTCGTTATTCGAACACTGTGTTCGTATATGTTAAACAGTATGCTGCGCGTCACGTCGAGTCAAGCAATGGGACAGTCGGCTGACTGGCGATGTGCAGACGGGCTAATGTCGCCGGGAGCACGTCGTCGACCCGGACGCCGAGGCCGTCTCGGGGAGTGCCGGTCCTTCGGCGATGACATCGATGACAGCCAGGCGGCGTGGCGGGCTTGGTCGTAGGCCAGGAACAGCAAGACATTGCCGCCCTCTCGAGGTTCCATCATCGCGACGGGCAGGGTGCTGGACGGTCGCGCCGAGTCTCAGGTCCTGCTGCGAGCCCATCGGGGTCATGCTGGCCACCATCGCCGTGTCGATCCCGTCGGATGGACGGTAACGACACGGATGTGATACCTGGCGAGTTCTTTTGGCCATGTTCTTGGCCAGGCCTCCGATGCCGTGCTTGGCGGCTGGCCACGGGGCCGAGAAAGGCAGGCCTACGGATCCCGCGGTGGAGCTGATGCAGATGACGGAACCGCCTACGGCACTGATCAGGTGGGGACACATGCGGTGATCGTGTTCCGCGCTGCGGTGATTCGTGTCCAGGGTGTGTGCCACAGCTGTGGTGACCTCTTGTCCCAGCCGGCGACCGCGCTGATGCCGGCGTTAAGCGCACACGACGCAGTCGGCCAAGCTGGTCGGCGGCGGCGTTCGCAGCGGCCTCCAGGGCTTTCGCGTCGCGCACGTCAGCTTCGATGCGAGCGCCCGGGCCCGTCCCATCGATCCCGGCGGCTGCTTCGGCGAGGTCCTCTGAGCTCTATTGCGTAGTCGATGGTGGTATGTGGCTTCGGCGTACCGACGGCGACGATGTCTGGGGCCCTCTTCTGCCAACCGCACAGCATGGCTGCGGCCCATGCCGCGTGCGGCGGCCGGTGACGAGCACCACTACCGGCCAGCCGGCCCGCGGCGGCGGCCTCTGTCAGTCGGTGTACCCGACGGTGAACCGCGTACGGCGGTGCGCGGGCTTCTCGATCTCGTCGACGAAGGCCATGCCAAAGTCGGGCCCGGATATCGCCGAGCGACCGGACGAGTCGACGAGCAGGATATCGGAGCCGATCGAATAACGGCCGCGGGCCGAGCCGGGCGCGTGGGCGCCGTACTCGAGCGACGGACTGACGTAGAAGTAGTCGAGCTCGGGTGCTGTGGCCCTCAGGTAGGCGAGAACTGCGGATTGACCGAGATACTCCGCCCGAGCGAAGTCGGGGAAGCCGGGAGCGTCGCCGCAAAGGACACCGCCTTCGGCGACATGCAGGCTGCCCGCACCGCCGACCACCCCGACGCGAGCGCCTTGAGCGCATGCGCGGCCGCAGATATGCGGAATGGCGTCCAGCAGCGGCGGCTCGCCGGGATTGGCGGCGCGGATCGCGATCACAATCGTGTCGGCTTTGCTCGCGACCTCGTCGGCGAAACCGGCGTCGTGAATCGAGCCTTGACGGTAGGTGACGCCGTCGATGGGGTCAGTGGCTGCGTGCCTGCTCACTGCGATGACGTGGTGCCCTCTTGCGACAGCTTCGGTCGCGATGTGGCCTCCCGAATACCCGGTGCCACCGAAGATGATGATGTTGGCCACGTAAGGCTCCCTAGTAGAAGTTTGGCAACAAGGACTCGACAGCGAGATTGAGGGCCCGCGCCGACCGAGCGGAGGGGTCAATGGTGGGCGGTGACGGGCGGCTCGATGTCCGAGGTCGCCTGCTTTAGGTCGGCGATAGCGGGCATGGCTGCCGCTGCGCCTATGACGTCGAGCCCGGTCGCGACATCGACGTGCTGCAGGAGCAGAAGGATCAACCGGTCACGCAGCAGTCCCGGCTCGGCCGCCGCACCGAGCGCTTGCGCGAACTCGAAATAGAGATGATCGAACTCGGCCGGCGTCATCGCGCGGCCTCCCCGAGCAGGCCAGGCATTGAGGCGTGGACGCCGAGCACCGTAGCCACTGCACGTGCGACGTCTGTCACTGCAGGACGTGACCACCTCGCGGCCACGACGGTATCCGCGCGTAGCAGGTAAACCGCTCCGTGCGGTGCCCCGAAGCGGGCGAACAACTGCGGGGAACCTGAGTAGACAGAGCCCTTGGACGGCCTGGCCGCGACGGACACGACCGACACGTTCTCGCCGTGCAGCGCGAGGGCGGCGCGCAATGCCGCGGCGAGGTCTCCTGCAGCTGTTATATCGGGCATGAGCACCAGCGCCGTGAGCGGCGCACCCAGCAGGTCCAGCAGATAGTGCGACTGGCCGGTGTCGTCTTCCACCCATCCTCGGGCCGATTGCTCGCCCGGGCCCGGTCCGGAGTCGAACTCGTCGGCATCGGGCAGGCACCGGCTGGACTCGGGATAAGGGATGGGGCGGAACGGGCGGTGCCGGCTGAGGTCGGCTGTGAGCTGATTGCCCTGTGCGGCCAGCGACAGCGCGGCTTCACGCAGGCGTTCGGATTCCACCGACGTAGGTGTCATGAACTCGGCGGCTCGCGTGACGAACGTCAGGCTGCTATGCACTGCCGCCGCCCGCTCGGTGTCGTAGCTGTCGAGCAGAGCATCTTCGGCGCCGCCGCGGACGACCAGCGCCAGTTTCCACTGCAGGTTGTCTGCGTCGTCGATCCCCGAGTTCAAGCCGAACCCTCCGAAGATCGGGACGAGGTGCGCGGCGTCTCCGGCGAACAGCACCCGGCCGTGGCGGTAGTTGTCCAGCGACAAGGCGCGGGCGGTGTAGGCGCTGATCCAGACCGGCCGAACGAGGTCGGTTTCGAACCCGATGTCGGCCAGATGGTCGCGGATCAGCTGCTCTACGCGCTCAGGCCGCAGCGCGGCGTCGACATCGGCACCTATCGGCAGCTGGAAATCCAGCCTCCAGATTCCGTCGGGCGACATGTGTCGTAGCAGAAGGCCGCCCGGAAGGTAGTTCGGGTCGAACCAGACGCGCCGGATCGGCGGCGGCGGGGTGCCGGCGACCTGGGCGTCGACCACCACGAAGAACACTTCGTAAGCCTGTCCGGTCATCCGCAGTCCCAGTTCGTTGCGGACGATGCTGCGCGAGCCGTCAGTGGCCACGATCCATGGCGCACGGATCCGGTAGCTGCTGCCGTCGGGACTGACCACCGTGACCTCAGCGCCGTCCGGGCCGTGCTCGAGGTGGGTAACGCGGGCCTGCCAGCGTATTTCCGCTACATCGCGGCGATTGGCCAGCACGTCGGCGAGCGCTTGCTCGATGTTCCATTGCGAGAGGTACGTGTTCGGCGGGTACTTACCCTGAGTCTCACCGATCGGCGCGCTTTCCTGGCGCAGCACGAGCCGATGGCCGAAGTAGGTCTCGCTGCCCAGGGTCGGGATGCCCTGGCTTGCCAGTTTATCGCCGGCGCCCGGTGCGACTCTGTTGATCACCTCGAAGGTGTGCTGGCTGATCCCGCTAGCGCGGCTGGACCGGCAAACCGCGTTGTCGGATTCGAGCACGAGCGTCCGCACGCCGAGTCGGGTCAGTCCGGCTGCGATGGTAAGTCCCACCGGGCCGGCCCCGACGACCACGACGTCCGGTGCCCACGTGTCGTAGCCGTCTGGGTCAAGTTCCGGCCGCGTCGGTGGGTAAGTCTGCCACTTAAAGTCAATTCCGTAGTCGATCGTGGACGATTCGGTCATGCGCTGCCTTTCCCCGGCACACCGCGGCGAAGCGCACGCTAGAGGTGCCGTCCGCCGTCGATGACGATATTGGTGCCGGTGGTGAGCCGGGCGTGGGTAATCGCTCCGACGATCGAGACGGCGACGTCGCTGGGGTCAACGACAATCCGTAGCGGCGTGCTTGCCGCCTGCTTTTCGATGGCGTCGAGTCCGCGGCCAGGAACGAAGTCGGTTGCCACGGCCGCTGGCGAGACACCGATGACGCGCACCTGCGGGGCGAGCGCCCGCGCCAGCGAGAGCGTCATGACGTCGACGGCTGCCTTCGACGCGCAGTAGGCGATGCTGCTGCCCAGTCCGGTCACCCCGGCGATCGAGGAGACGCTCACTACTACCGAGTCGCCTGCTGCCCGGAGTGCGTCGGCAAATTCGCGGACGAGCGCGAACGATCCCCGCACGTTCGTGGTCAGGATGCGGTCAAATGTCTCGTCGTCCATCGCGTTCAGGTTGGTGTGCGGAACGGTGACGGTGAAGCCGGCGGCATTGATGAGAACGTCGCAGCGGCCGTGCGCCCTCATCACGCCCGCTGCCGCTGCCGCGAGGGACGGGGTGTCGGCTAGCGCGAGTGCGACTCGGGTGTGGCCGTCGCCGGGCAGCTCGTCGGCCAGCGCAGCGGCGCGATCGCCGCGGCGGTGGTAGCCCAGCACCACGCGTGCCCCCTCTTCGGCGCAGGCGCGCGCGCATGCAGCGCCAATGCCTCCGGTGGCTCCCGCGATCACCACGACCTTGCCACTGAGCTCGAAACGACCCAGCCCGCCCCGCCGCAGCGAGGTGGATCCCGTCACCGCCGCCTCCTTGCACCTGACTTGCCTCTGATTAGTATGGTAGAGCATATCAAACAAATCTTTCGCCGCCGGTAGGAGAGTTCATGACCGCAGATCTTGAGTCCGCGCCCGGCGCACCCTCGAGTTCTCCCGGCGCGGAGGCGCCCGGGGCCGATCCGTCGCTCGCCCTGTCGTATCTTTCGGGATTCGGCAACGAACACGCCACCGAAGCTGTCGCGGGCGCGCTGCCGGTGGGGCGCAACTCGCCTCAGCGGGCGCCACTGGGCCTGTACGCGGAGCAGATCAGCGGCACGTCATTCACCCAGCCGCGATCGGTGAACAAGCGCAGCTGGGTGTACCGGATGACGCCGTCGGCTGCGCATCCGCTGTTCGTGAGGTCACCGAACGGGGCCCTGCGGACCGCGCCGTTCACCGAAGTTGAGCCGAATCCGAATCGCCTGCGCTGGAACCCCCCGCCGTTGCCGGATACCGCAACGGACTTCGTGGGCGGCCTGATCACCCTCGGGGGCAATGGCGACGCAGGCATGCACGAAGGCATGGCGATTCACTGGTACTGCGCCAACAGATCCATGGTGGACCGGCACTTCGTCAACAGCGACGGCGAATTCCTCATCGTGCCTCAGCTCGGATCACTCCTGCTGTGCACTGAGTTCGGAAACCTGCGCGTGGCGCCAGGCGAGATCGTCGTCGTCCCCCGGGGCATCCGCTACCGCGTGGAGCTGCTCGACGACGCCGCCCGGGGCTACGTGCTGGAAAACTACGGCGCGGCGCTGACCCTGCCCGAGCGCGGGCCTATCGGCGCCAACGGCCTGGCCAACGAGCGTGACTTCCTCGCGCCGGTCGCAGCCTACGAGGACAGCGGGCGAGCGGCGAGTGTCGTGCAGAAATTCGCCGGCAATTTGTGGACCGCCGAGTACGACCACTCGCCGCTGGACGTCGTTGCCTGGCACGGTGACTACTATCCTTACAAGTACGACCTCGCGAACTTCATGGCGATCGGCACGGTCAGCTTCGACCACCCCGACCCGTCGATCTTCACGGTGCTGCAGTCGCCCACCAACACTCCCGGGCTGGCGAACATCGACTTCGTGATCTTTCCTCCCCGCTGGCTCGTCGGCGAGAACACTTTTCGGCCGCCGTGGTACCACCGCAACATCATGTCCGAGTTCATGGGACTGGTTAAAGGCGTGTACGACGCGAAGGCTGAGGGCTTTACTCCGGGCGGCGGGAGCCTGCACAACACGTTCACCTCGCACGGCCCGGACGCGGAGACCTACCAGCGGGGCAGCACGACAGAGCTAGAGCCGCAGAAGCTGGATGACACGATGGCATTTATGTTCGAGACCAGGTGGAGTGTCCGCCTGACAGCGCAAGCGGCGACTGCTCCTAACCTCCAGCCTGACTACGACAGCGTTTGGAGCACGTTGCGCCGCGAGTTCGTACAGCCATGACCCAGGTAAGTTCGCCCCGTGAAGCCGAGAAGCCGGACCTGGCGCTGCTTCCGCCGTTGCATCGGACCGGGGACGGCCACTTGCCGCTATGGGTGCAAGTCGCCGACAGCGTCCGCGACTTCGCGGGCCGGCATGCCGTCAGCATGCCGGCGAGGTTGCCTACGGAGAGCCAGCTGGCCGACCACTACGACGTGAGCGTCTCGACGGTCCGGCAGGCTCTGGCAACACTAGAAGGCGAGGGGCTGCTCAGCCGCCGGAGGCGCCGGGGTACCTACCTGCTCGCCAGCGGTGTCCAGTCACGCGCCCTGCAGCTGCGCGGTCCGCTTGATTCAGTTATCCATCAGCAGGCTACGGACGAAACGGTCGTACTCGGCCGGCGCCGCGTACCGGTTCCTGACGATCTGCGCGAGGTTTTCCGAGGCGTCACGCACCTCGTTGAGTTCAGGCGTATTCGCTATGACGAAGGCATGGTGCTGAGCTATGCGCAAAACTTCCTCCGCACTGACATCGCTGACCGCATAGACGCGGCTGACCTGCGCTCCGGTTCAATGACCCAGCTGCTGCGCGACAAGCTCGGCCTGAAGCTCACTCGCATCGAGAACGAAATCGAAGCGACACTCGCCACGCCCTCCATCGCGGTCCTGCTCGAGCTCGAACCACGCAGCCCCGTGCTCGCATCGCGTAACAAGACCATCGACGCCCGCGGCGACGTGGTCGACGCCGCGTCGATCTACTACCGCGGTGACCGGTTCCGTTTCGCGCTGAACCTAGACCTTACGTGAGCGGCGACTCAGACATCGGCAGCGTGCTCGCCGGTGACCCGGGGTTCGGCCCAGCAAACCTGCCCTACGGGGTCTTCTCGGTTGGGCAGTCCGCTCGGCGGGTAGGGATCGCCCTCGGAGACAGCGTGCTCGACCTGGCGGCATTCACGAACGATGACGTCTTCGCACGTCCAAGTCTCAACGACTTCATGAGCCAGGGCCGTGAGCGTTGGCGCGCACTGCGAGCACAGGTCCAAGACGGACTGGTCAGTTACCCGGCAGACATTCTGCGAGCGCTCGTGCCCCGAGCCG
>Ga0208480_1000409_pt1 | contig 16258 bp, 12 predicted proteins | sample NGESurshal092012_4_FD_184485 | JGI IMG/M metagenome (GOLD analysis project Ga0208480, IMG submission 184485) | Arctic peat soil microbial communities from Barrow, Alaska - NGEE Surface sample F53-1 shallow-092012 (SPAdes) | ecosystem: Environmental > Terrestrial > Soil > Wetlands > Peat ... | reverse complement strand
CCGCCTACCTCCGCGTCACGGTCATCGAAAGAATTGCAGATCGTGCGAGCTCCCTCACCAATAACTACGTCAACACCTTCGCCTTGGAATGTTCCAAAGTTGGCGAGCCTACATATCTTAGCCAATGTTCCAGCAGGGTGGATTGTCTCTTCGTCGTCAGCTGTAGCTCCCCGCGTCTCAACGATCATTTTTACTTCCTGATCGGAAACAAACCCGCGCCAAGACTGCTTTGCTGTGTAACTGACCATTGGTCTACTCCTCACCCCCACCCCGCGCGCCTGATCCTCCCCACAAGGGAGGGCAAAATGGTCTATTCCGCCGCCGCTTTTGTTTGATGCTCCTGGATCGCCGCCCAGACGCGCGACGGCGTCGCCGGCATGTCGATGTGCTCGATGCCGAGCGGCTTGAGCGCGTCCAGGATGGCGCCGATCACCGCCGGCGGCGCGCCGGTGGCGCCGGCTTCGCCGGCGCCCTTGACGCCGAGCGGATTGGTGCGCGCCGGCACCTCGGTCAGCTCGGAGGCAAGATGGGGAAAATCGTCGGCGCGCGGCATCGGGTAATCCTGAAAGCTGCCGGTGAGGAGCTGGCCCGCGCTGTCGAACACGATCGCTTCCATCAGCGCCTGGCCGACGCCCTGCGCGACACCGCCGTGGATCTGCCCCTCGCACAACAGGTGATTCATGATCTTGCCGACATCGTCGACCGCGGCATAGCGATCGAGCGTCACCGCGCCAGTGTCCGGATCGACCTCGACCTCGCAGACGTGGCACCCGTTCGGATAGTTCGGCGGCTCGGCCGCGAAGGTGCCGGAGGCTTCCAGCCCGACGTCGAATTGCGGCGGCAGCATCGCCGGCCGGTAGAACGCCTGCGCCACACTGCTGAGCGGCAGGGCGCGGTCGGTGCCGACGATGCGGAACGCGCCGTCCTTGAACTCGATGTCGCCTGAGGCCGCTTCCAGCATCATCGCCGCCATCGGTTTGGCCTTCTCGATGATGTTATCGGCGGCGCGCTTGAGCGCATTGCCGCCGACATGCATCGAGCGCGAGCCATAGGAGCCGCGGCCGATCGGCACCGCGTCGGTGTCGCCCTGCACATAGCGGATGTTCTCGAACGACACGCCGAGCCATTCGTGCACCATCTGCGCATAGACCGTGTGGTGACCCTGGCCGTGCGAATGCGTGCCGGCCAATATCGTCAGCGTGCCGCTCGGGTCGAAGCGCAGCACCATGCGGTCGTTGAACACCGCAGCCTCTTCCAGAAAATAGCCGATGCCGCGGCCGCGCAGCTTGCCGTGTTTTTTGGAATCCGCGGCGCGCTTGGCAAAGCCGTTCCAGTCGGCAAGTTTCAAACATTCGTCCATGACGCGAACGAAGTCGCCGCTGTCGTAGGTGATGCCGGTGCCGATCTTATGCGGCATGGCGGATGACGGAATGAAATTCCGCCGCCGGATTTCGATCGGGTCGAGGCCGATGACGCGCGCCGCCTTGTCGAGCAATTGCTCGATCAGATAAGTCGCCTCCGGCCGACCGGCGCCGCGATATGGCGCCAGCGGAATGGTGTTGGTCAGCACCGCGCGGCCGAACGCGTGCACCGCGGGGACCTGATAGACGCCGGGCGCAAGGCGGAGCGCGAACAGCGGCACCACCATGGCGGCGGCGAAGACGTGCGAGCCCATGTTGTGCAGCGCGTTGACGCGCAGCCCCAGGATTTTGCCGCGCTCGTCGAAAGCGAGTTCGCCGGTGACCACCTGATCGCGGCCTTGCGCGTCGCCAAGCAGCGCCTCCGACCGTGTCGACACCCATTTGACCGGGCGGCCGCCGACCCGGCGCGACGCCCACACCACCAGCGCGTCTTCCGGATAGCCGCCGTGCTTCATGCCGAAGCCGCCGCCGACATCGGGCGAGATGACGCGCAGTTTTGTTTCCGGGATGCGCAGCACCTGCCCGGCCACCGACGAGCGCGTGCCGTGCGGGTTCTGCGATGTCGAGTAAAGCGTATAATTGTCGCCGTCAGGATGGTAGTGGCCGATAGCGGCGCGCGGCTCGATCGAATTGGCGGTGATGCGGGTGTTGCGCACTTTCAGCGAGACGGTGCGTTTGGCGCTGGCGAACGCGGCGTCGGTCGCATCCTTGCTGCCCATCATCAGCGCGAACGACACATTGTTGGGCGCCTCGTCCCAAATGACCGGCGCGCCGGGCTTGACCGCATCCTCGACGTCGATCACCGCCGGCAGCGGCTCGTAATCGATCTCGATCAGTTCGGCGGCGTTCTTCGCTTGGGTCAAAGTCTCGGCGACGACGAAGGCGACGCGCTCGCCTACGGCACGCACCTTGTCGGTGGCGAGAATGCTGCGCTGGGTGCGAAAGCCTTTCGGCCCGCCCATATCTTCGGGCATCGGGGGCGTCAGCCCACCGAGCTTATCGGCCAGCACATCGGCGCCGGTCAGAACGGCGAGCACGCCGTCCGCGGCCTTGGCCTTGGCGGTGTCGATGCCCTTGATGCGCGCATGCGCGTGCGGCGACATGACAACGACGGCGTGACACTGCAGCGGCAGGTCGAAATCGTCAACGTAACGGCCGCGGCCGGTGATGAAGCGCGGGTCTTCGACCCGCGGCACGGGCTGGCCGATGCCAAATTTCGTGTCCACGCGATTCCTCCCAGATTTGCTGCCCCGAATGATGCCGCAATCGGCAAGCGGCGGCAAATCGCAATACCGCGACAATAACACCGTGGATTTCCGCGCTCACGGCCGACGCCGAACTGCGCTACGCTCGCGCCAACCACCAGGCCACGCCATCAACAGGCCCGCCATCATACAGGGATGACTCGTCATGACGACCTTGCCGCGCAAATCCGCCGCCCGCATCTCGCGCCGCTCAGCCTTGAAGGCCGGCGCCACGCTCGCCGCCGCCGGTGCGGCTGGTGGGACGGGCTTCGCAGGCGCCGCCGCAGCGGACGTGCACCGCTTCGACAGCCAGCCCGCGGTCGATCGTGCGAACCGCACGCTGATCAAAGGAGGCACGATCGTGTCGATGGACGCCAAGGTCGGCGACCTAGCGAAAGGCGATATCCTGATCGAGGGCACCAAAATTTCGGCCATCGCGCCGCAGATCGATGCCGCGGGCGCACAGGTGATCGACGCCGCCAATTGCATTGTCGTGCCGGGCCTGGTCGATTGCCACCGCCATTCCTGGGAAGGCCAACTGCGCCGCATCAATCCCAATTCGCCGACGCTCGCCGACTATATGAACGCGACGCATCTGTCGTTCGCCAAGGCGTACCGGCCGCAGGACCACTATGTCGGCAATTATCTGACCGCGCTGGGCTGCATCGATGCGGGCGTCACCTGCGTGATCGACAATTCGCACAATTCGCGCAGCGCCGCCCATTCCGACGCGGCGATCGAGGCGCTGTTCGACAGCGGCATCCGCGCCGTCCATGCCTCCGGGCCTCCCGGCGCCGGCGAGTGGGACCATCAATGGCCGGCCGATCTGGCACGGCTGCAAAAGCAATATTTCTCGTCCGCCGACCAGCTCGTGACGTTGCGCATGTTCTCAGGTCCCGATCGGGCCAACTGGGAATTCGCACGCAAGCTCGGGCTGCGCATCACCACCGAATTCCAAGGTCCGAAGATGGCGGAGCTGCTCGATCCTCTGGCAGCCGCCAAGTTGGTCGGCCCCGACAACACCTTCAACCATTGCGGCGCGCTGCCGGAACGCACCTGGAAGATTTTCGTCGATAGCGGCGCCAACATCGACGTCTGTCCGCGCTCCGACGCGCAGTACGCACTGGGCGAAGGTGTCTGCGCGCTGCAGCATGCCTGGGATCACGGCATCAAGCCGGGGCTCAGCGTCGATAACGAGACGTCCTACTCTACCGACATGTTCATGGAGATGCGCACCGCGTTCTATCTGCAGCGCGCGGTGGCGCAGAACCGGCGGTTCTCGGGCGAACCGAATCCGCCGAAGCCGCTGATGGTGCGCGACGTGCTGCATTGCGCGACGGTAGCGGGCGCGCATTGCGCCGGCCTCGACGCCAGGATTGGTTCGCTGACGCCGGGCAAGGAGGCCGATCTTCTGATCATCCGCACCGACGATATCAATCTCTATCCGTCCAACAACGCCATCGGCACCGTGGTGCAGGCCGCCGAGCGCAGCAATATCGACACCGTGATGATCGGCGGACGGGTGCGCAAATATCAGGGCAAGGTGGTCGGCCTCGACATGGCGCAGCTCAAGGCGATGGTCGAGGAATCGCTCGGCCATCTGTTCACGGCCGTCGGCTACAAGCCCGACGTGTTCGCCGAGCTATTGCCGAAGCTGTCCTAGGATTTCATTTGGGGATAGCGGAGGCCGGTCCATGAAACGCAGCGATGCAAAGATTCTCACCACCCATGTCGGCAGCCTGCCGTTCCCCACTCCCGATTCCGGTCTCGCCGTGGGCGATGCGTCGCACCTTGCCGCGGACGTGACCGCTGTCGTTGCGCGGCAGCGCGCGGCCGGCATCGACATCGTCAACGAGGGCGAATACGCTAAAGGCGGCGACTGGCTGCGCTACATGCAGAACCGTTTCGGCGGCTTCACCGAGATCGCCGAACCCGCCGCCAAGCCGCTGATCGAGCAAGGCAAGGACCGCGAGGAGTTCAGCGAGTTCTACCGCTACGCCGGCGAGCGCGGCACGTTGTTCTATACGCCGGGAGCGCAGATCGCGAAGAAGCGCCCGGTGCAGGCTTGCACCGGGCCGGTCACCTATACGGGCCACGCCGAGGTCAAACAGGAGATCGATGTCACCATCGCGGCCGCCGGCATCGACGACGTGTTCCTCACTTCGACCGCACCGGCGAGCCTCGAAGTCTATCGGCACAATCGCTTCTACAAGAGCGACGAAGACTACGTGTATGCGCTGGCCGAAGCGATGCGCGCCGAATACGAGGCGATCGCCGCCGCGGGCCTTGTTTTGCAGGTCGACGACGCCTGGCTGCCGGCGCTGTGGGACCGCATCGGCATCGGCATGGGGCTGTCTGCGTTCCGAGCCCGCTGCGAGATGCGGATCGAGGCGCTCAATCACGCGCTGCGCAACGTCGCCGAAGATCGTGTGCGCTATCATCTGTGCTGGGGCAGCTGGCACGGCCCGCACGCCTACGATCTCGGGCTGGAAAAAATCGTCGATCTGATGCTGAAGGTGAAGGCGCAGGCTTATCTGATCGAAGCCGCCAACGCGCGCCACGAGCACGAAGTCGCGATCTGGGACAGTGTCAAACTGCCGCCTGGAAAAATTCTCATTCCCGGCGTCGTCACCCATTCGACCGACGTGGTCGAGCATCCGGAGCTTGTCTCGCAGCGGCTGCGGCGTTACGCGCGGCGCGTCGGCAAAGAAAACATCATCGCCGGCACCGATTGCGGCTTCGGCGGCCGCTCACACCCGCAGATCGCGTGGGCCAAGTTGAAATCACTCGCCGAAGGCGCGGCGCTCGCCAGCACAGCGCTGGGATTCAAAAACGCGGCGTAGCCAGCTCCGTCTTGCATTGGGCCGCTGCCCGCGACTGCGGCGGTGCTAATTGTGTTTGCGAACTCCACTCCGTAGGATGATGCCGGCCTAGCGGGAGGGAGACATCATGCGAGCAGGTGCGTTTGCCGGATTCGTTGCCGCGTTTGTCGCGGCGTGCATGTTGCCGTCTGCCGGCGCCCTCGCCCAGGATGCCTACGCGGTCGGCGTCACGGCGGCGATGACTGGACCGGCCGCCGCCACCCAGGCGCCCGTCATCGAAATGCTGCGCATCTATGTCGACCGGCTCAACGCCAAGGGCGGCATCAACGGCCATCAGGTCAAGCTTCTGATCGAGGACGATCAGGCCGAACCGTCGAGGGCGGCTGCGAACGCCACCAAGCTGATCCGTCAGGAAAACGTGATCCTGATGATCAATTCGAGCCTGTCCTCAACCTACGGCCCGGTGATCGCCGAATCCAAGCGCGCCGGCGTGCCGCTGTGGTTCGCCGGTGCGGTGTGCCCGAAGGAAGCACATCCGCCGAAGCCGGCTCCGCTGATGTTCTGTTCCACGGGTTTTGATTTTTCCGTCGACATTCCGGTAGCGGTTCGTTCCATCAAAGAAATGGCGAAGGGCGATGTGAAGCTCGCGCTGGTCGGTATCCCGGTGCCGATCTCGCGCATCGGCGTCGATAACGCCGCAAAGCTTGTCGATACACTCGGCATGAAGACGGTGGACAAAGAATTCATCCCGCCGACGACCGCCGACTACACGCCGTTTGCCACCAAGATCAAAGGCGCGGGCGCCAACTGGGGCTATGCCTACGCACCGTGGCCGGCCGAGGCCAAGACCTTCGAAGCGCTGCGGCGGCTCGGTTGGACCGGCGAGTATCTCGCCTACGGCCACATTCAGGCCGAGGACGAGCTCAAGCGCATCGCCGACCCCGGCCTCGAAGTGCTCACCGCCAATGCCATGTTCCGCGACGATGTGCCGGTGCAGAAGGAGATCCGCGAAGTGGCGGCCGCGGGCAAATATACCTACCCGGCGACCTACGCGACTGAAGGCTGGATTTCCGGACGCATCCTCGAGCAGGTGCTGACAAAGACCGGCTGGCCGGCCAGCGCCGACAAAGTCGCCACGGCCATGAGCACGCTCAATCTCGATACGCAGGGTCTACGCGGCGGGCCGCTGGTGTGGACCGCCACCAATCATTTCCGCACCGTGCAATACTACCGGTTCTATCGCTACGATCCCGCCACGAAAGGCGTGGCGCGCGTGCGTGACTGGCTGGCGGTCAACGTCCTCGACTGATTGTATCTGGCGGCGCTGAAAATTCAGCGCCGCCCTTCCCTCTCCCAGCAAAGCTGCCGTCGCATGTCGTTGCAGCTCGTCGCCAATGTTATTGTGCTCGCGGCCATCTACGCGCTGGTCAGCGTCGGCTATGTCTTGATCTATCGCGTCAGCCGCGTGCTTAACCTGGCGCACGGCGAGCTGATGATGATTGGCGCGTATTTTCTGGTCGCGACCTCGAGTCTGTTCAGCGGCAATCCCATAGTGGCAATCGCGCTCGCCGCCTTGTGCGGCCTCGCCATGGGCATCGTCGTCTATGCTGTTCTGATGCGCTGGATGACCGGCGAGGCCGTACTCGCCGCGGTGCTGATCACCATCGCGCTCGGCATTCTGTTACGCGGCCTTGCCGTGCTGGTCTGGACCACGCAGCAATTCTATCCCGGCGCCACGCTCGGCTGGCACAATCCATCGGTGCGTATTGTGCCGGGCGTGCAGATTTCGGCGGCCAGCATCGCCATCGTCATCGTCACCGCCGCGGTCTATCTCGGCCTGTTCGTGTTTCTGCAATTCACTCGCTGGGGCATTCGGATGCGGGCCGCCGGACAAAATCCGCTGCTCGCCGAACAGCGCGGCATCCGGCTGCATGGCGTCTACGCACTTGCCTGGGGGCTCTCAACCTTCACCGCGTCGCTTGCCGGCATGATTTTGGCGCTGGATTCCGGCGTCGAGTCGACCATGGCGACCATCGGGCTGAAGGCGTTTCCGGCGGCTTTGGTGGGCGGCCTCGACAGTCTGATCGGTGCGCTGATCGGCGCGTTGATCGTAGCCGCGGCCGAGATCGCCGCCATCCAATACGTCAATCCGCTGTTGTCCGACGTGGTGCCGTTCCTCGTGCTGCTGGTCGTGCTGGCGATCCGGCCGTGGGGGCTGTTCGGCAGCCGCGAACAACTCGACCGGGTCTGAGATGGTCGCGCCAAGCCCCTACGCGCGGGACCTCAAGCTATTTGGCACAAGGCGAGCGCGGCTGCGACTGGCCGCGGCAGTCGTAGCGCTTGGCGTGCTGCCGTTCGTCGCTTCGCCGTTTTTGCTCGATCTCGCCAACCAGGTACTGCTGGCGTGCATCGGCGCGCTGGCGCTGATGCTGCTCACTGGTTTCGCCGGACTGATATCGCTCGGCACCGCCGGCCTGCTCGCGGCCGGCGCCTATACGGTGGGCGCGCTATTCCGCGAGTTCGGCGCGCCCTTCTGGGTGACGTTACCGTGCGCCGCGCTGCTCGGCGCGCTTCTCGGATTGATCTTTGGCCTGCCCTCGATGCGGCTGCGCGGCCTGTACCTCGCCATCAGCACGCTCGGGCTGCATTTCGTCATGGTTTATCTGGGCGGCGAATACGAGGCGCGCCAATCACTGTCGACCGGCGTGATGATCGATCCGCCCTCGATCGGCAGCTTCAGCCTGACCAGCGGCCGGGCGTGGTATGCGGTGCTGCTCGGATTTGCGGCGCTGGCGCTTCTGATCAGCGTCAACCTCAAGCGCACGCGCACCGGCCGCGCCTGGCGGGCGCTGCGCGAGCGCGATGTCGTCGCCGGCGCGCTCGGCATCGATGTGCAGCGCTTCAAGCTCCTGGCCTTCGTCGTCAGCGCCACCATGACGGCGATCGCCGGAGCGCTGTTCGCTTATTTCCGCAATTTCGTTTCGATCGACGCATTCTCGCTGTATCTGACCGTGCAGTATGTGGCGATGATCATCATCGGCGGCATGGGCTCGATCCCCGGAGCGCTGCTCGGCGCGGCGTTCGTCATTCTGTTTCCTTACGCCATCGAGGCGCTTGCAAGTTATCTGCCCGAACGCTTCAGCAACACGGTGTTCGCGCTCGATTACGCGGCGTTCGGTCTGGTGATGATTCTGTTCCTGCTGCTGGAGCCGGCCGGACTCGTGGGGCTCTGGCGCCGGCTCAGGAATGCCGTGACGGCTCGCCGCGCGAAGACGGCGTCATGACCGCCGCATCCGCAAATACACCGCTGCTCGCCATCGAGGCGCTCGAAGTCGCCTATCATCGCACCGCCGTGGCGCTGCACGGAATCTCACTTAAAGTCATGCCGCAGACCATCGTCGCAGTGCTTGGCAACAACGGCGCCGGCAAGACCACGACGCTGCGCGCGATCTCGGGCTTTATTGGAATCGACGACGCACGCGTGACCGGCGGTCGCATTGCCTTCGCCGGCGAGCGCATCGAAAACCAGTCGCCTCACGCCAATACCGCCCGTGGCATCGTGCTGGTGCCGGAACGCGACAAGGTATTTCCCAACCTCACGGTCGCTGAAAACCTGATCGTCGCAACGTCGCATCGCGCCAATGCGGCCGAACGGCGTCAGCTCGAAGCGCTGGTCTTTGCGTTCTTCCCGGCGCTCACCGCGCTGCGCCAGCGTCTTGCCGGTCTTCTGTCCGGGGGCGAACGCCAGATGCTGGCGCTTGGTAGCGCGATCATATGCAAGCCCGAGCTGCTGCTGGTCGATGAGCTGTCGCTCGGTCTCGCGCCGGTCGCGGTCGAAGACCTCACCCGGCGGCTCGCCGGCATTCGCAAAGAACTCGGTATCGGCATCCTGTTGGTGGAACAGAATGCCGCCGTGGCGCTGGCCATCGCCGATTACGGCTACGTACTGGAAAACGGCCGTGTCGTACTGGAAGGCGCCGCTGCCGACCTGCGCGGCCGCCGCGAGATTCAGCAATCCTATCTCGGTCAGGCGAGCGGCGAAGAGCGCCGCTCTTATCGCGCGCTGCGGCGGCAGGAGACGGAGCGACCGAATGGCTGAGCTCGCCGTCGAACGCCTGTCGCTGCATTTCGGCGGCCTCGCCGTGCTCGACGATGTGTCGCTTCACGTCGAGGCCGGCGAGCTCTTGGCGCTAATCGGTCCAAACGGCGCCGGCAAGACCAGCGTGCTCAACTGCATCAGCGGCATCTATCGCGGCCGAGGCACGATCCGGCTCCGCGGCGACGACATCAACGGCCGCCCTGCGCACGATATCGCTCGTCTCGGTATCGCCCGCACCTTCCAACATGGCGAGGTGTTTCCGCAGATGACGGTTTTGGAAAATGTCCTGACCGGACGCCATTGCCGCATCGCCACCAATATCCTTGCCGAGATGCTGTTTCTCCCCGGCGTGCGGCGCGAGGAGTTGCGCCACCGCGAAGCCGCCGAGAAAATATTGGAATTTGCCGGCTTGACGGCGCACCGCAATACGCCCGTCGGCGCGCTGCCGTTCGGCATGCAGAAGCTGATCGGCTTCGCCCGGGCGCTGGCGCTCGATCCGGTCTTGCTGCTGCTCGATGAGCCATCGGCCGGGCTGAACCGCGGCGGACGCGAGGAGCTCGCGCGCCTGATCCTGCGCATCAAGGACGAACTCGGCATCGCCATGATCTGGATCGAGCACGATATGCAGATGGTCGCCGACCTCGCCGACCGGCTGCATGTGCTCGATTACGGCCGCACGCTCGGCGTCGGCTCAGCCGCGGAGGTTTTGAACAATCCGGCGGTCATCGCCGCCTATATCGGCACGCAGCCGGTCGCCTGATCGTCCGCTCGCGGCAACGCAGCGCTTATTGCTGCGTCCGCTTCGCCACCGCGGCGAAGACGTTGTAGGCCTTCTCCAGTGCAGGCTTGCGCTTGGCGACGGCGGCGCCGACGGCCTGAAGCTGTTTCATCATCGCGGCCTGTTCGGCTGGCGGCAGGCTGATCAGTTCGCCATGCTGCGCGAAAATCTCCCGCTGCTTGGCGAAAAACGCGACCTCCCAAGGATTGACCTCGGCGGCGGCCTTGCCGGCGTCGGTGTCGATAATGCCCTGCAAATCCTTGGGCAACGCGTCGAACCATTTCTTGCTGACGAACGCCATCGAGAAGATGAAGGGCTGATTGATCTCGGTGACGTATTTGGCGGCGTCCCAGAAATGCATGGTCGTGTAGATGGTCATCGCCGCGATCGATCCGTCGATCGTGCCCTGCTGCAGCGCCGGCAGCACGTCGCCGAGCGTCATCGCCACCGGCGAGGCGCCGAGGGATTTGACCATGTCTTCCTGCATATCGGACGCAAGCACGCGCAGCTTCTTGCCCTTGAAGTCGACAAGGTGACGGATCGGCGTCCGGCCGATCACCGACGACGGCTGCGCGATAAACAGCGCATTGCCGTGAAGACCCTTGTCGGCGCCGAATGAGAACATCAGCTTTTGCAACTCGGGATCCGTGACCATGCGGACTTCGTGCGCCAGATTGTCGACCAGCCCCGGCGACGAGACGATCTCGTAACGCTGGTCGACGCCGGCCAGAAACTCGGGCGGTCCGACAAAGACCTGAATCGAACCGAACTGCACGCCTTCGATCTCGCGCGGGATCGAGCCCAGCTGGCTCGCCGGATAGATCTGACCCTTGATCCGCCCGCCCGAGTCCTTCTCGACCATCGCGGCGAAGCGCTTGCACCATTCGTGCTGCGATTCATTGATCGTCGCGGTGCCGATTTTCATCACGTAGGTTTCGGCGGCGCGCGCCGCGCCGACGCCCGAGGACAGCAGAACCGCCAGCGCGCCGGCAGCGGCCAGCCCCGAGACTCTGCGTTTGATCAGATGCATCGCGTACCTCCCGTTGTTTGGCGGCCCGTTGACCGGGCTCTGAGCCGAAACTCGTATTTGCGGCTCGACATGGCCGCGCCCGCCACACGGGCGGGCGCATCGTTCAAAGGAATGCCGCAACCAGACTATTTGGCCGTACGCTTGGCCGCCGCGGCAAACACCTCATAAGGCTTTTCGAGGCCCGGCTTGCGCTTCGCCACTTCGGCGCCGACGGCCACCAGCATCTTCATCATGCTGGCCTGCTCATCGGCGGGCAGGCTGATGAGTTCGCCGTGCTCGCTCCACAGCTTGCGCTCCTTATCGTAGAAATCCGACACCCACGGCTCGACCTCGGTCGCGGCCTTGGCGGCGTCAGCGTCGATGATCTTCTGCAGGTCCGGCGGCAGGCTGTCGTACCATTTCTTCGAGATGAAGGACATGGAGAAGATGATCGGCTGGCCGGTTTCGGTGATGTATTTGGCCGCGTCGTACATCTTCATCGTCGCGTCAACAGTGGTGGCGAGCACGGCGCCGTCGATGGTACCCTGCTGAATCGCCGGCAGTACGTCGCCGAGCGTCATTGCGATCGGCGACGCGCCGAGCCGCTTCACCATTTCCTGTTGCATGTCGGCCGCGAGGACGCGGAGCTTCTTGCCCTTGAGATCGGCGAGATGGCGGACCGGCGTGCGCGAGATGATCGAGGACGGCTGCGAGACGAACAGCGCCACGCCATGAATACCCTTGTTGGCGCCGAACGACAACATCATCTTCTGCATCTCGGGATCGGCCGCCATCCGGATGGCGTGCGCCATGCCGTTGACGAGACCCGGCGTGGACATCACCTCGTAGCGGGAGTCGACGCCGACCAGAAATTCGGGCGGGCCGACATAGCCCTGAATGGCGCCGAACTGAACGCCTTCGATCTCGCGCGGGATCGGCCCCAACTGGCTCGCCGGATAAATCTCGCCCTTGATGCGGCCGCCGGAATCCTTCTGGACCATGGCGACGAAATCCTTGCACCACTGATGCTGCGCCTCGTTGATCGTGGCGGTGCCGAGCTTCATCACATAAGTTTTGTCCTCGGCGCGCGCCGGATCGTGCAGCGCGGCAAGCGATAGCAGCAAAGCTCCGGCTGCAGCCGCCGTTCGCCAGCGGATTTCACGGTGCAGAAAACGCATATCGTACTCCCTTGGGTTAAGCGGCGCGGCAAGCGGCCGGATGGTGCGCGCAGACGAATGACGATCGCAAAGGCAGACTTGTCTAAAACTTTGGCCGGCGCGACTGGCGCGGCTTGATTGATTGGCTAAAGTCAACCGGCGGTTCGATTATTTGTCAATAGAACGCCAGGGGATGCGGATGCGGCAAAATCAGCCTGTAACTGAAATCCTGGCCAGGTGGGCGGTGGGCACGCCCCGCGAGGCGCTGCCGGCCGCGGTGGCCCACCAGGCCAAGCGATCGCTGATGAATTTCTTCGCCGTGGCGCTGACCGGCTGCCGCGACGCCACCATCGAGACCACGCTTGCCTCGCTCGCGGCTTTCTCCGCCGGCGGCCAGGCTACCGTGATCGGACGCCGCGAGCGGCTCGATCCGCTGTCCGCCGCATTCATCAATGCCGCAGGCGCCAACGTGCTCGACTTCTGCGATACCCATGTGCCGACCGCCATCCACCCGACCGCGCCGATTGTGCCGGCGCTGCTGGCGCTGGCCGAAATGCGGCGAGTGAGCGGCCGCGATCTGCTGCTCGCGCTGGTGCTCGGTCAGGAGATTGCCTGCCGCATCGGGCTGGCGATGTCGCCATCGCATTACAACAAAGGCTGGCACATCACCGCGACCTGCGGGGCGTTCGGCGCCGCCGCCGGCAGCGGCAAGATTCTCGGGCTGCGCACCGAGCAAATGGTGTGGGCGCTCGGCCTCGCGGCGACGCAGGCGGCCGGGCTGTGCGAGTGCCTCGGTACGCCGGCAAAAAGCGTCGGCGTCGGCAACGCCGCACGCAATGGGCTGTGGTCGGCGCTGCTCGCGGCGCGCGATTTCGCCGGCCCGGCGGAGCCGCTCAATGGCGTGCAGGGTTATTATCATGCGCTCAGCGAGGAGCCGGACTTGGGGCCACTCACCGGCCGCCTCGGCGAGACGTGGGAGATTCTGAAAACGTCCTACAAGCCTTATCCATGCGGCTTCGTCGTTCATCCCGTGCTCGACTGCGTGCTGGATTGGCGGCGCGCGCATCCCACCGTCATCGTCGAGAAAGTAGCAGTCACGGGCAATCCGCTGCTGGTCGCGCGCGCCGACCGGCCGAATATTTCCACCGGCCGCGAGTCGCAGGTGAGCGTGCAGCATGCCGTTGCCGCGGCGCTTCTGACGGGCAAAGCCGGGCTCGAACAGTTCACCGATGCATGCGTGCAGGACGCGCAGGTGCAAACACTGCGCCGCAAGGTCAGCGTGACAGGCGATGCGAACATCGCCACGACCGCCGCCGCCGTCGCGATCACGACCGTTGATGGCGCCGCTTATGAACTCAAGCAAGCCGCGGCCCGCGGCAGCGACGACAATCCGATGAGCGACCGCGATCTGGAAGATAAATTGCGCGACGCCGCCGCAGGGTGGAATCCGCGCCGCGATGTCACACCGCTAATCGAAGCGATCTGGCGCGTGGATGAGAGCGATGATGTTGCGCGGCTTGCGGCGATGACGGTGCCGCGCGATTGACTTGTTTCGCGCAGTATCAGCGCGTAGCATCGACAATCCACGAGCCAAACGCCTGTGTGCTGATTGCATAATCTACCACAACGAGTGAATTCCTGGCTCGCGGCGATATATTCCTCTTCATCGGAATACCTGCGGTTATATTTTTTGCTATAGCTGTCCCGCCGTTTCAGGTCCCGGACGAACTCGCCCATTTATTCCGCGCAGATCAAATCTCCCATGGAGCCATCATTGGTACGCGCTTGGATGACAAAAGCAGTGGCGGGTACGTAGCTTCCTCGTATCGGCTATTGTTTCAAGCCGTCACAGCCGCCGACTCTGCAAGATCCGCGGAGGCTTACAGGATCCCGCTCACGAATCAACTTGAGTTCCAGAATTTCTCCAACACAGTCCAGTATGGACCAGCGATGTACGCTCCTCAGGCTGCCGCACTGGCACTGGCGCGCATCGCTAAGATGACTGCGCTTCAGTCGTTTTACTTAGCTAGGTTCTTTAATGGATTCGCGGCGCTGGCGGTTGGGTTTTTTGCCATACATATTGCGACCCGTGGACGATTTATAATATTTACCCTCCTCACGATGCCCACGTCCTTTTATTTGATGGGCTCGTTATCGCAGGACGCACTACTTCTCGCCGGCTCAGCCCTTTTTTGGTCCATCGCGTCAAACAATCTCTCAACTGGACGCATTCCAAGCCCTTCCATCATATTGGGGCTGGCGGCGCTCCTCGTTGTACTGTCGTGCGGGCGCCTGCCCTATATCGCATTGGCGGTCGTTTTCTTTTTAAAGCCCTTCTGCGATATGCGATGGCGCGGACGGGTTTTTCAGCGTTGGCCTGGTCTAGCCGCTACCGCGCTCGCGATTACTCTAGCCCTCGTGTGGGTTGCGGTAATTCGCACCGTATACATCAACTGGGCGCCAGCTATTTCAGCGCAAAGCCAAATCACGTTCCTGCTGAGCCATATTGTCTTGATACCGTTGATCGCAATTCACAGCTTTCAAGGCCCAAATTTTTTCTTTGCCGTACGAGGGATATTTGGCTCGATAGGACTTCTGAATTCGAAGCTGCCGCTTCTGTTTTATCCCATCGCTCTGATTGGGACTCTGGCGGCGGCAGCGCTCGACATGTCGGAATCTAGTCTGCTAGCACCGCTGGAGCGCATGGCTGTCATGGTCGGATTGCTGTTGGGAGTGGGTGCAATCTATTTCGCGCTCTATCTGACTTTCGCACCAGTGGGACACCTCGCCGTCCTTGGCATGCAGGGGAGATATTTTATTCCTTTTATTATGGGTTTGGTTTTCGTTCTCCCGACCGCAACTCTGCGCGTCCGGAAATTTATTCGTCCACTAGTTCTTCTCTTGCCGCTGATTGCGATCATGGGATTCGGCGTTTCGATGGAAAAAGTTAAAACACGATTCTACCCGGACACTAACTGCTCTCTCCCGCCGCTCACGTCGCATGGTGTTGGGACGGGGGAAGAGTGCGCGTCACGATGACGAAATTAGCGCTTCGGCGCCGTCATCCCAGCTTGACGTTGGCTTCCTTCACCACGCGGCTCCACAGCGCCATCTGGCCTTCGACATAGGCTCGAAATTCCTCCGGCGTGTTCGGCCGCGACTCGATGTTGAGCGATGCGAAACGCGTACTGACCTGTGGCGACGCCAGCGCCCCGTTCAGCACGCTGTTGAGCTTCGACACGATCTCGTGCGGAGTGCCATGCGGCACGAACACGCCGTTCCATTCATAGGCCTCGAAGCCGGGCAGCGTGTCGGAGATCGGCGGAATGTCGGGCAGGCTTTTGAGCCGGCCCTTGCCGGTATGCGCGAGGGCTTTGAGCTTGCCGGCCTTGATGAAGCCCACGACCGAGGAGCCGTTGGCGAAGAAGAATTTGACCTGACCGGCCATCACGTCGGTCATCGCCGGGCCGCCGCCGCGATACGGCACGTGCGTGATCTTCAACCCCGTGCGCTGCTTGAACAATTCCAGGCACAGATGCTGCAAGGTGCCGTTACCCGACGATGCCATGGCGATGCCGTCAGGCGAAGCCTTTGCCAGCGCGATCACATCTGCGACTGTGTTCACCGGCACTGACGGCGTCACCACCAAGATGTTCGGCACCAGCGATACCAGAAACACCGGATCGAAGTCCTTGCCGTAATCGAACGGCAGGTGCGCATAGAGATAC
>Ga0208480_1000408_pt1 | contig 16272 bp, 14 predicted proteins | sample NGESurshal092012_4_FD_184485 | JGI IMG/M metagenome (GOLD analysis project Ga0208480, IMG submission 184485) | Arctic peat soil microbial communities from Barrow, Alaska - NGEE Surface sample F53-1 shallow-092012 (SPAdes) | ecosystem: Environmental > Terrestrial > Soil > Wetlands > Peat ... | reverse complement strand
TTCTCGCCATTCGACTGCGCGGCGCTCCTGTATCGCGACCCGGCGGTCGCCCGGTCGGTGCACACGCAGGATGCCGGCTACCTCGACGTGATCCACGACGACCCCGCGGAGTGGAATCCAGCCGACTACGCCTACCACCTGACCCGGCGGGCACGAGGCCTGCCGCTGTGGTTCTCGCTGTCAGTGCACGGGGTCAGCGCCTACAGCGCCGCCATCGAGACGGCGATCAGGCTGGCCCAGCAGACCGCCGAGGAGATCAAGACCCGTGCTTACCTGGAACTGATCCGCGAGCCTGAACTCGGCGTCGTTCTCTTCCGCCGCCGCGGCTGGGCCGCGCAGCAGTATGCGCGGTGGGCCGACGGCCTGCTACACGACCAGATCGCCTTCATCCCGCCATCGGCGTGGGAGGGCGAGACCGTCGCCAGGTTCGCCTTCCTGCACCCGCACACCTCGATGGACCTAGTACGGCAGATCCTCGACCAGATGAAATGAGCGCCAGCAGTGGCGGCCGGCGCCGGGTTCAGTGCCCGGTAGAGCCGAGGACGTCGTCGAGGGATTGCAGGAGAAGCCCGGCGTATTCGCGCTGGAAGACGAGCGGGGGCCGGATCTTGGCTCCTGTGTATGTTTCTCGGCGAACGCCTGGCTGGGGCGCGCAAAATTAGTGCGGCCGAAGCCCCAGACTCCAGTCCTGGCCGTATAGGGGCGGCCCGGGCTCAACCACGGCTCAACCACGCAGAGCAACACTGCGGCCATGAAGCCCTCCGCGCGGGTCGAGACGCTAACGTTCCGACCTGGCCAAACGCGGAATCCTCTCGGTCCTTCCCACAGCCGCGGCGGTACCCACACCGCTCCCTTAGCCGACGGGCAAGATTGCTCTGTACCATGCTTGACCTGGGGTTTTGATAGTGGCAGGTGTTGGGTTCGAACCAACGTAGGCTAAGCCGACGGTTTTACAGAGGGCGCCCTGTGATGATGCAAATGGGGACTGACCTGCTATTTCCGGCTTCCTAAGCCTACTGCGGCGCAAGCTCAACCACCCCTCAGCCGCGGTGTCATGATCCCAGTCCAGGCATATCCGGCTGTCTACGGCTCCCGGCATGACATCAACTGCCGGTCTGCCAAGGGTTGATCACTTGGATTCCCGTCTTGCGTAAGTCCGCCAGATTGCGTGTAGCCACCACGGTTGGGCATGCATTGCGAGCCGGTCGAACACCCGTAGAACTGCCAGGTAAGCGAATCGTGGTGACATGGGTACTGAGCATGAGGTCTTCCTGCTGCCAGGAGGCTAGCTTGACGGCCCCTTGTCCAGCAGCAAATACCCAGCCCAGCTCTTGTGATGGGTGTCATCGGCACCCACCGGCCAGCGAGGTGCTATAGCGTCCACAGCGCTTCGGTGGGAGATAGCCGGGCGGCCTTGAGCGCGGGCAGCAGCCCGGCCAGTGCGCCGATGAGCACTGCGGCGGCCAGCCCGCCGGCCCACGCCTGGGCCGGAATGACCACGGCCCAGCCTTTGGTGTGTGCGTAGACGGTAGTGGCGGCCACCCCGGCCGCCACCCCGGCGGTCCCGCCGATCAGGGCCAGCGCGACCGCTTCGGTCAGGAACTGGATCCGGATGTGCCCCCGGGTCGCGCCGAGCGCGCGGCGCAGCCCGATCTCGCTGCGCCGTTCCAGCACCGCGATGACCATGATGTTGGCCACCCCGATCGCGCCGACCAGCAGCGCGACCGCACCCAGCCCGAGGAACAGGGTGTTGAACGCCCCCTTGGCATCGGCCTGCGCGACCAGCGCGGAGGACGGCACCGACACGTCCGGGCTGCTGGGGTCCTCCGGGTCGGTCTGCGCGCCGAGCAGGCTGTCCACCGCGGTCACCCGCGAGTCGGTCGCCTTGACATAGATCGTGGTGGGGTGGCCGTCGAAGCCGTAATTCTGTGCCGCGAACGGATAGCCGACCAGCACACTGGAGTCCACGTCCGGGGACAGCACGTCCGGCTTGAGGATCCCGGCCACGTACAGCCACATGTTCCCGGCCCAGACCCGCTCGCCGGGAAAGACATGATCAATGCCGAGCAGTTGCGCGGCGGCCGCGCCGAGCACGCACACCGGCTCGTGCGCGGTGGCCGCGTTGAGGAACGTCCCCTGGGCCAGCGACGTACCCGCCGTGCCGGGCAGATGCAGGCTGGTCGCGGCCACGGAGAGCGCGTTCGTGTTGACCGTGGGGATCAGCGGGCTGCGGTAGACGCTGACCCCGTCGATGGTGCCGGTGGTCTGCACCGCGTACACCCCGGGCAGGCGGCTGATCAGCGCGGGCGCCTGCAGCGGCAGTTCCTCGGTGCTGCCAGCGAAGTTGTTCCCTGGCTGCACGGTGAGCAGGTTGGTGCCCAGCGCGGCGATCTCGTCGTTCAGCCCGGCCGCCGAAGAGGACGACAGGCCGAGCACCGCGACGATGGCGGCCACCCCGATCGCGATGCCCAGCGCGGACAGTGCGGCGCGCAGTTTCCGGGTGCGCAGGCCGACCACGGCCAGCCGGGCCAGGTCAGGGACGCGGAGCCGGGCTGGCGTGGGGCTGTCCGTGGTGACCGTCATCGGGACCCTCCTGGCCCGGCGGTGTCGGAGACGATCCGGCCGTCCAGCATCCGCACCTGCCGGTGCATCCGGGCTGCGACCGCTTCGTCGTGGGTGACCACGATGATCGTGGTCCCGGCGGTGTGCAGCTCGGCCAGCAGGTCGAGGATGGCCGCGCCGGTCGCCTGGTCCAGGTTGCCGGTGGGCTCGTCGGCCAGCACGATCGCTGGTGAGCCGGCCAGCGCGCGGGCGATGGCCACCCGCTGCCGTTCCCCTCCGGACAGCTGGGTCGGCCGGGCGCGCAGCTTGTGGCCCAGCCCGACCCGGTCTAGGGCCACCGCGGCCTCGTCCCGCCGGGCGGCGATGCCGACCCCGGCGTACAGCAGCCCGTCCGCGACGTTGTCCAGCACGCTGGCGTGTTCGGCCAGGAAAAACTGCTGGAACACGAAGCCGATCTCGGACGCCCGCAGCCCGGCCAGCGCCCGGTCGCCCAGTGTGGCCACGTCCAGCCCGGTGATCCGCACCGTGCCGGCGGTCGGCTGGTCCAGCGTGCCGGCCAGGTGCAGCAGGGTGCTTTTGCCGGACCCGGACGGGCCGAGCACGGCGACCAGTTCAGCGGCCGCAATGGCCAGGTTCACCCCGCGCAGCGCGCGCACCGGCGGGGCGCCGGGATAGACCTTGGTCACCTCGGTCAGCTCCAGGACCAGGCCATCTCCCGGCTCCCAGCCGGCCTGGGCCGTGGCGGCGGCCCGCACGGGGGTGCTCATATCCCTGGCACCACGACGTGCTGGCCTGGGGTCAGGTTCCCGCTGACCTGGACCTTGCCGGCGGCGTCGTCGAACATGCCGGGGGTCACCGTGACCAGGTGATGCCCGCCCGGCCCGGTCACCTCCACCGCGTACTTGCCACCCGGCTGGGCCAGCAGCGCGTTCACCGGCACGGTCAGCGCGTTGGACACGCTCCCGGTGGTGATGGTCACCGTCACCGGGGCCTGGTTCAGCTTCCCGGCCGCGTTCGGGTGGGTCAGCGAGATCAGCACGGTGATGGTGGCCCCCGAGCCACCGGCTGAGCTGTTCGACGAATTGCCCGGCTGGCTTGCCGAACCGCTGTTCGAGCTGCTGGACGAGTCCGGGTTGGTGGCGACGCGGCCCACCTGACTGACCACCCCGGGGGAAGTGCTGCCGTCCGGCAGCGTGATGCTGACCTGGTCGCCGTCCTTCACCTCGGATTGCAGCGACGGGTCCAGCTCAACGGTCACCACTGGGGTGACCGAGGTCGCGGTCAGCACCACGGTCCCGGAGGTGGCCGGGCCGCCCAGCGACGTGGTGGCGCCCAGCCCAGTGACCAGCGCCGGGCCGGGCAGGAAGGCCGCCTGGCCGAGCGGCAGCATGCCGGTCACGGTCAGGCCGAGCTTGGTCTGCAGCAGTTCGACCGCGTATGCGGTCTCGGCGCTGTAGTAGTCCCAGCCGGAGCGGGGGCCGAGCGCCGCCCGGGTCGCATACCCGAGGTGCAGCAGGTCCCGGTTCAGCTCGGTGACATCCGCCCCGGTCATCCCCTCGGACAGGTCACGGTAGGCCGGCACCGGGCCGTAGAGCAGCACCACCGGGGCTCCGGACACGCCGTAGATCTGCTGGCCCTGGTGGATGACCTGGCCGATCTGCGGCAGCCAGGTGAACGTGCCCGACCCGGCGGCCGACGAGGATGACGAGGCGGCCGAGGACGAGGACGATGAACTGGCGGGCACCGCCACCGACCAGGTGCCCGCGTCGCCCAGCGTGGCGTCCTCCTGGGTCTGGCTGGTCAGCGACTGCCGGGTCACCGTCGCGGTGCCGGTCTGGTACCCGCTGCTGGCGCTGGCCGGGCGGCCGGACCCGCGGAACGCCCCGCTGGCCAGCACGGCGCCGATGGCGGCCGCGGCGACTACGACCACCACCCCGGCCACTACCCAGCCGCGCCGCCCGGGCCGGTCCCGGCCGGCCCGCCTGCCCGCCGCCGGATTACCCCCGGCCGGGCCGCTGGCCCGGCGCGCTGGCCCGGTGTTAGCTTCCGCCTGGCCGCTGGCGGTCTGCGCGGGCACTGCCGCTGCGCCTGCCCCGGCCTCCGCCTGCCCGCGGGCATCGGTGTCCTGGTTCATTTCCTCGTCCTTCCGGGCCGCGCGCACGTGATCGGCTGAGCCCATCCTCGGCGCCGCGGATCAGACCGCCGCGTGGGCTGGATGTGAGTCTGCTGTGAGCCGGCTCTCAACCGCCGCCTCCCGATGGCAGGAAATCCCGCACGCTTTGGCTGCCGCCTGGAACTGCCGCGAGCTGGTGTCGATATTTGCGGGCGGGGGCTGCGTGTTGTAGCCGTACTGGTCGGTGGGGTCCGGCCAGGTCGGGTAGCCGTGCGACCTCATGCACCGCGCGGCCTTCAGGCCCTGGATGAACTCCTGCTGCAGTTCGGCTGCGGTGGACGGGGTGCCATGCGGCAGCAGGTGCTGGCAGGCCTGCATGGCCGGGCCGAACTGCGCCGAGCCGGGATCGGCACCCTGGATCGCGAATCCGTGGAAGATCAGCAGGGTGCTGCCGGGGTTCGGGCTGGCCGCCGCGTGGCTGAGGTAAACGCCGCGCTCGCCGTGCGCGTGCAGGCACTGCACCAGTTTTCCCAGCGCCACGGACAGATCCGCTGAAGGGCTGGCCCCGGACCTGGCCGACGGCGAGCCGCTGCAGGCGGCGGCCAGCAGCGCGATCCCGGCCAGCCACCCAGCCCGCGCAGACCCGCTACGAATTGTTGTTGCATGTCTGCTGCGCCTGCTGGAATTGCGCCGAACTGGTGTCGATGCTGGACGGCAGCGGCTTCTCTTCGACGCCGCCGTTCTGCACGACCGGGTCCGGGTAATCCGGGAAGCCGTGCGCCCGCATGCACGCGGCGAACTTCACCGCGTTGTTGATCTGCTGCTGCGTCATCTGATGCGGGCCGCCGCCCGGCAGCAGGTGCTTGCACGCCTTCATGGCCGCGCCGAACTGAGATGTCTGTGGATTCACGCCGGTTACGTAGTGCCCCATGATGCTCAGCACCGTGTTCGAATTTGATGTGCCCGGCGAACTGGAGAAATAGAAGTTCAGCACCCCGTGGCTGCGCATGCACGCGGCGAAGACGTCGAGTTGCTGCACGTTTCCCGGGCCCAGGCTGGCGCTTGGTGCGGCCGATGGAGAGGCGCTGCACGCCACGGCCAGCAGCGCGATCAGGGGCAGCACGGCCAGGCCGGCCGCTCGGCGCAGTCTCATCTGATCAGCCTCCCCAGCAGGCTTGCCGCGCCGCCTGGAACCGCGGCGAGCTGGTGTCGATGCTGGACGGCAGCGGCGGCTGGATGATGCCGCCGCCTGGCTGCACGCTGGGGTCCGGGTAGTCCGGGTAGCCGTGCGCCCGCATGCACGCCGCCTGCCTGAGCAGGCGGCGCTGCAGCGACTGGCTCTGGGCCGCGCTCAGCTGTGGCCTGGGTATCAGGTGCTGGCATGCCTTCAGCGCCGCCTGGAACTGCGGCGAGCCCGGGGTGGCCGGGGCAGCCCAGGGTCCGATCTTCAGCATGTTGTCGGGTGTGTTGCCCCCGTCGTCGTGCGTGAAGTAGAAGTTCGGCACACCGTGGCCGCGCACGCACGACGCGAAGGAATCCAGCTGCTGCACGGTCGCCAACCCGTGCCCGGCACTCGGCGCGGCCGACGGCGAGCCGCCACCGCACGCCGTGGCCAGCAGCGCGGTCAGGGCCAGCGCGGCCAGGCTGGCTGCGCGGCGCAGTCTCATCAGGCCAGCCTCCGTTGCCCGGGGCGGACGATCCTTCCGGGAGACCAGCCTGGTGGGCGGGGATACGACTAGCACACGGTTGGCATGGGAGTTTCATGTGAGTTACCGCTGTCACCGGCCTCACATGAAACTCGCATGCAGGTCACAGCCGGGCTTAGCGTTGCTGTGATCTCCTGACTGGAGGCAAGGAGGCGTTCATGGCTGAACCGGCAGCGGCACCGGCCGCCGATCACGGCCGGCTGCTGGTCGTCGACGACGAGCCGTTCCTGCGCGACGCGGTAGCCGCGTCACTCACCTTCCTGGGCTTCCAGGTCACCACCGCGGATACCGGCACCGAGGCGCTCCGGCGGGCCCGGGAGCGGCCGTTCGACCTGGTCGTGCTCGACGTGATGCTGCCGGACACCGACGGCTTCGAGGTGGTCCGGCGGCTGCGCCGGGACGGCAGCCGGCTGCCGGTCATCTTCCTGACCGCCAAGGACACCCAGGACGACAAGGTCACCGGGCTCACCCTGGGCGGCGACGACTATATGACCAAGCCGTTCGGCCTGGAAGAGCTGGCCGCCCGGATCCGCACCGTGCTGCGCCGCACCCGCCGCGACGAGGCCGGCGGCCCGGTGCTCACGTTTGCCGACATCGAGCTGGACCAGGACTCCTACGAGGTCCGCCGGGCCGGCCAGCCGATCGAGCTGTCGCCGACCGAGTTCCGGCTGCTCCGCTACCTGCTGCTCAACCCGGGCCGGGTGCTGACCCGGGCCCAGCTGCTGGACCACGTGTGGGACTACGACTTCGGCGGGTCCAGCACCGTGGTCGCCACCTACATCGCCTATCTGCGGCGCAAGCTGGCCGAGCACGGACCCGATGTGATCCACACCCAGCGCGGCGTGGGCTACAGCCTCCGGCTGCCCCGCGACCAGCGATGAGACCGCGACTGCCGCGCCGGGCCAAGCTGCGCACCCGGGTGCTGCTCGGGGTGCTGGCCGTCACCCTGGTCGCGCTGGTCGCGTTCGACGTGGCCGCGGTCACCGCGCTGCACGGCTACCTGCTCAGCCAGACCGACCAGCAGCTCAGGCAAGTGCTGAGCCTGTACCGGGTGCTGCCGGCCAACCGGTCGGGCACGCCGGGGCTATATCCCCGCCACTCCGTGCCGCCCCGGGAAGTCAGTGGCAAGCCCAGGAAGCAGATCACCGGGCCGCGGCTCATCCTGCCCGGCGCACTTGGGCAGTTCGAGGTGGTGACCGTGAACCACAGCAGGCCGACCCTCTCGATCATGGGCGGCTACCAGCTGCAGCCCCGGGTTTCCGTCCCGTATCTTCAGACCCTGGCCAGGAGCCATACGGCGGTGACCCTGACCGGCCCGGACGGGATCACCCCAATCCGGCTGATGGCGGTGTCCTTCCCCGGATACGGCCTGGTGTACGCCACCACCAGCCTGGATGACGTGACCCAGACCGTCGGCCAGCTGGAGCTGATCCTCATCATCGGGTCGGCGGCCGCGGGGGCGATCGCGGCCGGCGGTGTCGCCTTGGTGATGCGCCGCGGCCTGCGGCCGGTCGAGGTGATGGCCGGCCAGGCCGACAAGATCAACGCCGGCGACCTGACCGACCGGGTCAGCCCGCACGATCCGCGCACCGAGATGGGGCGCCTCGGTGCCGCGCTGAACGGGATGCTGGCCCGCATCGAGGACTTCGTGGCCGAACGGGAAGCCAGCCAGGAAGCCACCCGCCGGTTCTTCGCCGACGCCAGCCACGAACTGCGCACCCCGCTCGCCTCGCTGCGCGCCAACGCCGAGCTGTACCAGCAGGGCGCACTGCCCCGCCGGGACCAGGTCGACGAGGCCATGCGCCGGATCACCCTGGAAGCCCAGCGGATGGGCGGGCTGGTGGACGACATGCTCCGGCTGGCCCGACTCGACCAGCACCCCGGCGAGCAGAGCGAACCTGTCAGCCTCAGCACCCTGGCCGCCGAGTGCGTGCACCGGGCCCGGACCGCCAGCCCGCAATGGATCTGGCGCGGCGACATCGCCGACGGCCTGGAGGTCACCGGGGACGAGGAACTGCTCCGTCGGGCCATCGACAACGTGCTCGCCAACGTCGCGGCGCACACGCCCGAGGGCAGCACCGCCATCCTCACCGCGACCGGGGATGGGACGCGGGTGACCGTGGAGGTCAGAGACGACGGGCCGGGCTGCCCGCCGGACCAGCTCCCCCGTATCTTCGACCGCTTCTACCGGGCCGGTGTCCCGTCCCGGCGGCCCGGTTCCGGCCTGGGGCTGGCCATCGCGGCTGCGGTCGTCGCCGCGCACGACGGCCACGTGGCCGCCATGGCGGGCGAGCCGCACGGGCTGCGGATCATTCTCACCCTGCCCATGAGCAGCCCGCATGCCTCCCTGGCCCGTGAGGACGCTGATGGGCAGGTCGATACGGCGGCGGTTGAGGAAACGACCTCACCCGCCCGGACGTGACGGGTCACCCAAACTGACCAGAACGTTTCCGAGGAACCGGCACGTGATCCAGGCACTCGCAGCCAAAGAAATCCCCAGCCCAACAGCCAGATAATCCCGCCAACATACCGCGACCGAGACGACGCGTGCCTGCGGACTCAACCACTGTTCAACCACACACGGCGACCTCAGCCAACCGCTCCCTGCACTCGCAACCGGCTGACCTGCTCGAACTGAGAAATGCATATGGCCGGATCGAGCAGCAAGCCCTCCTCCAGACCGCTCCCGCAACGCATGAGACCCGGCCCACCGGACCGGGTCTGACCTGCGAGTTTAATAGTGGCAGGTGTTGGGTTCGAACCAACGTAGGCTAAGCCGACGGTTTTACAGTGAGCCGATCCCGGCCCATCGGGAATAGCCACTGACCTGCTGTTTCTCTATTTCCCGCCGCGTGAATACCGCGTTCTGTCCGTGTGGCGTCCGTAGTCCCGGAGTGTGCCTGGTCAGCGCGATGCATGTTTTGGATCATGTCCCATCAAGTCCAGCTGCATCTCATATTCCCACTGCCGTCCCGGACCCGGCCGGGCACGCCACTGAGCCGCAGGCCCATCGGGCGAGCTGGATCACCGCGTGCCGGACCTCCTCAGCTCCGCCCGTGCGAGCACCACCCTGCGGTCGAGCGTGCCGGGCCGGAGACAGGGCGACCCGTTCTTGGTGACGGTGAGCGCGTGGTCTGCGGAGAGGGCGGAAACGCCAGGTGAGGCGACTACCACGGGATGGTCTGGTTCTTGTAGTCGACGAAGCGCAGCTCGCCGATCGCGTGGTCGGCCTGGATGGTGTCGACGACGCCGATCACGCTCTCCTCGACTGTCATGTGCGCGCCGGGCCCTCCGAGCCCGGTCTGCACCCAGCCGGGCGCGATGAGCAGCAGTGAGCGCGTCTCGCCGCGGTGACGCGCCGCGTAGCTGCGCATGAGCTGGTTGAGTGCGGACTTGCTGGCGCGGTAGACCTCGAAGTCGCCGCGGTCGTTGCGGCTGATGCTGCCCTGGCCGGAGGACATGGCCGCCATCGTGCCTTGGTCGGTGACGAGGTCCTGGAAGGTCTCGATGATCCGCATCGGCGCGAGGGCATTCGTGACCATTACGTTGTTGAACGTCGCGTCGTCGATCGTGGCTACGGGGACGTCGTCGTCGGAGATCCCGGCGCTGACGAATAGGACGTCGAGCCGCACCGAGGCCAGCCGTTCGCGGAGCACGACGATCTGCTCCGGTTTGGTCACATCGAGGTGTTCGATCCGCAGGCTTCCTGCGGTCCCCTCGGCCAGGGCCTCCAGCCCGTCTTGCAGGGAGCGCACCGTGCCGATGACCGACCATCCGCGCCGGAGGAATTCGGCGGCCAGCCCGCGGCCGATGCCCCGCGAGATTCCGATGACGAGGAGGACGCCTCGGTCGCTTGCGGACATGGTCGCCTTCCGATCCTAATGAGTGATGTTTAGCTCCGACCTCGCCGCTTAGCCGAACAGCGCCAGGTCGATGCTGTCCGCCATGTGCCGGTAGCCGAGGTCGTTCGGGTGGAGGTGGTCGCCGGAGTCCCACCGGGGCAGCGTTCGGGTGGGGTGACTGGGGTCGCGCAGCGCCGCTTCGAAGTCGATCACCGCGTCGAAGACGCCGTTGTCACGGATCCAGGCGTTGAGGGCCTGCCGCTTGGCCTCACCCTCGGGCGTGTAATGGCCGCCGTTGAACGTCTCGTTCTCCCACGTCATCACCGTCCCGACGAAGGCTGTGAGCCCGGCCGCGTGCGCCCGAACGGCGAGCTGGCGCAGCCCCCCGATCAGATCATCGGCGGTGCCGATCTCGTCGGTCCTCCCCTGGCTGTTTCGGAGGTCGTTGACCCCGAACAGGACGACGACGTGCGTCACCCCCGGCTGCGCCAGCACGTCGCGGTCGAAGCGGCGCAAGCCGCTGTCGCCGTGCCCGTCGTGAAGCAGGCGGCCGCCGCCGATGCCTTGATTCACCACACCCAGCTGGCGCCCGCCCGGCCGCGCGACGAGTCGCCGCGCGAGCTGGTCGGGCCAGCGGTTGTTCGCGTCGAGCTGTGAGATGTTGCCCTCGGTGAGCGAGTCGCCGAACGCCACGATGCCGCCGACCCCGCGCGGAGCCAGCACCTCGATCCCGGTCACGAACAGGAAGACTTCGGTCTCCTCCTTGACGGGCATCTCGGGCGCGGCGGCGAAGTCGCCGCCCGGCGAGATGTAGTTCGTCTGGTGAGCGGGGTCGTGGCCAGTCAACTGGAAGCTCTCAGGCACCTCGCCCGGGAGGTAGACGCTCACCGCCACATCGGCGAGCGGGGCCACGTCCAGGTCCACCGGATCGCTCACGACGAGCGCGCCGGCGGGGATCGTGGTGGACGGTGATCCGTTGAACGTCAGCGGACGGCCTGAGCCGCCGACGATGCCCGCGCCTTCGCTCCGCAGCCCCAGGTGCCCCGCGCCGACAGCGAGGTCGCGCGGCCCGTAGGCGTTGGAGATGCGCACCCGGATGCGGGAGCCGCCGATGCTGATCCGGGAGATCATGCGCAGCGTCTGCCCGGCCAGGGCTATTCCGTCCACCGGCACCGGCGCCGTCGTCCAGGTGCCTACCCAGTGGCCGTCGTCTCGCTGGTCCATGATGTCTCCTTGGTGTCGGTGTTCAAATCGGGATACTGGTGTTCTAAATTGCTGCCGGGCTACGTCCGTTGACCGGCGGCCGCTCGGTGAGCTGACTTGTTTGCAGCTGGAATATCCAAATCGCGGTTTGTGAATGGCTATAGCGGTACCTGAGTTTGTTTCTGTGCCTTGTCCGGTGCGGTCCGTTGTTGATTCGGCGGTCTCAGATGCCGGTCGCTCGCGCAGCATGATGAACTAGATCAGGGCCGCGGTGACTCCCGGAGTCCGGCGACGGCGAGAAGTACCGCGATGCCGTTGGCCGCCGCGGCGTGAACAGCCTCGTCGAGAACGTCTCGAGAGGCTGCGGGAACTGTGCGCAGCGCGCCGGCGCTCTGCGCGCTGGCGACGTCGTGAGCGACCGAGCCCGAAGATTTGACGTGCCCGTCGGCGAGGGTGTGGGCCGCCCCGGCAGACACACCGCGACGAGCGGCAACCACTTCCGCATCACGCACTCCTTCGCCCGGGTTCTTCAAGTGTCGGCGAGCGACGGCCCAAAGATGACTCGCAACACCCCCGTTCCGCCCGATCGTCGAAACGGTTACGGTGAAAAGCGTGGATGCTTTCAAGTTCGAGCCAGAAGACCTCCGAATCATTCGCGCTCTGCAGATCGATCCGCGGGTCCCGTTCGCGAGTGTGGCGTCCGTAGTCGGCCTCAGTGAGCCGACTGTGTCCCGCCGGTACGGGCGCATGCGACGCATGGGCGCGGTACGCGTAGCCGGAGTCGTCGACCCGGGCGCTCTCGGCCAGAGCCAGTGGATGGTGCGCCTTCGGTGCCGCCCTGGCAGCGCCGCCGCCATCGCCGAAGCTCTTGCGCATCGCGATGACGTCAGCTGGGTCGCCCTGAGCGCGGCCGGCGCCGAGATCACCTGCGCGGTTCGATCACGATCGCAAGAGGAGCGCGACGACCTGCTCGGTCACAAGCTCCCCCGCTCGGCCGCAGTGCTCGACCTCGAAGCATCCGTCATGCTCCGTCAGTTCCTCGGCGGACGAGGCCACTACTGGGCCGCCCTCGCCGGCGTGCTGACGCCCGCGCAGGAAACGCAGCTTGGGTCGACCGGAAGCCCGTTCGCCGAGTCCGCCGTGGTCGTCGACCGAGCGCCACATCTGGAGGGCCACGACGAGAAGCTGCTATCGGCACTAGCCGCCGACGGGCGCGCCAGCCTCGCCGACCTCGCTTCCGGCGCTGACCTCACCCCCAGCCGAGTGTCCCGGCGACTGCAAAAACTCATCGCGGACCACGTCGTCCACATCGACGTGGAGCTCGCGCCGGCCGCGTTGGGATACCACTCCCGGGCCAATCTATGGCTGCGGGTGCATCCGTCCGAGACGAAGTCCGTGGGACGCGCACTGGCACGCATGCCCGAAGTGGGCTTCGCCGCAGCCATAACTGGACGGAACAACCTCCACGCGGTCATCCACTGTCGCGACCTGGACGAACTGTTCGAGTTCACCTCCGACCGCGTCGGCGCCCTGCCCGGCGTGGAGTCTGCCGACGTGAGCCCCATCCACCGGCAGGTCAAGCAGGCCAGCACACTCGTGGCAGGTAACCGCCTGGAGGAACGACCAAAGGTCCGCCGCCGCTAACCCGGGTGCCTCAAGCCTGCCGGACGTCCTTGTAGCTCCCGGCCGTCGGCGTCCCGAAACGAGCGCAGTTCGACTGCGCGTCCGCGCTCGTGAATTACGTCCCTGGCCTCGCCGGACAGTACGCCGCAGGCGCCCGCCTCCTTGCTGTTGATCAGATCGCCAGCCAGCACATCGAGCAAGCCCTCCACCCCCAGCCACTGGCCCCCCGCTGGCCCACAACCCCTGGGTGAACGCCCAGAATCCCGTCCGCCATACGTCCGCGCCACAGCTGGACCCAGGGGGACACAGCTGGACCTGAAACCTCCGTCTAGATCCGGCTAGACGTCTCTGAGCTGCATGAATGCCGACCGGGGAGGCCGGCTTACGGATCCGCGGCCCCGGACGGGCGGTCCCGGGCAGCCGTTCTCCACATGCCGCTGACCAGGCCAGATCTGGCCCACAGCAACCGGGAACGGTCTACCGAACCGCTCCCGGACACGCATCAAACCCGGCATCCCGGGAACACCGGCACCGGGTCCGACCTGGGGTTTGGTGGCAGGTGTTGGGTTCGAACCAACGTAGGCTAAGCCGACGGTTTTACAGACCGTTTCACCAGACCCATCTGAATGGCCGCTGACCTGCTGTTCCCCTATTTTCCGCAGGGCGGCAGCGTCGCGAACGTCGGCCTCGGCCGCAACGATGCGCCGGCCGAGGGCCTCGACTTCAGCTACGGTCCGGGCAAGGTCAGCTGGCGTCGCCAGCGGGTAGGCGACCGAGTCGATCTGCTGGCAGATATCGACGGCAATCACGTCGGCGCCGTCCCGGGCCAGGCGTACCGCGTGGCTGCGCCCCTGCCCCCTAGCCGCGCCCGTGATAAACGCGACCTTACCGTCGAGCCGTCCCGCCATAAGAATCGTGCCTTCTGTGTGCCGGAGTCCGCTGCCAGCAGATCTCCGATTGGCTACTGGGGGGCATACCGGGCCACCGGCCGCAGCATGCAACTGTACGACTGCCTCGAGGTCCGGAACTCGTCGCGACACATGGTCCCGCCACGGATGAGTTCTCGGCGCGCACCCCCGCCGGGAGGGCGGCTGGCACGTGCGGGCAGCGGTTACGGGCGGCCGGCTGCGGCAGGCAGGGGCCGGTCGTCCAGGGACGGGACATCCCCCGGAACCGGGCGGTCATCACCGTGGCTAGCGGGGCCGGGGCTGGCGGGGCGCGCGGTGGGGGGAACGGCGCGCATCTGGCGGATGTCGCGCGGGATCAGCGCCAGCAGGGAGACGCCGATGATCAGCACGGCGGCACCGTACTGGGTCGCCGATACCCCGATCACGCTGGCGATCGGGCCGGCGACGAGCGCCCCGGCCGGCATGGCCATGACAGACCCGAGCGCGTCGTAGGACGAGACCCGGGCCTGGATGCGCGGCGGGATGTTCCGGGCCAGCGCGACGGTCCACTGGACCATCATGATCTCCATCGTGATGCCGAGGGCCAGCGACGCCAGGCAGACCAGCGGCAGCGGCCAGGGCCCCGCGAGCGACACCGGCGAGAGCGCGATGGCCCCGCCGATCACCACGACGAACAGCATGGGCCGTCGCGGCGTGAACTTGAGCGAGACCAGCCCGCCGACGATCAGGCCGATCGACTCCGAGGCGGTGATCGCGCCCCAGCCGGCCGCCCCGCCGAGGTGGGCGAGGGCGACCACGGGCCCGAGGACCTCGAACGAGCCGTACCAGGCCATGAGGATCACGCCGAACTGCGCCACGATGACCCAGAGCCAGGTGTGCGAGCGGAACTCCGACCAGCCCTCCCGCAGGTCCCGGAGCATGCTGCTCTCCTGGACCCGCTCATGCGCCCTCACCCGCAGGCTCAGCATCAGCGGCACGGTCCCGAGCATGCCGGTCCCGCACGTCAGCAGCGCCCAGCCCGGCCCGAACGCGGTCACCGCCAGTCCGGCCAGCGCAGCCCCGGCCATCTGGCCGCCGTTCATGGCCATCCGGCTGATCGTGCTGGCCTGCTGCAGCAGCCCGCCGGGAACCAGCCGGGGCAGCAGCGCCTGGGAAGCTGGGTAGAAGATCGCCATGCCCGTCCCGGTCAAGGTCTCCAGCGCGATCATCTGCCAGAGCCGCGGATGCCCGGTCAGGACCAGGATCCCGAACGTGCCCTCGCCCACGGCGATCATCAGATTGCCCGCGATGATCACCAGCTGGGGCCGGACCCGGTCGGCGATCACGCCGCCGGCCAGCGTGAAGATCAGCGATGGCAGGATCTGCGCGGCCAGCACCAGGGACAGATCGAAGGTGGACCCGGTGGTGTGCAGCACCGCGAACGAGACCCCGACCAGCGAGAACCCATAGGCAGCCGGGGCTAGCAGACGGTCGGCCAGCAGCAGCCGGAAATCACGGATACCCAGGACGGGGAAGCGCCCCAGCGCACCCGGCAGACGGCGCGCCAGCGCACGCGAAAACACCAGAAACTCCGATCAAAGCAGGTCAGCCGCCGACACTAACGGGCCGGGCAGCTGGCCGCCAAGTGATTTAACCCCGCTGGTGATCAACCCAGGAACGGCCCGTCTTCTTCCGGCCGTGCGCGGCCCACCCCCTTTGACCCACTACAGAAGTGATGGGCAACCTCGGAGGCACGGACGCGCGCGGCAGCGCGCCGCGTGAGCCGGGCGAGAGGAGCCGATGCGTCGGAGAGCATCCTGGGCACGCGCGTCCTGCGGACGGAGGACCCGCGCTTCCCGACCACGGGCAGGGGGTACACGGAGGACGTCCTCGCTGTGTTTACCGGGCCGGACCTGGCCGCCCTGCCGCCGCAAGAGGACACGGGAATGCTGAACCAGGAGATCCGCCAGCAGCCGCTGGCCACCGACATCGTCCGGTTCGTGGGCAAGGCGGTCGCGGCGGTCGTGACGCAGGAGCCCTACCAGGACGACGACGCCATCGAGCTGGTCAGCGTCGACCACTCCGGTACGTGCCGAAAACCTTGTTCACGTCATGCGACCAGGCGATATTCGTTAATCAGGCTACCTATGCGAGTCTGCCACCCCTTACCGCCTTCAATAGATCGCTGCCTCGTCTGAGATCACGAGGCGGCCGGCAGCGCCAGCCAGTCCTGCCAGGTGATGTCACGGCCCAGATAACGGGGCTGCCGAAACGGCCAGTCCGCAGCGATCCACTGCGGCACCAGAACGTCCAGCGCGCGCTCCGCCTCGCCGCCG
>Ga0208480_1000407_pt1 | contig 16274 bp, 14 predicted proteins | sample NGESurshal092012_4_FD_184485 | JGI IMG/M metagenome (GOLD analysis project Ga0208480, IMG submission 184485) | Arctic peat soil microbial communities from Barrow, Alaska - NGEE Surface sample F53-1 shallow-092012 (SPAdes) | ecosystem: Environmental > Terrestrial > Soil > Wetlands > Peat ... | reverse complement strand
CAGCGCCGATCCGCCGCGGCGACCGCGTCGTGGTGCGAACCCGGACCGGCGAGGTGATGGCGAAGGAGCTCAAGCGCCGCACGACGAAATCGATTGAGTTGAAATCGCTCAACGCCCAGCATTCCGACCGCATGCTGGCAGCGTCCGACGTGCTCTCGATCGCACGGATTTTGTGGGCGAGTCAGTAAGGATCGGCGCGCGCCGCGTCGTCAAGTCATGATTACGTTCGCCTTGTCAACTTTTTTCATCACTGCAAAGTGTACCCTACCGGTTTCTTTCCCCCTCATCAGAACCCACAACTGAAATTCAGGATCGATCATCTGCAGATGATGATGATTAAGAAGCGTCACGACTTTTTCGAGATGACTTCTGATCTTGTCGAAGTCTGGCTGGCTTTCTGGACCGTCATTACTAATATTCTTCATGCTTCCGCGGTGCAATTCACCCCCGCACTCGGCATATAAGGTAAGGAGATCTTCCTTAGTTAAATAACCGGATGTAATCGGAGTAACCTTGATCGGAACACCTTTGTCATCGATGACTTGTTTAGTAGGACGCGGATAAAAATCAGGATGTAAGCGCCCGAGATCCTTTATTATTTGATCGGCGTTATAAGCTTTGAATAATTTTCCTTTGCGGGTAGCTTCGATGTCTCCGTGCGCGGCAAGACAAGCTAAAGCGATTAACTCGCATACCATCCTGAGCTGGAGATAGCAAAACTCTGACGCCGCAAACGGAGGTAAATTAAATTTTCCAGCAAACACGTTCTCGATAATGGAATGACGCGCCTTAATTTCCTCCATTAGATCACAGTAGAGAAGACGCAACTGGTCCTGGTTCATGCCGTGCGCTGATCCAGTCGACGCGCCATGCGCGCCAATCAAATTTGTAAGCCGCCCGTCGATCAAGTCGATCGTATTCTGCACGCCGTAAACGGCAACAAAGGAACCAAATCGTGGCCCTTTCTCCTGGCCGAGCAACACCTGATAGAGCATATCGAACCAGGCGAGCGTGACGCCAGGCTTGCCGTCCTTGGCTTTCTTTTTCTCATCCAAAAATGGCTCGCGGCGGCCAACCTCGTAGACGACTTCCTGGATTTTTTCCGCAGGCGCCGCCGCGGCGAGCTGAGACAGCGCGTCGCGCAGATCGGTGAGCGCCGCGCGCTCGACCGCAATCGGCTCGCGGAATTTCTTCGCCGGCAGTACGAAGTCGTGAAAGTAGTGGATCGCATAATTGACGAGCGAATCGAGATGCGGATGCGTCTGCCGCGTCACGCCCGGCCGATAGCGAGCGATAAAGCCCCACAGCGTATCGGCGTTTTCCGCATTCGACGCGGTGACGAGCGACAGCAGCATCGCAAACGTCACCGGGTTGTCTGCCTTCGGCGGCGCGCTGCCATGGATGTGCCAGACTGGATTGGTCAGGCGGTCACGCGCGCTCTGACGTTCATAACCGCCAAGAAATTGCTGATACTCATCCACTTGGCGCGGAATGACGTCGAAATACAGCCGCTTGGCGGCCTTCGGCTCGCGATACATGAACAGCGACAGGCTCTCGGGACTGGCGTAGCGCAGCCATTCGTCGATGGTCAGGCCGTTGCCCTTCGACTTTGAAATCTTCTGGCCGTTCTCGTCGAGAAACAGCTCATAGTTAAATCCTTCCGGCGGATCGCCGCCCAGCGTGCGGCAAATCTTTCCGGACAGCTTGACGGAGTCGATCAGATCCTTGCCGGCCATTTCGTAATCAACACCAAGCGCGAGCCAGCGCATCGCCCAATCCGGCTTCCATTGCAGCTTGCAGCGTCCGCCGGTGACTGGGGTCACGATGCGCTCGCCGCTGTCGGGATCGTCATAGGTGATGGTGCCGGCCTTGGCGTCGTGGGCGACGATCGGCACTTGCAGTACGTCGCCGGTCCGCTCGGAGATCGGCAGGAACGGCGAATAGGTCTGGGCCCGCTCCTCGCGCAGCGACGGCAGCATGATCGCCATCACTTGGTCGAAGCGCTCCAGGACTTTCAGCAGCGCCGCGTCGAACCGGCCCGAAGTGTAGCAGGCCGTCGCCGACATGAATTCGTACTCAAAACCGAACTGATCGAGAAACGCGCGCAGCCGCGCATTGTTGTGTTCGCCGAAGCTGTCGTGCGTGCCAAAGGGGTCCGGTACCTTGGTGAGCGGCTTGTTGAGATACCGCCCCACCAGCTCCTTGTTCGGAATGTTGTCGGGGACCTTGCGCAAGCCATCCATATCGTCCGAGAAGGCAATCAACCGCGTCTTGACGGTGTCATCGGTGAGGACGCGAAAGGCGTGCCGCACCATCGTGGTACGCGCGACCTCACCGAACGTGCCGATATGCGGCAGCCCGGACGGCCCATAGCCGGTCTCGAAGATCACCTCGTCCCTCGGCGTCCTTTTCAGCCGCGCGACGATCTTGCGCGCCTCCTCAAACGGCCAGGCGTGGGAGGCTTCGGCGAGTTCGCGCAGGTTTGCAGAAAGGTCGTTTGGGGCAGATGACATCGCAATCGGCTTCAAAAAGGACTTATCGAGAAATAACGCAGCCACAGGTCGGTGAAGCTGCCCTTTTCCCAAATCTGGAATAGCGCCCAGTTGAGCGCCTGGCGGAGCACGTTATTGCCGGGTTTCACGGCGATGCCAACACCATCGCCGAAAAACCGGCTGTCGAGAAACGGCCCGCCGCGAAACGCGCAGCAACCGGCAGAATCCGTACCGTTGAGCCAGAACGATAGCGCGATGCCGTCGCCGAACAGGAGATCGACTTGCTTGTCCTTCAGCGCCGCGCGCGCGGCGTCGGCAGTCGGATAGGAATGGATCTCTGCCTGGGTGAACATCTGCTTCAGATAAGCCTCGTGCGCCGTACCGGCCACCACGGCGATCTTTTTGCCAGCGACCAATTCAGGCAGCACATCGCCGATCGGGCCGTCGCTACGCGCCACGAACCGCGCCGGCGTACGGTAATAGGGGTCGCTGAAATCGGCTCGCTTGCGCGTTTCCGGCGTTGCGGCGATCGAAGCCACGACGGCATCGCCGTTGTTGGCGTCGAGCGAGTCGAGCAGGGTCGCAAATGGCCGTGACTGGATGGTGCATGCGGCCTTGATCTCCGCGCAGATCAACCGCGCCAGATCGACGTTGAAGCCGGCCGGGTTGCCGTCCGGCCCGGCGTAGTCGAACGGCGGATAAACGGTATCGGTCAAAAACCGCACCGCCTGGAGGTGGCTTAGATCGGGCCGTTCGGGACGCCGGCGCGGATCCCAAAAGCCGGGCACGACCACGGTCCGCGGCGGCACGATAACCGCGAGGGGTTCGGGCGCCGGCTGGGCAACCAAAGGGCCCATTGACAGCGCGCCTACCGCGCAGGCGACCAATCCTGCAAGCCAAGCGCGCCAGACCCTAGAGTTGAAAGATATTGTCTTTCGCCAATTCATCGGTACGATCCGCCAACCTGGGGATTGCCAAATCATTGAGCCCGCTTAGCGGCGGCGCGGCAAAAAGTCGAGGCGAGGCGGTGCGTTTCGTTGCGTCGAGGGGTAACGGTGGCGTTTGGTGACGTATTTGGCGCGGACGCGCGGCGCGCCGGCATAAGAGAGCGGCCAGGTAACGGTGGGCGGCGGCCGCGGCCCCGCCGCAGCTACGATAGTCGCCCCTACACGCCGCAGGCCGGCACTTGCCGGGAGCTTGATTGCGTGCGCGGCATTCTCCCACGGCAGGTGATCGCCGCCGCGGAACAACGGGCGCGCGCAATCGGAATCGGCGCGGATCGCGTGTTGATCTGTGCCGATGCCATCACCGAGGATGCCTATCTTCACGCGCTGGCTGCGTCGCTGGGTACCTCCTACGACCGGCTGGATACATTAAAACGATCCGATGTTCCGCTCAGTGATGCTGAATTAATCCGGGCCGCAGCCGCCGGATTAATGCCAATACGCGAAGCGGGGCGGATCGTCTGGATCATTGCACCAAGCTGCTGGGCGGCGCACCGCCTCACCGACCCACGCGGGCCGGTACAACGAAGGATCAATTCGTTTCGGCTGACCTCGTCCGATCGGCTGCAGCGTTTCATCGCGCAGCACGCACAAGCTACACTCGGCCGGCGTGCCGCCTATGATCTGCGCCACGCACAGCCGCAGTTTTCCAATACGGCACGGCTGCATGTTGGGGCGGGCGTCGCCATCGCGACAATTGCAATACTGGTCTTGACCACCCTCGCACTTTATCCCGCCGCCGCGATCGGCATCTTTTCGGTCATGCTGTGCGCAATTTTCCTGGCAGCGGCCGCACTGCGCTTGTCGAGCGTGCTGTACATGCAACGAACGCCTGAGCCACCATCGCGCGGCAACGACCGTGAACTGCCGATCTACACAATCATCTGCGCGCTCTATCGTGAGGAGAAAGTCGTCGAAAAATTGGTGGCCGCGATCCGCGCGCTCGATTATCCGATCGAGAAGCTCGACGTGAAATTCGTCTTGGAGGCCGATGACCGCACAACCGGGCGTGCACTGGATCGGCTCGACCTCGGACCGCCTTTCGAGATCGTCATCGCCCCGCCCGAAGGGCCACGCACTAAGCCAAAGGCGCTGAATGTGGCGCTGCCGCTGGCGCGCGGCCCCTACACGGCCGTGTTCGACGCTGAAGACACACCGGAACGCGATCAGCTCCGGCGCGCCGTCGCGGCATTTCGGGCCGCGGATGAAAGACTCGCCTGTCTGCAGGCCTCCCTGAGCATCGACAATAGCGACGATAGTTGGCTGGTGCGAATGTACACCGCCAATTATGCCGGCCAATTCGATGTGTTGTTGCCCGGCCTTGCCGCGCTGCAACTGCCGTTCCCGCTGGGCGGCTCATCAAACCATTTCCGCACCGCTGCGCTCCGGCAGGCAGGCGGCTGGGATCCTTACAACGTCACAGAAGATGCCGATCTCGGGATCCGTCTGCATCGGCTCGGCTACCGCGCCGCGGTTCTGCCGTCGACGACGTACGAAGAAGCACCCGCGAAATTCGTCCCGTGGCTCAAGCAACGCACGCGCTGGTACAAGGGCTGGATGCAGACTTGGCTAGTCCATATGCGCCGGCCGGCGCGGCTGCTGCGAGAACTCTCGCCGGCGGGCGCCGTGGCCTTTCAGTTGTTCCTTGCCTGCAATGTTTTCGCGGCGCTGATCCATCCCCTCTTCATGGCCGCGCTTTGCTGCTATCTCATCGCCCGCCCGCCGTTCGAGGCCATTGTCGCCATGGGGCACGAAGCCCCCGTGTTTTTCGTGACCTTGCTGGCCGGATATGCCTCAACGGTCGTGCTGGATCTCGTCGGCCTGCGACGCCGCGGACTTCTCGCACACGGTTGGGTGCTGCTGCTCACGCCGCTATACTGGTTTCTGCTTTCACTCGCGGCATGGCGCGCACTCTTTCAGCTGTTGTTTGCCCCGCAACTCTGGGAGAAGACCGAACATGGATTGGCGAAAAACTCGCGGCTCGCCAAGGAGGTCGTCAAGGCCAAGACTCGTGAAAAGACTCGTGAAAAGGCTATCGAAACGCCGCGAAGCGTTCGGCTAGCAGCCGGACCGGCTGCAATCATGTTGCGGCCGCCTCGGCACCTCTGAAGCCGCAAGCGCATCACTATCAGTGAGTAAGCGGGAACAGCCCGGGATCGGAAGCCCTAAAAGAAGGTTCCGTCCCGAGCCGCCCAGTCAGGGTGTCGCCCCCGCTGGCCGGGGCATAGATTACGCGATTTCTGAGTTTTTGTTTTGATGCAAATTAAAGGCGGCAGGCGCCCGCGTCCTAAAGATATTGCCGTAATTCCGCGGCTTCAGCGTCGGCCGTGCGTTGCATGCTGAAAGGCGCGACAAAATGTCCGTCCTTGTCCATGAGGTAGACAATGGCGGTGTGGTCCATCGAGTAATCGCCGCCTTTAACCGGCACCTTTTGGGCATAAACGCGATAGTCCTTGAGCGCCTGCTCTATCGCCTTCGGGTCTCCGGTAAGGCCGCGCAAATGCGGATCGAAGCTCGCCAGATAGGCCTTCATCACCGCTTGGGTGTCGCGATCAGGGTCAACGGTGATGAACAGCGCCCCTGCCCGGCCGGCATCCGGTCCGAGTTTGCGGAAAAGCTGTGACATTTCGAACAGAGTGGTCGGACAAATATCCGGGCAGTGCGTGTAGCCGAAAAAGACGAGGTAGGGCTTTCCCTTCATGTCCTGATCGGAAAACGGCTTGCCATTCTGGTCAACCAGATGAAACGGGCCGCCAACGCCTGAGACACCCGCGCCCGGAGAGGGTGAAAGGCCGGTGACGAGGAAAATGGCGCCGAGAAACAGCACCAGGCCGCTCAGAAACGCGCCCAGCAACAGAGCAATACGGGAGGCCTTTGGGTTCACGGGCATACTTCCGTCAGCCGAAACACGCCATAAAGCCGCCGCGGATCGTCTCAAAAAATACTGTCGCTCCGTAATGCGCCCAAAGCGCCACCGTGCCGCCGAGAACGACGACAGCTATGGCGGCAGCAACCAGTAGCGGCCTTGGCAGGGGGCGCGATACGACCGTCTCGGACATGACGTATAGATAGGCCGGAACCACGCCGCCGACAACTCGCACGGGCCCGCGCCGACTGACCACCCCGGCGGAGCCGGTGCCTAGACTGGTGCCTAGACTAACGGCAAGTTTGATAGAGCGACGTCAACGCACGTCCGCGCATCTGGAGCATATGCGGCGTCAACCCGCCATGGCGTTCAATCCAGTGCCGGACTTCTGCTGGATACATCCGCATCACCAGACGGCTGCCGGCCCGCGTGGGCACCAGCTCCCGCGAGGCGTCGTCATAGTAAGAAGCGGCGTGAAAGCCGAGCACCGCGCGACTGGTGACGCAAACGCGGTTCCTGGGAATGATCCCCGTCAGCAAGGTACACGCCGAAAGGCATGGCCCGTCGATGACGACGCGTTGTCCCGAATCGCGGATTTCCTCGTACTTGTGCAGGTAGGCGGCGACCTCGCCGCCGGGATCGCCAGAGATGCGCACTTTGGCGAAAACCAGTGAAGGCGTAAGCACGCCAAAGATCACCGATGCCAGCGCACCGGCGACGAATATCCTCCAGATCATGGATGAAACCCTCTCCCTCAATCACACGCGACGGTGGTGACGCATTGTGGCAAGAGTTCGGGGGATTCCGGTTCCGCTGCATTAAATCGCTGCGCGCCGCGTTGCCAATGGAACTTTGCCTGCACTAGCATCCGCATCGACGTGCGACATCAGCCGCACCGCACGAACTTTCATGCGTTAAGCTTTACGGGGCAGTTGTGTCTGACATCGAAAGTAAAAATATCCGCTGCGCCGGAGGCATGCCGGCATTTCTCGCGCTTCCCGTCAGCGCCGGCAAACAAAAAGGTCCGGCAATCGTGTTGATGCATGAGCGCTACGGACTGGTGAAGCACACCTGCGATTTGGCTGAGCGCTTTGCGCGTGATGGCTTTGTCTGTCTGGCGCCGGATTTTTTCTACAAGCACCCGGACCAAGACGCGCTGCACCGTGGCGACGTCGGCTACACGCTCAAGGACAGCGAGGCGATAGAGTATCTCGATAGCGCGGTTGCGGAACTGGCCGCACTGGCTCGGGTCGACGCCGGAAGAATCGCCGTCAAAGGCGTCTGCCAGACCGGCCGGCATCCGCTGGTGTTCGCCGCCGAACGCAAAACCATTGCGGCGGCGCTGGTGTGGTACGGCGCAGCGAATGCCCGCGAATGGGAGCCGAGCGATTGTTACATCAAGCCGCTCGACGACATGCTTGCAGGCATCGAATGCCCCATCCTCGGCATTTTTGGTGAGGCCGACCACCTCATCTCGCTCGACGATGTGCGCCGATTTCGCAACAGTCTCGACCGCCGCGACAAAAGCTACACCATCAAGGTTTATGCCGGCGCCCCGCACGGTTGGCTCAACGACACCATGCCGGGCCGCTACCGCCGTGATGCCGCTGAGGGTGGTTGGGCGCTGCAGCTGGCGTTTCTGCGCCGGGTCTTCGATCCCAACGTCGACCCGACACGGCGGGTTCAGATCTACGAATGCGAGCATGCCGCAGATTATGATTTCTCAAAGAATGTGCGGATGGAGTAGCAACCTAGTGGAGCGGATTTGACCCCAGCCGCCGCGCACCAATCCCTGGAGAATTCCGTGAGTGAATACGATCGTTGGCAGACACGCTACGCCACGCCCGAATATGCCTTCGGCAAGAGCCCGAATTATTTTCTGGAATCCTGCAAGCGATTACTGCCGCGCAGCGGCCGCGCATTGGCCGTTGCCGACGGCGAGGGCCGCAATGGCGTTTGGCTGGCTGAACAAGGGCTCGACGTTGTTTCGATCGATTTTTCAACGGCTGCCCAGCGAAAAGCGAAGGCTTTGGCGGCGGAACGCGATGTCAAAGTCACCTTTGAATTGGTCGACGTGCATAACTGGAATTACCCAAGCGCCGCGTTCGATGTTGTGGCCGAAATCTTCACACAGTTCAGCAATCCGGCCGACAGAGCACGCAAGTGGGCTGGAATGCTGAAGGCCCTCAAACCTTACGGTCTGCTGATCATTCAAGGTTACACGCCAAAACAACTGGAATACGGCACCGGGGGTCCTAAGGAAATTGAAAATCTCTATACCCGCGCAATGCTCGAACAGGAGTTTGGCGGCCTTCGCGAACTATCCCTCGTCGAGGAGGAGCGCGATATCCACGAGGGGACATCGCACGGCGGCATGTCGGCCGTTATCAATCTAACGGCGAGGAAGCCCTGAGCGGCGCCGGACTCGAATGCGAACAGCCATGCCCCGAACAGGCCATGCCCTGAACAGGCTATGCCCAATGACCCGCTTTGGCATTGACGCCCTGCGAGAAGGCCGCTTCGCGGCGCCACGCACAACGGTTATAAAGGCCAAAGACCGAACGGGAGCCCCCATGGCGCGCGACTTCGAGGACCATTGCTGGAAAGACATGATCGACGCCGAGACACTTGAGATTTATCAGGCCTATCGGCGCAAAACCTATGTGGGCGACAATCCGGCGGTGCTCGCCATCGACCTTTACAACAAGGCCTATCAGGGCGGCAGCCGGCCGGTGCGCGAGGTCGACCGCGAGTTTTCCGGCTCCTGTGGCGAGAGCGCTTGGAAGGCGCTGCCGCTAACGCAAAAGCTGCTCGCGGCGGCGCGGCGCGCCAGCGTCCCGGTGATCTACACGACCCGCCATGTCGACACCGCCGGCGTGCACTCGACTAACCGCAACATGAAGAAAGAACGTGACGACATCTACGACATCAAGGCCGAGCTGGCGCCGCACCCGGGCGAACTTGTCATCTTCAAGGAACGCGCGTCCGGATTCTTCGGCACGCCTTTGATTGCCCACCTGCAGAAGCTGCGCATCAATTCGCTCATCATCTGCGGCGAGAGCACGTCGGGCTGCGTGCGCGCCTCGACGGTCGATGCCTATTCGTACGGCTTCCACAACACCCTGGTGGAGGAGTGCACCTACGACCGCTCGATGATAAGTCACAAAGTGAATCTGTTCGACCTGCACCATAAATACGCCGACGTGATGCATATCGAGGAAGTCCTCGCGCATCTCGACGGTTTGGCCGTGCAGCGCAAGGTCGCCTAATTGTCATTGCCCGCGAGCGAAGCAATCAAACTACAGCGTCGTTATGGATTGCTTCGTCGCTTCGTTCGTCGCAATAAGGCAAGCCGATTGATCCCTCCTAGCAAACTGAAGCGAGTAACCCCGTCATGTCCACATCCGTCGCCCGCAAGAGCAACGCCCCTGAGTTCGCGACCGCTTATTATTTCCTGGAAGGCCTGACCGAGCTTGGGGTCGAATATCTGTTCTGCAATTTCGGTACCGATCACGCCCCGATCATCGAGGAAATGGCGCATCGCAAGAGGCGAGGCGAGCCGATGCCCGGCATATTGCACTGTCCGCATGAGAATACGGCCGCCCATATGGCCGAGGGCTATGCCTTTGTCACCGGACGCGGCCAGGGCGTGCTGGTGCATGTCGACGTCGGCACCGCCAATACGGCAAACGCCATGCACAATGCCTACCGGAGCCGGCTGCCGGTGCTGCTGATGGCCGGCAAGGCGCCCTACACCGCCAACGACGAACTGGTCGGCTCGCGCGACACCTATGTGCATTTCGTGCAGGAGCCGTTCGACCAGGCGAGCCTGGTGCGTCCTTACCTGAAATGGGAATGGACGCTGCCCTCCGGTGTTGTCGTCAAGGAAGCACTGCGGCGCGCCTATTCAGTCATGCAAAGCGAGCCGCGCGGCCCGGTCTATCTGATGATGCAGCGCGAAACGCTGACGCAGCCGTGGAGCACGGACGAAATTCGCCGCTACTCAGCCGATCAGTTCGCCGCAACCTCCGCCGGCGGCGCCGATCCGAAGCTCGTCGCGGCGCTGGCCGACCGTTTGCTCACTGCCGATAAGCCGGTTCTGGTCACGGGCTACGCCGGACGCAACGAGCATGCGTCCAAGGCGATCGACGCGCTGTCGCAATTTGCCGGCATCGCCGTCTATGAAGCCAACATGACCAACAACATCTCGCACGCGGCGCCCTGCTTCGTCGGCTTCGCCGCCGACAAAGCCGTGCCAGATGCCGATGTCGGCATTCTGGTCGACGTGGACGTGCCCTGGTTTCCGAGCGACGTACAGACGCATGAAAAAGCGTTCTGGGCGCATATCGACATCGACACGCTCAAGCCCGGCTCGCCGATGTGGACGTTTCCCGGAAACCTGCGCATGCAGGGCGATTCCGGGCGCATTCTCGAACAGGTGCTTGAAGACCTCAAAGCCAAGGCGACGCCGCGCTTCAAGGCGGCGGCGGCGGCACGGATGGAGCGCATCAAGGCGCTGCGCGAGGAGCGCATCGCCCGCGCCGCCAAGCTTGCCGCCGATAAAGGCAAGCCTGGCGCGATCAATCCGCATTATATGATGTCGGAGCTCGGCAAGGTGCTCGACGACGACGCCATCATCTTCAACGAGGGCGTTACCAACGCGGGCGCGGTGCTGCTGCAGATTCCGCGCAACAAGCCCAACACCACGATGCGCTCGGGTGGCGGCGGACTGGGCTGGTCCGGCAGCTTCGCGCTCGGCGCCAAGCTTGCTGCACCGGACCGGTTGATGGTGCAAATCTCCGGCGACGGCGGATTCTATTTCGGCAACCCGAGTTCGGTTTTCGCGGTTTCGCAGCAGTACAAACTGCCGTTCCTCTCGATCGTGTTGGATAACACCGGATGGAACGCGGTGAAGCAGTCGACCTTGCGGGTCTATCCAGAGGGCGAAGCCAAGGGGACAAGCGAGTTCGAGGCCAACCTTGCGCCCAAGGCGGCGTTCACCAAGGTTGCCGAGGCGTTCGGCGCCTATGGCGAAGAACTCAGCGATCCGGCCGATGTGCCCGCCGCGATCGAACGGTGCCTCAAGGAAGTCCGCGGCGGTCGGGCGGCATTACTGCACGTGCGCGTGACGAAGATGTAGCAGCGCCAATCCAAACTTTTGGATCCGTCTCAACACGACGGCCGGGCTTGTCCCGGCCATTCACATTTTTAGATCAATCCAGCAATCCGTTTTGGCGCGCGAGGTCTTTGAGCGAAGTTTCCGGCCGCGCGCCAAGATGCTGGATCACCTCGGCGGCCGCCATGGCGCCGAGTCGGCCGCAGGTACGGTCGTCAGCGGCGCGGGCCAGACCTGATAAGAAACCCGCAGCAAACAGATCGCCGGCGCCGGTCGTATCGACCACGCGCTTGACCGGGAAAGCCTGTACCGCCTCGATGCCTTCGGGATTAATCACGATGCAGCCCTTCTCGCTGCGCGTCACCACCGCCACGTCGATATCGGTACGCAGCGCCTTCACGGCGGCATCGAAATCCGAAGTCTGATAGAGGCTGTGCAGCTCCGCCTCGTTGGCGAAGATGAGATCGACCGTGTGCGAGCGCATCAGCTGTAGGAACTCGTCGCGCCAGCGATCGACGCAGAACGCGTCCGACAAAGTCAGCGCCACTTTGCGGTCTGCGCCATGCGCAATCTTCGCCGCTTTGAGGAACGCGTCTTTGGCGTGTTTCGGGTCCCACAAATAGCCTTCCAGATAGATGACGGCGCTTGCTGCGATCGCCGTTTCGTCGATATCGCCCGGATGCAGGTCCTGCGCGGCGCCCAGATACGTATTCATGGTGCGCTCGCCGTCGGGCGTGACCAGGACGTAACATCGGCCGGTCGAAGGACCGCTGGCGGCAGGCTTAGCGTCGAAACCGACATTGGCGGCACGGATATCGTGGGCAAAAGCACGCCCAAGATTGTCGTCCTTGACCTTACCGATGAATGCCGAGCGCGCGCCGAGCGAGGCGAGCCCGACGATGGTGTTGGCCGCCGAACCGCCGGACATTTCCACCGCCGGACCCATCGCATCGTAAATGGCCTGGGCGCGCGGCTCGTCGATCAGCGCCATCATGCCCTTGCGCATACCCTGCTTGAGCAAAAAATCCTCCTCGGCGCGGGCGATCACGTCGACGATCGCATTGCCGATGCCGAGAACGTCGAAGCGGGCTGAGGGCATGAGAAATCAGGTCCTGTTTTGCGGAAGGCGCGCACTATAGCGGGCGGCCCTTGCGGGGCAAGCCGCCGCCATGGCATTGGACCGGCGCGCTTGCCGCGCGGAGTATTCGGATATGGCCTTTAAGGAATTGGTGTTTTCCGGCGTGCAGCCGACCGGCAATCTGCATCTTGGCAATTATCTCGGCGCCATCAAGCGGTTCGTCGAACTGCAGGATCGCTACGACTGCATCTATTGCGTGGTCGATCTGCACGCTATCACGACGTGGCAGGACCCCGCCGAATTGCCGCGCACGACCCGCGAAGTCACCGCCGCGTTCATCGCCTGTGGGATCGATCCCACGAAGCACATCGTGTTCAATCAAAGCCAGGTGGCTGAGCACGCCGAACTGGCCTGGGTTTTCAATTGCGTGGCGCGGCTGGGGTGGCTCAACCGCATGACGCAATTCAAGGAGAAGGCCGGCAAGGATCGCGAAAACGCTTCGGTCGGCCTTTATGCCTATCCAAATCTGATGGCAGCCGACATTTTGGTCTATCGCGCCACACACGTGCCGGTGGGCGAGGACCAAAAGCAGCACCTCGAACTGTCGCGCGACATCGCCCAGAAATTCAACAACGACTACGCCGACTCGATTCACGCGCACGGTTTTGGTGAAACCTTCTTTCCACTCACCGAGCCGGTGATCACGGGCGAGGCGACGCGGGTGATGTCGCTGCGCGATGGTTCGAAGAAAATGTCGAAGTCGGACCCATCCGATCAATCGCGCATCAATCTCACCGACGATGCCGACGCCATCGCGCTGAAGATCCGCCGCGCCAAGACCGACCCGCACCCGCTGCCCAGCGAGGAAAAAGGCCTCGAAAGCCGTCCCGAAGCCGACAATCTGGTCGGCATCTATGCGGCGCTTGCCGGCACCACCCGCGCCGGCGTGCTGGCGGAATATGGCAATGCGCAATTCTCGACATTCAAGACGGCGCTGGTCGATCTTGCAGTGGCGAAGCTTGGTCCGATCGGCGGGGAGATGAAGCGGCTCGTTGCCGATCCGCTGTCGATCGATGCGATTCTCGCCGACGGCGCCGCGCGCGCACAAAAAATTGCCGGCGAGACCATGAAGGCCGTGAAGGATATCGTCGGCTTAGTGCGGCGTTGACGGCGCCACTGCGCAAAGAGGTTTCCCTGCATGTGTGAAACCGCGCCGCAAAAAAACTACGGCTGGAGGGGATGGAGCGATCTGCCCGCGCCCGGCATCGGCTCGGCGACCGGCCCCTGGATCGACCTCTCACACCGCATCACCGAGAATCTGTCGCGCATCCCCTTCTTTCCCCAGCCTGTGATCCGCCAGATCACGACCGCGCCGATCCGCCTGACACAAATCCAATGGGTCGTGCACCATGGCACGCACGTCGACGCGCCGTGCCATTTCATCAGCGATGGGCCGGCGATGGACGGAGTTCCGCTCGATCGCTTCTATGGCCCAGGGGTCATCTGGCGCTTCGACACGCAGGATCGGGCCGCCATCGATGTCGCCGATCTCGAGCGCGCCACCCCGCGTATGCGGCCGGGCGACATCGTGCTGATCGACACCGGCTGGTGGCACCACATCAACACCGAGCGATACGAGGAGCACCCCTACCTGACCGGCGAGGCCGCCGAGTGGCTGGTTGCCCGGGGCGCCAAGCTCGTCGGCATCGATGCCAGTTCGCCCGACCAAGCGGGCCACTACCGGCCCGAGGAGTTCGCCTTTCCGGTCCACAACACGCTGTTAAGCAACGGCGTGTTGATCGCCGAGCACCTGACCAATCTCAGCCCGCTGGCGGGCCGCCGCGTCGAGATCATGTTTCTCGCCATCAATATTGCGGGTTCGGACGGCGCGCCGGCGCGGCCGATCGCAAGGCCGGTCGATTAGGCCCCCCTCGATTAGGCCCGGCTTGCACCTTCGCTACAAAAGCGCCATTTATCGCTCTGGATGTTCCCACAGCCTCTTTGGGGAGCGAGCAATGTTCATTCAGACCGAAGCGACACCGAACCCGGCGACGTTAAAGTTCCTGCCGGGACGCCCGGTATTGGAAAATGGCACGCTCGACCTGCGCGAGCCGGCCGAAGCTGCGAAGTCGCCGCTCGCCGAACGGCTGTTCGGCGTCTCGGGAGTCAGTGGGGTATTTTTCGGCTCCGATTTCATCACCGTGACCAAGAGTGGCGGCGAATGGCAGCAGCTCAAGCCGATGATCCTCGGCGCCATCATGGAGCATTTCATGTCGGGCGAGCCGCTGATCAACAGCGGCGCCGCCGATGAGGGCGACGGCGAAGAGTTTTTTGACGCGGCCGATGCAGAGACTGTGGCGACCATCAAGGACCTGATCGAAACGCGCGTGCGGCCTGCCGTTGCCAATGACGGCGGCGATATCACGTTCAAGGGTTTCAAGGACGGCATCGTCTTTCTGAACATGAAAGGCGCGTGCTCGGGCTGCCCATCATCGACGGCCACGCTACAGCACGGCATTCAGAATTTGCTCCGGCATTTCGTGCCCGAGGTCACAGAGGTGCGGCCGATCTGACCGCTCCGTCAGGCGAACTTTTCTCCAACCCTTCATGTCGTTCCGGTCCCGGCTTGCGGGGCGTATCGAATGACGTATGACTGCCTGCCATGCGTGTGCTCGCCATTGATACGGCGCTCGCGGCTTGTTCTGCGGCCGTACTCGACACCGTGTTCGGCGGAGTCATCGCCAGCGAGAGCCTGCCGATGGTCCGCGGCCACGCCGAAGCGCTCATTCCGCTGATCGCGCGCGTCATGGCGCGGGCCGAGCTTGGCATGTTCGACATCGACCGCGTCACGGTGACGACCGGACCTGGCAGCTTCACCGGCTTGCGCGTCGGCATCTCCGCCGCGCGCGGCATCGCGCTCGCCGCCGACAAACCGGCGTTCGGCGTCTCGACGCTGTCCGCCTACGCGGCGCCGCATCTCGCCGAGGACAAGACGGTTCCGGTGATCGCCGCGATCGATGCACGGCACAGCCACGTCTACCTGCAGGTGTTCGGTCCAAGCGGGCGCACCGCTTTGGCGCCCCGGCTGGCGCCGTTAAGCGAGGCCGTCCGCGCCGCGTCTGAAGCACCCTGCCGGCTCGTCGGTTCCGCAGCGCAAGCCATCGCTGAGCGGATGCCGGCCGGCGCGACTGCGGCATTGCGTATCGACGCGCGCGAGGCACCCGATATCGACTGGGTGGCGCGCATGGGCGCCGTCCTGCCGGAAGGTCAAGCGCCGCCCAACCCGCTGTACCTGCGCGCAGCCGACGCGCAGCCGCAAAATGCCGCCCAGTTGCCGCGCCGATGATGATGAGCATTGTTTCCCGGCTGTTGCCCGGCGCGCCACCGCAATTCACCGCGACCGACCCACGCGATGCAGTCGCTATCGCAGCGTTGCACGCGGCATCGTTCCGCCGCGGCTGGGACGAGGACGAGGTTTACCGCCTCCTGGTCGATGGCGCTGTCCTCACTCACCGCGCCATGATTCGGCGCACGCTTGTGGGTTTCGTCATGTCGCGCCTTGCCGCCGACGAGGCCGAAATTCTGTCGGTGGCGATCGCCCCCGCTCGCCGCGGCCGCGGCCTGTCGCGGCCGCTGCTCGACTTTCACCTGCGCAGCTTGGCGGGCCGCGCCGTCCGCACCGTGTTTCTCGAAGTCGACGAGCACAACGCCACGGCAC
>Ga0208480_1000405_pt1 | contig 16294 bp, 15 predicted proteins | sample NGESurshal092012_4_FD_184485 | JGI IMG/M metagenome (GOLD analysis project Ga0208480, IMG submission 184485) | Arctic peat soil microbial communities from Barrow, Alaska - NGEE Surface sample F53-1 shallow-092012 (SPAdes) | ecosystem: Environmental > Terrestrial > Soil > Wetlands > Peat ... | reverse complement strand
CGGGCCGGACCTGCCCGATAACGAGACCGCGGTGAAGGTGCTGGTCGAAGCGATCGAGTCGACCGGTCGCACCCCCGGTCGCGACATCGCCATCGCGTTGGACCCGGCCGCGTCGGAGTTCTATCGCGACGGCGCCTATCACCTCGACGGCGAAGGCCGCGTGCTCTCGAGCGAAGAGATGGTCGACTACTGGGCCGACCTCGTCGATCGCTATCCGATCGTCTCGCTCGAAGACGGTATGGCCGAAGAGGACTGGGACGGTTGGGCATCGCTGACGACGCGCATCGGTTCGAAGTTGCAGCTCGTCGGAGATGACATCTTCGTGACGAACACCGAACTCCTGCAAAAAGGGATCGACCGCGGCGTCGCCAACTCGATCCTCGTCAAGTTGAATCAAATCGGTACGTTGAGTGAAACACTCGACACAGTCCGTTTAGCAATTGAAAATCGTTACAGTGTTGTCATATCGCACCGCTCTGGTGAAACCGAAGACACGACGATCGCCGATGTCGCGGTCGCGACCAATGCCGGACAGATAAAAAGCGGCGCGCCGGCACGTACGGACCGAGTGGCGAAGTACAATCAGTTGCTGAGACTTGAGGAACAACTCGGGGATCAGGCCCGTTTTCTTGGTGCAACGTCTTTGTCGGGGGCGGCAGGTGTCAGCTACAAATAACTTCGTTACTCGTGACCGTAACCACTGGATGGTGCCCCTCGCCGTCGTGACGGCGATCGTGATGTTGGTCGGGTGGTTCCCCGCGTCGGCGATCTGGCACCAGCAGAGTGAACTGAACGCGACGACCGCGCAGATCAACGCGATCAAGAGTCAACAGCGTTCCCTCACGCTGCAGGCGGAGTCCATCGACTCGAAGTCGGCTGCGATCTTGCTCGCACGCGAGCAGTACCAGCTCGTCTCGACGGGCCAGAGTCTCATCCAAGTACTTCCGGGCATCGGACCGAACAACGTCGACCAGAGCGTCGGCGACCCGGGTCTACAGCCGCTGGTCTCACCGGCGTCGGTCGCGTCGCTGGCCGTGTCGAATACGTCGCAAACCAAGACGCACCACTCACCGGCGAAGCTCTTCCTTTCGCGCCTCGTGCGCACCCTTGAGTTCTGGCGTTGAGCTTTCGCGACGCGACGCCCGACGACCTCGCCGTCGTTGAGGCCAACCTCGGTAGAGCGCTCGCGGGACGATGCGCCGTGGTCGTACGACGACTCGACGGCCGACCGGTCGTCATCGAGAACGAACCGCATCTGCGCGACGGCACGCCCATGCCCACGCTCTTCTGGCTCGTCGATCCGGAGATCCACGACGCCGTGAGTCGTCTCGAAGGCGCCGGCGGCGTCCACCGCTTCGAAGACCTCGTCGACGCTGACGCCCTGGCCCAGACGCACGAGGCGTACGCCGAGCGCCGCCGTCTCGCCACCGTACGATCCGACGGCGCCCAACCCAGCGGTGGCGTCGGGGGTACTCGCGTCGGCGTGAAGTGCCTGCACGCGCACCTGGCGAACTATCTCGTCGGCGCGGATGATCCCGTGGGTGAACTCGTCGCACATGAAGTCGAAGTGCCGGAAGTGGTGATCGAGGACGTTCGTGGCTGAGGTCGTGGCGGCGCTCGATTGTGGGAGTAACTCGACGCGACTATTGATCGTGAACGGGCACAACGAGACACTGTTTCGTGATTCACGGATCACCCGACTGAGCCAAGGCGTCGACGCGTCCAGGACGTTGCTCCCCGAGGCGTTGCAGCGCTCGTATTCCGTCTTGAGTGACTACCGTGCGCACATGGACGACGCGGGCGTCAACCGGGGACTGCTCGTCGCGACCTCGGCCGTACGCGACGCGCTCAACGGTGAGGAGTTCCTCGACGAGGCGCGTCGTCGAACTGGCGTCGACGTGCGAATCCTCGACGGCGCCGAGGAGGCGACGTTCTCGTACGTGGGGGCGACGACGGGACTTCCACCGGACAGTCGTACGACCGTGATCGTCGACGTCGGCGGCGGCTCCACCGAACTGGCTGCGAAGTTCGACGGCGTCCTCAAGAGCTACTCGATGCAGTTGGGCTGCGTGCGAGTGACCGAGCGTACGCTCGGCAAGGGCGTCGTCGGTGTCGCCAGTGACGCCGCGGCGCGCGAGATGATCGAGGCGGAACTCGACCACGCCTGGGCCGCGGTGCCGGACTTCGCGCGAGTCTTCGGGAACGTGCGGCTGGTTGGTTTAGCCGGTTCGGTCTCGACCCTGGCACAACTCGACGCCGGCATCGCGACCTACGAAGGCGAAGCCGTGCACCACCGGCGGATCTCGTTGGCGACGGTCGCGGCGTGGCGCGATCGACTGAGCGCGGAGTCGCCGCAGGAGCGTCTGGCCCGGCCGGGGATGGTCAAGGGTCGTGAGGACGTCCTGCACGCCGGTCTCTACGTCCTCCACGCGGTCATGACGCGCCTCGGCGCCGAGGAGCTGTTGAGTTCGGAGAACGACATCCTTGACGGCATCACCGATTCGTTGCGGCAAGCGTGAAATGCGCGGTGCGCCGCGACCTGTAACGATGGGAGGGTGAGGACTCGATCACGGTGAGCACACGAACGGCCATTTACTCACCCATCTCCCTGCACGGCCGACGCATCGTCCTTCGCACGATGACCGAGTCCGACTACGACGCCTGGTACGACGTGCGGACCCGTTGCCGTGACTGGCTCTTGAAGTGGGAGCCGAGGTCGGCGCACTCTTCGCACCTGGCCGACGACCAACGTAGCTTCGTCAGTCGCTGCGCCATTCGAGAACGCGAACGACAACTGGGCACCGGCTTCGGATTCGGTATCTTCCGCGACGGTCACTTCCTCGGCGAGATCACGCTGTCGTCAATCCAGCGTGGCCCGCTGCAGTCGGCTTTCGTCGGCTACTGGATCGACGAGGCGGTCGCCGGCCAGGGCCTGATGCCCGAAGCGGTCGTGGTGCTGCTGCAGTACGCCTTCGAGTCATTGAAGCTGCACCGCATCGAGGTCAACATCATCCCGCGCAACGCTCCCTCACGGCGCGTCGTCGAGAAACTCGGTATTCGCTTCGAAGGCATCGCCGAGCGCTACCTCGAGATCGACGGCGCCTGGGAGGACCACGCCCGCTACGCGATCACCGCCGAAGAGTGGGGCGACCGGGCACCGGAGTTGGTGGCCGACTGGCTACTGCCGCGCCGCGACTGACGCGTACGTTCGCCGCCTAATCAACGCTCCAGGGACTGAAGTGGCCAACTGCTAGCGTCGCGCTCACCGGGTCACAGTTGTTAGGCGAGGAGTCGCAGTGATCGTTTCGCGTGCGGAGTCCGTACACCCGAGCGTGCTCCGAAAGTTCCGGGCCCGTCGGGGTCGTTCGCTCATCGTGTTCGGCGCGGTGGGCGCCGTGCTCTGTTTGAATCTGCTCTCTGCCACCACGGCGCGAGCCGACGCGTATTGGACGAACGCCATCGAGGTGCCCGGGTTGTCCGCGTTGAATCAGGCCATGGCAGCGACGGGTCCCATCGTGTGCACGTCGTCGGGCAACTGCGTGAGCGGCGGTGCCTTCACCGACGGTTCCACTGCGGAACAGGCGTTCATCTCCCAAGAGACCAACGGCGTGTGGTCGAGCGCGACCGAGGTGGCGTCGGCGCTCAATACCGGAGGCGCGGCGGCGATCCTTGCGATTTCGTGTCCCTCGGCGGGGAGTTGCACCGCCGAGGGCTCCTACACCGACAACATTGGCGCGATACACACGTTCGTCTTGAACCAGGTTGACGGAGCGTGGGGGTTCCCGACCGAGGTACCCGACTTCATTACCTTGCACGTAGAAGACGCCGATGAAATGACGACCCTCTCATGTTCGTCGGCGACGACCTGTGTCGGCGTCGGTTCCTACGTCTCGCACGTGGCGGGGACCGCCCAGCCGATCATCTTCACCGAAACCAACGGCGTTTGGGCGTCGCCGGTGCAGGTTGCGGGATCGGCGGCCTTCAATCCGAGTGGCCTCGCGATTGTCGGTGGTCTCGACTGTCCGACACCGACCACGTGTGTGGCCGGCGGCGATGTCCTGGCGCTCACCGCCGCGAGCGCGACGCTGGTGCCGTTCTTCATAAGTCAAGACAACGGTGTGTGGGGTGCGATCGAAGCAATACCGGGCGTCGCGACGTTGAGTCGCGCCGACCAAGCATCGCTCACGGCGCTCTCGTGTGGCGCACCCGGCGACTGCGCCGCCGGCGGCAACTATTTGGATGCCTCCGGCAATTCACAGGCCTTCACCTTGGATGAAGTCGGCGGCGTATGGGGCAACGCGACGCAGCTCTTCGCGACACAACAACTCGGCAGTGGCCTCAGTAACAGTGTGATCAGCATCGCGTGTCCGTCTGCAGGCGACTGCACCGGCATCGGCAGCTTCGCTGACGCGAAGGGCGCACCACAGCCCTACGTCCTCGACGAAACGAATCACGTCTGGAGTCGCGCCGTTGAGATCCCCGGCGTGCAGACCCTCAACGACAATGACGGTGCCGCATTCACGACGATCTCGTGCAGTGCGCCCGGCACGTGTAGTGCGGGCGGCGAGTACGCCGACGCGGGCAACAACGCGCAAGCCTTCTTGGTCAACGAGTCATCCAATACCTGGTCCAACCCGATTGAAGTCCCTGGAACGCCGTCGCTCAACAAGGGCGGATCGGCGACCATCTACGGCGTGTCGTGCAGCGCCGACGGTAGCTGCGGCGTTCAAGGTTCGTACTCCGACGCGAAACAGAATACGCAACTGTTCGTGACGAGTTCTTCAGCGATCGCGCCGACGAGCGTCTCTTCGCCGCCGCGTCATGTCGTGGCCTCCGACAAGAAGGGTGTCATCACCGTGCGCTGGAGCGCGCCGGCGAGCAATGGCGGCACGGCGATTACTTCCTACACCGTGATTTCACTTCCAAAGTCCAAGACCTGTGTCACGAGTTCGACCTCGTGCACGTTCAAAGGTCTCAATAAGAAACTGCACTACTCCTTCGAAGCACGCGCCACCAACAAGGACGGCGCGAGCGTCCTTTCGGCCAGGTCCAATACCGTTCGCGACGTCTGAGTCGACCTAGGGCCGCGCGGCGCCCTCGAGTCCGCCCGTGAAGACCGGCTCCAACTGCACGTCGGTGCCGGTGTAAGGCGCCGCGATGACTGTATCCGCGCCCCACGGACCGCTACCCACATACATCACGACGTGATCGATGGCGTGGTCGTTGTCGAGGTTGTAATAGAAGAGCAGGTCGCCGGGCTCGAGGTCCTGGAGTGACACGTGGACCAGGTCAGGCCACTGGGACTCGGTGGTGCGAGGGATCTGGATGCCCGCTTGGGCCCAGGCCCACTGGACGAGCCCGGAACAGTCGAAACCATGTCCCGGTGTCTCACCACCCCAGACGTAGGGCACGCCTTCTTGTGATTCGGCGGCGTGAACGGCCTCGAGACCTTGCGCTGAGGTTCCGACATCCACGAGCGTGACGATCTGCGAGGCCTGCTGAATAGCTTCGATGACCTGATTGGCGGCCGTCTGGCCCCCGACGGCCGAGGCCGCAGTGATCGCGGTCTCCTCGGCGGCCAGGTTCTTCGATTTGGCCGCGATGACTCCTTGTTGGATCTCGTAGGCGATGATCTCACCCTTCAATGCTTTGGTCATCTTGTTCAGCGTGTCGCGCGTCGTGTTGGTGTTGTAGATGTTCAGCGAGAGCAGTTGTGACATCGCGTAGGTCTGATGTCTGGCGTCTCGGCGTTGGACACCAACGAGACGAATCGTGGAATCCAGCGAGGTCTTCTGCTTCTGATACGTGTGCTTGAGTTCATTCAGGTTGCCGATGACCTCGTCCTCGTAGACGTTGCGTGCACCGATTTGCGTGGCGTTGTCGTTGAAGAGCGCGAGGATCTGCGCGTCGGAGGCGCCCAGGACGTACGCGCGCACGATGTCCTTGACGAGCACCTTCTGGGTGACCTTGATGGCGGAACGCTTGACCTTCTCGTGATTCTGGAGTTTCTTGATGTTCGCGGTGATCGTCGCCAACTTGACCTTGTCGGCGTCGTACTGATTGGACGTGATTTCACTGGTCTTTTCCAGGCGCGAGAGTCGATTGGTCAGGTCCTCGATCATGGCCTGGGTCTGGGTGATGCTCGCCGCGTGGGCTGTCACGGGCGTGATGATCAACGCGGCGACGCTCATCGCAAGAACAACGAGGGGAACTGATCGAGTCGTGCCCCGACGACGCACGCGAATCATTGAACCAGCCTAGATGGCGGTTTTCTGAAATGAAGGAGTTTAGAAACTCTTTACGTTGCACTACCGTTACAACGCAACATCGATGTACGGGGGCGTAGCCCAATTGGCAGAGGCAAGGCGCTTAAACCGCCTCCAGTGAGGGTTCGAATCCCTCCGCCCCTACTCGGTGCTCGATTGTGCGTCTTTTCGACGTTCCATTCTTTAGTAGCGTTGTCCCCGTGGCTAAAAGCGCAACAGGCAGATGGGTAAGCAGGGTCGGGGCATCCGGAGGCGGTAAGGCCTATAAGAAGACGCGCCCCGGCAACTTCTACGGCGCCCTCGTCGTCATCGTGGTCCTTGGCCTGGTCGCGACGGTCTACGCCCGCTTTGAGTACGAGCACCCGGCTAAGAATCCCACCGGGGTTGCGCCCAAGATCGGCACGACTTGGTACGCGGCCCTCTCGATTCAGGCCTGTGGCAAGTACCTGCCGTACCTCTCCACCGACTCCATAGCGTCGCACCTAGGAATGTACGTGCTCCCGGCCAACGTCATCAAGATCGACCCCGTTTCGGCGGCCGACGCCGGCAACAACGCGACGCTGTCGCAGTTCGCCGACGAGTATCCGGGTCTGCTCATCAGCTCGAGCCAGATGAACGTCCCGAAGAACGACGGCGTTGCGAATCCCGCTACGGACTTCACGAACGGTCAAACCTGTCCGAGCGGTAAGGGCGATCACTACGGCGGTCAGACCGGAAAGGTCACGTACGCCTACTGGAAGTCATTCGGTTCCAAGCCAATCATCACGACGAACCCCGCGACCATCAAGTTCGCGCCGGACATTCGAATCGCGATGGCCTTCGACCCGACTGGCGTGAAGCCGATGGTGCCGAGGACCGAGACGGACAACGCAATGGTCGCCGACGCGACGACCGTGACCTCGACAACGACAGTGACGACACCTCCCGTCACGACCACGACCGTCAAGGGCACCACGACCACCACGACCAAGAGCACCACGACGACGACGCCGAAGGGCTGAGATTGAAGTCGATCATTCTGGTCGGCGGCAAAGGAACGCGCCTGCGGCCCCTCACCTACGAGACGCCCAAGCAGATGTTGCCCCTCGTGGGCGTGCCCATGATCGAGTGTCTCTTTGAGTGGCTGGCGCGTCACGACGTCACCGACGCGGTGCTGTCATTGGGCTATCTCCCGGAGGCGTTCACTGAGGCCTACCCGAACAACGTGATCGCGGGCGTGCGCGTCGACTACGCCGTCGAGCCCGAACCACTCGATACCGCGGGCGCCATTCGTTTCGCCGCCACGATGTTCGGTTTCGACGAGACCTTCCTCGTCGTGAACGGCGACGTCCTCACCGACCTCAGTATCACGACACTGAAAGACTTCCACCTCGAACACGGGGGAGCGGCCACGATCGCCCTGCATCCGGTGGATGACCCTTCGCGATTCGGCGTCGTGCCGACGACATCCGAGGGCCAGGTAATCAAGTTCGTAGAGAAGCCGCCGCGCGACCAAGCGCCAACGAACAACATCAACGCCGGGACCTACATCTTCGAACCGCGCGCCCTCGATCACATCGCCGCCGTCGGTCGCGTGAGCGTCGAACGCGACACCTTCCCGTCACTGGCACAGGCCGGCGAGCTCTACGCGATGGTCGACGGCGCCTACTGGCTCGACACCGGCACGCCTCAGGCCTACCTGCAAGCGAACGTCGACATCCTGAACGGCCGCCAGGGGATGCACGAGTTCACCGACATCGTGAACTGTTCGTGGCGTCACGCCACGGCGACCGTTGACGCTTCGGCGACGCTTACGAACTCGGTCGTCGACAGCGACTGCGTCGTCGGTGCCCACGTCGTCCTCGAAGAGACGGTCTTGTTACCGGGCGCCATCGTGCAGAGCAACTGCGTCATTCGTTCGTCGATCATCGGGCCGGGCGCCGTGATCGGTCGCTACTCCCAGTTGGGGGCGACCTGCGTCGTCGGAGCGAATGAGCACGTGGCGCCCGCCTCGGAGCTGTCCGGCGAGGTTCGACTCGGCGGGGTCTAATCAGCGAAAGAGGTCTTCGTTCGCGCGACGAAGGGCGTTCTCTTTGATCGAGCCGTCGCCGAAGTAGGAGTCATCCAGACCGCGCAGGATCGCGAACGGCGTCGCCTCGGCTTTTCCGAGTACCAGGTTGGCCGCGCTGGCGATCTCGTCGGCGATCGCGACTTCGGTGACTTCCAGGACGCGACCGGTCGCGTCGGTCGTCCCGCGCAGGTCGAGGACCGGGATAACGCCCGCCGAACCGATCGCCACGTCGGTGACGCCAACGCGCCACACGCGACCGAACGTGTCGGTGACGATGACCGCGACCTCGACGTCACAGCGTCGCTTTATCTCGGCGCGGAATCGACGCGCCGAGCGGTCGGGGTCCTTCGGCAGCAGGACGGCCGTGCCGTCCTCGGTGTTGGAGAGGTCGATCCCCGCGTTGGCGTTGATGAACCCGTGATGAGTCTCGGTGATGCGCAGCGGTCCGCGACGGCGCAGTATCCGCGCCGACTCGCCTTCGATCAGTGACACCTTGTGTTCCTCGGTGCCGTCGAACTCGACGACCTGGCCCTCGGACTTCGACACGACTTTGCTCGTCACGATGATGAGGTCTCGGTGCTCGAGCGTCAACCCCGACGCGTCGAGCGCCTCGAGGAACATAGCGACCAGGTCGTCGCCGTCCTTCACCATCGCCACCGACGGCAGGGGAATGACCCGCAGCTCGTTCACGCCAACACCGCCGCGGCGAGTCGCTCGGCGTTCGCGGGTTCGGCCATGATCGTGGTCGTCACGATGACGTTGACGTCGCGGCTGCGCACGTCTTCGCCACGCTCGGCGTCGGCTTCGTCGATGATCCACGTGCCGATCAGTCCCTTGTAGAAATCGAGGACACCAACACACGACACTTCGTGGCCGAGTTCGGCGAGCAGACGATCGGCCGGACCTTTGAGCGCCTGACCGGCGATGATCGGCGAGATGCCAACGACGTCGACGCGCCGTTGCTCGAGCGCTTCGCGTACGCCGGCCACGCGAAGTATCGGATCGACCGAGATCAGCGGGTTGGACGGCGCGATGACGATCCGCGAGGCGTCGCGCAAAGCCTCGAGCACCTGGGGTGACGCCGTCGCCACCTCGGCCCCGACGATGTCGATGGCCGTGACCGCGACGTCGTGGTGGTGGCGCACGAAGTACTCCTGGAAACTCATTCGTCCGAGCGCGGTGTCGAAACTCGTGGCGACGACGTCGTCGGTGACCGGCAACAGCCGTACGCGCACGCCCAATCGGTCGCACAACTCGGAGGTGACCTCGCTCTTCGTGACGCCTTGGCTGAGGCGCTGCGAGCGATACAGGTGCGTGGCGAGGTCGCGGTCGCCGAGTCGGAACCAGGCTTCACCGCCCAACTCGTCGAGCTCTGCCATCACCCGCCAGCTCTCGCCTTGGAGACCCCAGCCCAGTTCTCGATTGTTGAGTCCGGCGAGCGTGTACATGATTGTGTCGAGGTCGGGACAGATGGTGAGCCCGTGCATCGTGAGGTCGTCACCGACATTGACGACCGCGGTGATCTCACTTGGATCGATTACGTCGCTCAACGCGGCCAACAGACGCGCCGCGCCGACACCACCGCTGAGAACCGTTATCACCATCGAGACTCTACGGGGCCTTCGGTATCATCGAGTGGTGAGCGCGAACTCCCTTCTCGACGGGTGGCCCGGCTCGCCCTCGATGGTGCTCTTGTCGTTGAAAGATGGGTTGGTGCGAAGGGTCGCCGAGGCCGGCGACCTCGACGAAGTCCGACCGTGGGCCTCGATTTCCAAGATGGCCGTCGGCCTCGCCTTTGGCGTGGAGAGCGACTGGGAACTACAGCGTTTCGACCAACGCGTCGGGCCGCCCGGTTCGACACTGGCGAACTTGCTCTCGCACAGCAGTGGACTCGGCCTCGAAGAGGGTGACCCCGTCGTCCCCGTGGGCACGCAACGCATCTACTCGAACTACGGGATCGACCTCGCGGTCGAATCGATCATCGGTGACAACACCGCCGAGAACTGGCTGGCCCAACGGGTGTTTCGCCCCTTCGGCATGACCACCACGGCACTCGTCGATCGACCGTCCTCGGGCGTCATCGGTTCGACGAATGACTTGGCCACACTGGCTGTCGCCTGGCTGCGACCGGACGGCATTGCGAAAGAGACGCGCGACCACCTCACCACGACCTACGCGCCCCAACTCGACGGATTCGTGCCGGGTTTCGGTAAATTCTCGCCCTGTCCGTGGGGTCTCGGACCGGAGATCCGGGGCGATAAGCAGCACTGGATGGGGGACTGGCCGGCGTCGAGTTTCGGACACTTCGGCAAGAGCGGTGCGTTGATCCTCCTCAACGCCGATGAGCAGATCGGACTCGTCGCGACGAGTACCGAGGCGTTCGGGGGATGGGCGACGAAGTTATGGCCGACCTGGACGAGTGCGATGCGAACGTTGGCACTTGGTTCGTGAGTCCTTCGAAACTTCGCGTGGGCCTCGACCTGGACGGTTCGCTGGAGTCACTGGGCAATTCGATGACCGACCTGGCCGACGCGCTCGATCGCACCAGCCAGTGCGACCTGGTGCGATTCCGTTCACGGACATCGGCGCGCACCGACAACGAAACGCATCTGGCCCTTCGGGCGTTGTGGTCGCCACTGTGGCGACGAAGTCTCGGGCGCTCGATCGATGGTCTCTTGCCTGCGGTCGATGTGTTGCACGTGGCCGGGCTCGCTACTCCGCCCACGGAGAAGATTCCGTTGATCGTCTCGGTCGACGACCTTCGGCCACTGCGCGGTGAGACCCAAACACATTTGCGTATCAATCAACTGCGGCGCGCGGTCGCGCGCGGCGCGACACTGGTGGCCTCTAGTCGCAGCGCGAGCCACGAGGTCATCAGTGTCTTGGGTGTCGCACGTAGTCGCGTGGTCGTCGTGCCGCCGGCGGTACCACGCGTGGACGTGACCCACGATGGCACGGACCTCGTGATCAACATCACCGGCGTCGACGACCTCTTCATCGAACTGGCGCCCCAACTGGTTGCCTTCGCGAATGACCACGGATCACGCGTCGTGGCCCTGGCGAGCGCGGCAGCCGGCCAGAAGATTCGGTCGAGCGGACTCGCCATCACGATTCGTTCCCGTGAGGTCGCCCGCGACGCCCTCGCGAACGCTCGCGTCGTGATGCACCTCTCCGACGGCGCGCGCTTTCCCTCGTACGCCATCGCCGCGCTGTCGGCCGGCGTGCCAACGCTCGCGCGCGCCACCGAGATCAACCGCGAACTCCTGGAAGGCGCCGCGGCACTCTTCGCCAACGACCACGAAGTCCGCGACGCGCTCGAAGAGGTCTGGACCAGCGGAGAACGACGCTCGATCATGGTGGCGGCCGGACGTGCGCGCGCGGTGGATTTCGCTCCGGACACGGCCGCGCGCGCCTACCTCACGCTCTATAACGACGTCGTGCGAGGCTGGTCGTCATGAAGCGCACGATCACGATCTCGATCGAGCAGTTGAGCCGTCCTCAGCCCGGCGGTATCGCCACGTACGTTCGCGGTCTGGCGGCCGGTCTGCGCGACCTGGCCGATCCAACGCTCGACGTCGTGGGTGTGGCGCCGAAGGGCTTCAAGAACAATGATTCGCTACCCCTACGGGTAGTCACCGCACCCGTCGGTGTGCGAGCGCTCTCGCGCCTCTGGCCAATCGTGCCCCTCGGCGTCCCGAGGGATTCGAACGTCGTTCACGCCACGTCCATGGCCGGTCCCTTCGCGGGTGGGAGATCCGACGCGGTGCACTCGATCGCGATGCACGACCTCTTGTGGCGCGACGCCCCGGGGATCTCGACGCCGGCCGGCGTTCGCTTCCACGATCGCCAGCTGAAGCTGATCGCCGACCGCACGGACCTTCGCGTCATCGTCACCTCACCCGGACTCGCCGTACGGCTCGTTGATGTTGGCATCGAAGCGGCGCGGATTCATAGTGTTCGACTCGGCGTTGGTGATGGTAACGCCAACGCCTCTTCCGAAACGTCGGTGCACGAACTACTCGCGTCGCACGGGGTGCACGGGCCGTTCACCCTCTACGCCGGAACGATCGAAACGCGAAAGAACATCGAGCGTCTGATTGAAGCGCACCGAATTGCGTCGGCGAGGATTCCCGATCTGGGCACCTTGGTGCTCGTCGGTCCGAAGGGGTGGGGCGAGGTTGCGACCGGCGACACGACCCTTCTGGGATTGGTGTCGCGCGAGGCGTTGCTCGGTCTCTACCGTGACGCCACGGTCTTCGCGTACGTCCCGCTGGCCGAAGGGTGGGGGTTGCCGCCCGTGGAGGCGCTCAACGTCGGCACGCGCGTCGTCGCCAGTTCCACCACGCCGAGCGTCGCGACCAACGAACGTGTCGTGCTCGTCGATCCTCTCGACGTCGAAGGAATCGCCGACGGACTCCTGGCCGCGCTGCGCCAAGGTGACGACGACGAGAGTCAGTCGGCGCGTCGCCAATCTGTCGCCGATCTGACGTGGCGCAACGTCGCGCTCGACCACCTGGCGGCGTGGCAATGAAACTCGCCTTGGACGTGTCGGCCGTGCCCCCTCGTCTCGCCGGGGTCGGTCGTTACATCGGTGAGTTGGCACGTCGCGTCCCGGCAACGGGCGTCGAGACGACGCTCGTCACGCGCCGAGACGACACGCTGCGCTGGCACGACTGGTCGCCGAGGACGCAGATCGCCTCGATCGTTCCCAACGCCCGCCCGTCTCGACTGCTCTACGAGGTGTGGTTCGCCGGTCGCAGCGCGGCGTCGAAGTCAGTCGACGTGTGGCATTCGCCGCACTATACGATGCCGCATCGTTCCTCGACGCCGACGGTCGTGACGATCCACGACCTCACGTTCTTCACCAATCCCGAGTGGCACGAGCGCTCCAAGGTGCCGTTCTTTCGACGCGCCATCTCCTACGCGGCCACGCACGCCGATGTGCTGATCACCATTAGTGAGTTCACCGCGCGCAAACTGGACGAACAGATTCCCACCCACGCACCCATCGTCGTCGGGACCCTCGGCGTTGACCTCGAGCGATTCACCACCGACTCGAGCGGCGACGCGGAGCTGTTGAAGGCGCACGGACTCAAGGCCGAGCGACCGTACATCTTCTACTTGGGTACGTTCGAACCCCGCAAGGGGATCGACGTCTTGCTCGACGCCTTCGAAGAGATCGCCGCCCACGACGGTGACGTCGAACTCTGGTTGGCCGGACAGCCGGGCTGGGGCGTGCGAGAAATCGAGGCGAGGATCGCCGAGCATGGCGCACTGTCGCGGATACGGCGCCTCGGCTTCGTCGACGAAGTCGCGCTCCCCGCACTGATGCGTCAGTCGCGCGCGGTGGCCTATCCCTCGCGTGGTGAAGGGTTCGGACTGCCCGTTCTCGAAGCACTGGCCTGTGGCGCCTGCGTCGTCACGTCGTCCGACACGGTGATGTCCGAAATCGCGGGGGACGCCGCGTTGCTGGCGCGCGCGGGCGATACCACCGAACTGGCCGCCGTATTGACCAGCGCGCTCGAGATGAGCGACGGCGATCGCGAGGTCGCTGCACATCGCGCACGCCTACGCGCCGAGATCTTCACGTGGGACGCATCGATCGCCCAGCACCTGAAGGCGTACGAGATGGCGAGGAAGCGATGAGGGCACTCGTCACCGGCGCCGATGGCTTCGTCGGCCGTCACCTCCTCGACCACTTGCGCGCCCACGGCGATGACGCCGTAGGCGTCGACCGCGAATGCGACGTGACCGACGTCGCGAGTGTCCGTGGAATCTTGGAGAGCTCGCGTCCGGACGCGATCTATCACCTGGCGGCGATGACCGCCGTCGCGGCGTCGTTCTCCAATCCGGTCGAGTACACCCGGGTGAACGTGTTGGGCTCGAAGAACGTCCTCGACGCCGCCAACGAAATAGCGCCGGCGGCAACGGTGATGTTGGTGAGTTCCGCCGACGTCTACGGCGTCGTGCGACCGCACGACCTACCGCTCGTGGAGACGTTCCGGGTCGCCCCGGCCAATCCCTACGCCTCGAGCAAGGTCGAGGCCGAGCACGTGGCCCACGACGCCGTTCGTGAACGGGGCCAGCGCGTCGTGATCGCTCGACCGTTCAACCACGTGGGCCCGGGACAGTCAACCGACTTCGTCGTGCCGGCGATCGTCGATCGACTGCTGCAGGCTGTCGCCGACGGGATTGACGAGATCGTCGTGGGCGACCTCTCGACGCGACGCGATTTCAGCGACGTTCGCGACGTCGTTCGTGCCTATCGACTGCTCGTGGAGAAAGGCGTCAGCGGCGAGGTCTACAACATCGCCTCCGGTGTCGACGTGGGGCTGTTCGACATTGCGCAACGACTCGTCGAAGCCGTCGCGCCCGACGTTCACCTCGTGACCGACGAATCGCTCATTCGACCGGTCGAGGTACCGGTCTCGTGCGGCAGTTACGAAAAGATTCGACGCGCGACGAAGTGGCAGCCAAAGATCACTCTCGACACGTCGCTACGCGACGTCATCGCAGATATGCGACGGCGCCGCGGCGATTCATAAGATTTCGCGATCTTTCGTCGCGAGACTCCGGCGAAAAGCATCCAAGTCGCTTGGTGAGCCCAAGTAGCCTTGAAGAGCCCATGGAATCTCGAGCACCGGCCGTCGTTGCCGTCGTCGTTACCACCGGTTCCGGGCCGGGTTTAGAAGCCACCGTTGCTTCTCTCGCGGTCCAGAGCTATGAGGAACTCAGCCTGCTCGTCGTCGCGAACGGGGAGACCGAGCACGTCCCGGGCCGCGTCGCCGCGGTCGCCCCGAACGCCTTCGTGCGACTGCTCGAGGAGAATCGCGGGTTCGCCGCGGCGTGCAATGAAGCCTCGTTGATGGTCGAGGGATCGGCGTTCTTCCTCTTCTGTCACGACGACGTACGACTTGAACCGGACGCGGTGCAGATGATGGTGGAGGCGGCCTTTCGAACGAACGCGGGCGTCGTCACGCCAAAGATCGTCTCCTACGACGACCCCATGATCATCTTGCACGTCGGTCAGACCAGCGACCGTTTCGGCGTCGTCCACGAGCGAATCCAGACGGGGGAGATCGACCACGGACAACAGGACCTCGAGCGTGACGTCTTCGTCGCGCCCGGGGGCGTCACCCTCGTGCGCAGTGACCTGTTCGCGACGCTGCGCGGCTTCGACCCGTTGATTACCGCACTGGGCGAAGACCTCGATCTCTGTTGGCGTGCGCAGATCGCCGGGGCGCGCATCGTCGTCGCGCCCACCGCCAAGGTCGCCCACCGCGAGACGATTGCGTCGGGCGAACGGGCCGTCACGGCAATCGGCACACGCCGCGCCAGTCGCCAGGACCTCCAGCGCCGGCACCAGTTGCTGGTGGTGGCGACCGGATGGGGTCGGCGTTACGCGTTCACGACGCTCTTCGCGCTGCTCGTGATGGACTCGATGGAGTTCGTCCTGGCGATCGTCGGCCGCGACACCGACCGTGCCGGCGCGATTCTCGGGTCGTGGCGCTGGCTGTTACATCATCGCAGTCGGATTCGCGAACGTCGTCGCCAACGTCATCAGATCCAGGTCCTCTCCGACGAAGAACTGCGCCGCCTCCAGGTCGGGGGAGCGAGTCGCCTCAAGCGTTTCGTCGTCCTTTTGATGCGCGAGGGACTGGACCGCGCCCGCGGGATCCTCCCGCCCGAGGCGCTCGAGGACCACGAGTTCGACGCCGACGCCGTTGGCTTCGCCGCCGCCTTTTCCGAGGACGAGGAGTTCGACGAGATCCCCGACAGCGCGATGATGGAACTGCGAGGTCGACCGGCTCGGGTACTGACGACGTTTCGCTCTCAGGCCGCCGTGGTGCTCGTGGTCATCGTCTTGTGGTTGATCGGCTCGCGCAACCTGGTCGTGACCCACCTCCCGCTGATCGGGCGCCTCGCGCCGCTGGACTCCTGGTCGATGATGTGGCGACACTTCTTCGCGTCGTGGTCG
>Ga0208480_1000404_pt1 | contig 16310 bp, 15 predicted proteins | sample NGESurshal092012_4_FD_184485 | JGI IMG/M metagenome (GOLD analysis project Ga0208480, IMG submission 184485) | Arctic peat soil microbial communities from Barrow, Alaska - NGEE Surface sample F53-1 shallow-092012 (SPAdes) | ecosystem: Environmental > Terrestrial > Soil > Wetlands > Peat ... | reverse complement strand
CCGAGCGCCCACGATGTGCTGCGCGAGGCGCGCCTGTTGCGCGCGTTGGAGCACACCGAGGCGCGCGTGCCAAAGGTGCTCGCCGTTTGCGACGAGGAGACCGTGATCGGCTGCCCCTTCTACATCATGGAGTTCGTGCCAGGCGAGGTGATCGTGTGGGAGACGCCGCCGGCGCTGGACACGCCAGAGCAGCGCAAACGCATCGGCGAGCAGCTGATCGACGTGCTTGTCGAGATCCACGCTGTCGATTGGCAGTCTGCGGGCCTCGAGGGCTTTGGCAAGCCCAGCGGCTATCTGGATCGCCAGCTACGCCGCTTCGGCGGGCTGTGGGACCTCAACAAGACGCGTGAGATTCCGGCCGTGGAGCGCGTCGGGGCTTGGCTTGCCGAGCACAAGCCCGAGTCCGGCCCGGCGACGATCGTGCACGGCGACTACCGCCTGGGCAACACTATTTTTGCGGCTGAGCCGCCCGCGCAACTGGTGTCGGTGCTCGATTGGGAGATGGCGACGATCGGCGATCCGCTGGCGGATGTCGGCTATCTCTGCATGTTCTGGACAGAGGCCTATGACCCCGAAGGCGGCCTGCGCGAGCATCTGGGCAAGGTCACCCGCGCCGAGGGCTTCTCGACCCGCGCCGAGTTGATCGCGCGCTACGAGGAGGCCTCGGGGCGCTCGATGCGCGACTTGCGCTGGTACACGACACTCGCGATCTGGAAGTCGATCGTGTTCATGGAGGGCAATTACAAGCGCGCCGTGTCCGGCACCACCGACGATCCCTACCTCAAGCAGTTCGGCGAGGGCGTGCTCGAGCTGGCGCGCCAAGCGGAGGAGGTGGCTCTCGGTGGCTGAGTCCTCCAAAAGCGAGACACCCCCGCGCGCGCGGGGGGCAAGCCGATCTGAAGCGCTCCCGCCCGAGCCTGCCCAAACCCAAGCCCCCCCGCGCGCGCAGGGGGCATCGGCTTCTCAGAGCAACAAAACGAACGGCCGCAGCGGTCTGCTGATCGACTGGGGCGGGGTGCTCACGACCAACCTGTTCACCTCCTTTCACGAGTACTGCATCCGCATGGAGATCGATCCCGCAGAGCTCGGCAAGCGCTTCAGTGCCGACCCCCAGTTCAGGGAGCTGTTGATCTCCTTGGAGAAGGGGGCGATCGAGGAGGGCGAGTTCGAGGAGAGCTTTGCCGAGCTGCTCGGCGTGGACTCAGACGGTCTGATCGACGGGCTGTTCGCCGGCGTGCAGGCAGACACGGCGATGGTCGACGCGGTCAGGTCGGCGCGCAAAGCGGGCATCCGCACCGCGCTCGTCTCCAACTCCTGGGGCGTGCACCGCTATCCGCACGACCTGTTCGAGGAACTGTTCGACGGCGTCGTCATCTCAGGCGTCGAGAAAACCCGCAAGCCGGCCAAGCGCATGTACGAACTCGGCGCCGAGCGGGCCGGGATTGCCGCCGAGCTGTGCGTGTTCGTGGACGACCTGCCCTTCAACCTGACGCCCGCCCAAGAGCTGGGCATGGCCACGGTGCATCACACGAGCGCCGAGACGACGATTCCGGAGCTGGAAGGATTGCTGGGAGTGTCGCTGGGCAGCTGAGCAAACCGCCGGCTGAGCGACCCACCGGAGCGACCGCCGGCCGAGCGACCCACCGGAGCGACCGCCGGCCGAGCGACCCACCGGAGCGACCGCTGACTGAGCGACCCGCCGTCACGCGACGTGGGTTGTGTGTCCTTCTTTTTGCAATTGTCGATGGTATCTACGTTTCGTAGTCACTATCGTACTTTTGAAAAAGTTGATACAACCACCCCCACGCTCCGCCCCACATCTTCGCTCCAAATACCGCTGCTACCCCCGCTTACCCCGCCCGTACAAAACCTTGAAGAGACGCGAGATCATGCGCGTGGTGCGGGGCTTGTAGGGGAACATGTGCACCTCGCGCTTGAGCGCGAGCTTCGGCGTCACGACGATCGCCTGCTGTGAGCAGTACTTGCGGATGCCGCCGGCGCCGTGGCGCGAGCCGATGCCCGAGGCCTTGGCGCCACCCATCGGCAGCTCCAGAGCCGTGTAGTTCACGATAGCGTCGTTGACGTTGGCCGCGCCCGCTTCCAGGCGCCGCGCGATCGCCTCGCCGCGCTCGACGTCGCGCGAGAACACCGAGGCGCCCAGGCCGTAGGGGGACTCATTGGCCAGGCGCACGCCCTCATCGGCGTCGGCGACCTTCATGATCGGCAACGTTGGCCCGAAGGTCTCCTCGGTCATGATCTTCATCGTGTGATCCACGTCCACGAGCAGCGTGGGCTCGTAGAAACGGCCGCTGACGTTCTCCACCGCTTTGCCACCGACGAGCACGCGCGCGCCCTTGTCGACCGCGTCGGTGACATGCTCTGAGATCGTGTCGAGCTGGGGCGGGAACGTGATCGCGCCGACATCGACCGAGCCTGGGCCATTTGGCGCGCCCACGCGCAGCTTGCGCATCTTCTCCGTGACCTTGCCCACGAACTCGTCGTAGACCGGCGCCTCGACGTAGACGCGCTCGATCGAGATGCACGTCTGGCCCGCGTTCTGCATCGAGTAGTAGACGGCCGTGTTGGCGGCACGCTCGAGGTCGGCGTCTGAGAGCACGATCATCGGGTCCTTGCCGCCCAGCTCCAGGGAGCAGGGGATCAAGCGCTCGGCGGCGGCCGCGGCCACCTTGCGGCCCGTGCGCGTGGAGCCCGTGAACATGATCATGTCGACCTGCTCGATCAGCGCGGCGCCTGTTGCCCCTCGGCCCGTGGCGACCTGGAAGACGCCGTCGGGCAAGCCGCACTCGCGCAGGCCCTCGGCGAGCACCAGCGATGTGAGCGGCGTCACCTCGGAGGGCTTGAGGATCACGCTGTTGCCGGCCGCAAGCGCGGGGATGCAGTCGCCAAAGGAGTTCGTCAACGGGTAGTTCCAGGGGCCGATCACGCCGATCAAGCCGAGCGGGCGGTAGCGCAGGATCAGCTTCTTGCCCTTGAGCAGGATCTGCGCCGATTTGATGCGCTCGTCGGCGAGATAATTCGGGGCCTCCTTGGCCCAGAAGCCGAAGGCGTTTGCCGCGTAGGCGATCTCTGCGAACTGGGCGTCCTCGTAGGTCTTGCCGGTCTCAGAGACGATCGTGTCGATCACCCTCTGGGAGTTGTCGATCAACCACTTCTGCGCGCGCGCGAGGATGCGCGCGCGGCCCTCGAAGCCAAAGGCCTCCCACTGCGGCTGGGCGGCGCGGGCGCTCTTGGCAAGCTCGGCGACGGCGGCGGCGTCGAGATCGGGAACGGTCCCCGCAATGCCTCCGGTCGCCGGGTTCTCAACGGAGATGTCCGCACCCGACGGCGCCGCTCCGTTGGTCCCGTTGTGGGTGTGCGGTGCTACGTCCTGCTCAACCGTCGCCATGTCGCTGTCTCCCTGCCTCGTTTCGCTCGTAAGAGGAAGGCTACACCCGATTGGCCGGTTGGCCAGACTTTTTAGTCAGACAGCTCTACTGTGGCGATGCCAACCGGCTCGACCGGTTTGTCGCCGCCGTCGGTCGGCACACCCTCAAGCTTGTCGACGACGTCCATGCCGCTCTGCACCTGACCGAAGACGGTGTGTTTGCCGTCGAGCCACGGACACGCCTTGGCGGTGACGATGAAGAACTGCGAGCCATTGGTGTTCGGCCCCGCGTTGGCCATCGCCAGCGCGCCGCGCACGATCTTGTGTGAGTTGATCTCGTCCTCGAACGTGTAGCCGGGGCCGCCGGTGCCGGTGCCCTGGGGACAGCCTCCCTGGATCATGAAGTCGCTGATGATGCGGTGGAAGTCGAGGCCGTCGTAGAAGCCCTCGGAGGCGAGTTTGCGGAAGTTCTCGACCGTCTTGGGGGCGTCCTCGTCAAACAGCTCGAAGACGATCGTGCCCTCTGTGGTCTGCATCGTGGCTGTGGACATCGCGGCGGCTCCTGTGTCGGTCGGTGGGATCGAGCTGGCACGATAGCGGCGAAAGCGACATGCCCCACGCGCGCGCGGGGGGCATCGCGAAAATCGACGTTTGGCGCCCCGTCGGAATCGACTTGGAGCGCCACCCCAAAAACCCGACCTTTGGAGCCCCGCCGGCCGGCTAAGCCTTGACGCGCTCCAAGCGCAAGCGCTTGCCGCGCAGCTCGTGACCGTCGAGCGCCTCGATCACGCGATCGGCCTCCGCGGAAGGCACCGACAGGAACGAGAAGCGCTCCAGCACGCTGACGTCGCGCACGGCCTCGCCGTCCAGGCCGGTCGCCGAGGTGACGGCGCCGACGATGTCCGCGACGCGCAGGCCGGCGGCGCGGCCACCGCCGAGCACGAGCTTGGCTGACGGCTCGGTCGCGTCGCGGGAGATTTGGGGCTTTGAGTGCCGGCGCGGGCGCTCCTTCACGGGCGTGGGCGCTGCCTCGGCGTCCTTTGACCAAGCCGCGATCTTGGTGCCGATGTGGCGCTCGATCGCCTCGAGCTCCCGCGTCTGGCGCGACTCGACGAACGTGATCGCCCGCCCCGAGCGTCCCACACGGCCGGTGCGCCCGATGCGGTGCACGTATGTGTCCGGCGAAGTCGGCACGTCGTAGTTGACGACGTGTGTGACCGTCGAGATGTCAAGGCCACGAGCCGCTACGTCGGTGGCCACCAGGATCGGCACGCGCCCGCCCTTGAAGGCCAGCATCACGCCGTCGCGCGAGCCCTGGGACATGTCTCCGTGTAGCGCGCGCACGTTCATACCGCCGTCGCGCAAGGTGCGAAACAGCTGGTCGCAGCGGACCTTGGTGCGCACGAACACGATCGCCTGGTCCGGCCTCTCCGCTCGCAGGACCTCGACCAGCTTGGCAGGCTTGTCGCGTGTCTCCACCGGGAGCTGAAATTGGGCCACCGTGTCGATCGTGAGCGTGGTGGCCTTGACCTGGATCACCTCCGGGTCGTACATGTACTTGTCCGCAAGCTTGCGAATCGGCGGAGGCATCGTCGCTGAGAACAGAGCGGTCTGGCGCCCGGAGGGGGTGAGCGAGAGGATCTTCTCGACATCCTCCAAGAAGCCCAGGTCGAGCATCTCGTCCGCCTCGTCGAGCACTACGAAACGGCAGTCGTGCAACACGATCGAGTTGCGCGAGATCAAGTCGAGCACTCGCCCGACCGTGCCGACGACGATGTGTCCCCCGGCGCGCAACTGCGCCTGCTGCGTGCGGATCGGCGCGCCGCCGAACACCGCCACCACGTCCAGCCCGCTGTGCGCGCCATAGGTGCGCAGCGCCTGGGTGACCTGGATGCACAGCTCGCGTGTCGGCGTCAGCACCAGCGCCTGCACCTCGTGCACCTCGGGATCGATGTACTGGACGATCGGCAAACCGAAGGCGGCGGTCTTGCCGGTGCCGGTCTGCGCCTGGCCGATCACGTCGCGCCCTTCAAGGAGCGGCGGAATCGCCTGTTCCTGGATCGGCGAGGGCGACTCGTAGCCGACGTCGCTCAGCGCTTGCAGGGTCTGCTCGGAGAGGCCGAGCTCGGCGAAGGTCTTTGGCATGCGCGACAGCAGCTTACGTGCTCGGGCGCTCCGGCCGCGCAAGGGTTGCTTTGTAGAGCCGGCCGCAAAGCCACACGAACGCCTCAGCCCACACTGCTCCACCGAGCTCGCCTCGCTCTGGAAGATCTGTGCGCGTGGGGTCGAGAGGACCTACACGGTAGGTCGAGCAAGACCTACGAGGTGGGGTCGAGCAGCAGCTTGCCGGTGGTGCGCCGCTCGCGCAGATCGATGTGCGACTGCGGCGCATCCTCCAAGGGGTATGTCCCCCCCACGACAACGCGCAGCTCCCCTCTGGCGAGCCGCAAGAAGAGATCCTCGAGCGCATCGGCGACCATCCTCGGGCGCTCCAGGCAGTGGAACAGGTAGAAGCCGACGACCGAGCGCGAATGGCGCAACAGCGAGCCCGTGCGCAGCTCGTTCGCCTCTTGCGAGGAGATCCCGCACACGACGATCCGGCCGAAGTGGGCCAACGCTCGGTATGAACGCTCGAACGTCTCCCCGCCGGCCATGTCGAACACCACATCGACCTCGCGCCCATCGTTGGCCTCGACCAAACGCTCGGTCAGACCGTCTGGCTCGGAGTCGATCGCCACATCGGCGCCAAGCTCGAGTGCGAGCGCGCGCTTGCGCTCGTCCGAGGCCACCGCGATCACGCGCCCGGCGCCCAAGGGCGTCCCGAGCTGGACGGCGAGCGAGCCGACGCCTCCCGCCGCTGAGTGCACGACCACGCTCTCGCCGGCGGCCAGCTGCCCGGCGGTTCGATACAGGTGCCAGGCGGTGAGACCCTGGATCAGCACAGCGAGCGCGGCCGCGTCATCAACGTCGTCGGGGATCGGGAAGCTGTGGGCCGCCGGCGCGAGCGCGTACTCGGCATAACCACCCAGACCTGTGAGCGCAACCACCCGCTGTCCCTCGCTCAGGCCGCTGGTGGCCGGCGCCGAGGCGATCGTGCCCGCCACCTCTCCCCCCGGGACGAGTGGCAGGCCGGCCTTGCGCACATATGAGTTGGTGCGGGTGTGCGTGTCGGCAAAGTTGACACCAGCCCTGGTGACACGGATCAGGACATCCTCAGGACCGGGGTCAGGCGTGGGCAACTCCACGAGCTTCATCACCTCCGGCCCCCCGAACTCTTCGATCTGGATCGCGCGCATCGGGGCTCAGGCTATAAGGTCTCGCCCATGCCAATAACCGTTGTCGGATCGATCGCATACGACGCCGTGAAGACTCCCTTCGGCGAGCGCGAGCGCATGCTCGGCGGCGCCGCCGTGCACTTCGCTCTGGCCGCCTCGTTCTTCGAGGAGGTGCGCGTCGTGGGACCTGTGGGGGACGACTTCGGCGAGCCCGAGCTCGAGGTCATGCGCCGCCGCGGCGTAAACGTGTCCGACGTGGAGCGCGTTCCCGGCGGCAAGACGTTCTTCTGGCGCGGCGAGTACGGCTGGGACCTGAACTCACGCGAGACGCTCGCCACCGAGCTGGGTGTCTTCGAGGGCTTTCAGCCGAAGCTGTCGGCCGGTTCGAGGGCAAGCGAGGTGCTGTTCCTGGCCAACATCCAGCCCGATCTGCAAAGCGAGGTTCGCGCGCAGCTGCCTGACGCCCGCTTCGTGGCGCTCGACTCGATGAACCTGTGGATCGACATAGCCAAGGAGCAGCTCGTGAAGGCGATCGAGAGCGTCGACTGCCTGATCCTCAACGACGCCGAGCTGCGTCAGCTGACGGGCAAGGCGAATCTCATCTCGGCAGCCCGCGAGATCCTTTCCTGGAGAGCCGCTGAGAATGGGCGCGGGCCAAGCGTGATCGTAGCCAAGCAGGGCGAGTACGGCGCCGCCCTCATCACCCCCGGAGGCTTCTTCGCGCTGCCCGCCTATCCGCTTGAGAACGTGATCGACCCGACCGGCGCGGGCGACACCTTCGCCGGCGGCTTCGTCGGCTACATCGCCGCCCATCCCGAGGAGGAGCTCTCAGACGAGCTGCTGCGCCGCGCGATGGCGCACGGCACCGCACTTGCCTCCTTCAATGTGGAGGAGTTCGGCACCGAGCGCATCGAACGGCTCACGGGCGAGGAGATCCACGCTCGCGTGGAGGAGCTACGCGAGATCACGCACTTCAGCGGCGCCCCGCTGACGCTCCGCGGCTGAGGCAGAACGTCGACGGAGGGGAGCCGCGACAGGAACGCGACTCCCCCCACTCGGACGGACAAACTCAGTGGAGCTCGGCCTTGTTCAGCCTCAGACGATGAAACCCGTTTCCTTGACGGCTGCGAGCACCTTGCTCGCGGGAAGCGGCGTATCGAACGGCCCGTCCGGAGCGATGTCTTCTCCAGCCGGTTCGTTGAGCAGACCGATCACGCTGGCGTGACGGGCCTCGATCGTGAGGATCGAGATCGCCGCCTTGACGTAGGCGGCTGTTTTGATGTTCAGCGCCTGCCCAGAATAGGCGTGGACACCCGTATTCTCGAGCACCTGCGCGGTCTTCATAAACGTTTCAACGCTGGTGTTGGCGCCTTTGAAGTTGAATTTCGGTTCCTTGGCGGCCTTTGAGCCCAGGGCTTTCTTGAGGAACGCCACGTGAGCGTTCTCGTCCTTGGTCACGACCTTCAGGAAGGCCGCCGTCTGCGGCGTCAGCGACATGTTTGCTGCCGTGGCTCCGTTGTAGAAAGCCGCCTCCAGATACTCCAGCGTGAGCGCATAGTTCAGGATGCCTATGTCGCCTTTGCCGAAACTGGCGGGCGGACGACCGCCGCCGGAGCTTGCGAATGCGGCAGGTGCGAGCGTGCCCAGAACGGCGCCGCCGCTCATTGCCACGCCGGCGGTAACGGCAGACTTGCGCAGAAAGCCAAGGCGGGTATCGCCCTCTTGTAGGCCCTCGATCGCATCGGCGTGAGCCTCGCGAACGGCGCCGTCGGCGTCAATATGCTCGAGATTGATCGTGTGCGACATGGTCATCCTTCTCCTTCGGTCGTACGTCGGATGAGCGGATCCAAACGCCGGATTAGCTGATCCTGGGCGTGCCCGACTCGGTTGGCTGTTCTTCGCAGTCGGGCCGTAGGCGGATCAGCGCGCGCTCCGATTCGCCACGAGGCCGCGCGGATCGAGCGCCTCCGACGGCTTGTGCCAAGGATCAGGCGGGTATACGATCAAGGAAGGGTGGATGCCTGGACCTTTATCTGGCTGATGGTGATCTTGAAGATCCCGATCGTCGGGCTCTACTTGATCGTGCGTTGGGCCGTGCGCCAGACGCCCGAGGCAGCGGGAGAGGACGGCGGCATCGGTCCAAGTCCAGACCCTATGCGGCCCCTTGGTCCGCGCCATCCGCGCACACGCTTGCCGCGCTCGCCGCGGCGCGGTCCGCACGGAGATGCGCCACTCGTGTCCCCGCCGCGTGTGCGCACAGTCGTGGCGCGCAGTCGCCTCACCCAGCGTTGACCGCGCAAACAGGGAACTTCACAACTCACGCAGGGGTCGGCGGCCCATGTGTCGCATAATCGGGTAGACAGCAACCGCGACTGGAGGAACGATGGGCGCCGAGACACAGACTCAGCATGGGACGACAAACGGTGCTCCAGCCGCCACGGGGGATGGCTCCCACGCCGCAGCCTCCGGGGGCCAGACGCTGAGCGTCACCGACAACCGCACCGGCAAGACCTACGAGCTACCCGTCACCGACGGCACCGTGCGCGCCATGGACCTGCGCCAGATCAAGACCTCCGATGAGGACTTCGGCTTGATGGCCTACGACCCGGCGTACACGAACACAGCCTCCTGCCGCAGCGCGATCACTTACATCGACGGCGAGGCCGGCATCCTGCAGCATCGGGGGTATTCGATCGAGCAGCTATGCGAGCACTCCACCTACCTGGAGGTCGCCTACCTGCTGATCAATGGTTCGCTGCCGACACAGAAGCAGCTCGACGCTTGGGTGCATGAGATCACGATTCACACGTTCGTGCACGAGAACGTCAAGGACTTCATGCAGGGCTTTCGCTACGACGCAAACCCGATGGGAATGCTGGTCGCCTCGGTCGGGGCGCTATCGACCTTCTACCCCGACGCCGGCCAGATCCACGACGAGCAGGTGCGCGCCATGCAGATCATCAGGCTGCTGGCAAAGATGCCGACGCTGGCTGCGTTCGCCTTCCGCCACAACATGGGCCAGCCCTACGTCTACCCTGACAACGACCTTGCCTATGCTGGCAACTTCCTCGGGATGATGTACAAGATGACCGAGCTGAAGTACCAGCCCGACCCACGGCTGGAGCGCGCGCTCGATGTCCTCTTCATCCTGCACGCCGACCACGAACAGAACGCATCGACGAGCGCCGTGCGCTCGATCGGCTCCACCCAGGTGGATCCCTACTCGGCCGTCGCCGGGGGCGTGGCGGCTCTGTACGGGCCTTTGCACGGCGGGGCCAACGAGCAGGCCCTGCGCATGCTGCGCCGGATCGAGTCGCCGCGCAACATCCCCGACTTCCTCGAGAGCGTCAAGGCCGGCAATGAGCGTTTGATGGGCTTTGGCCACAGGGTCTACAAGAACTACGACCCGCGCGCTCGCATCATTCGCAAGCACCTCGACGCGGTCTTCGAGGTGCGCGGCACCAGCCCACTGCTCGACATCGCCACCGAGCTCGAGAAGCGAGCGCTTGACGACGAGTACTTCACCTCGCGCAAGCTCTATCCGAACGTGGACTTCTACTCCGGGCTGATCTACGAGGCGCTCGGCCTGCCCGTTGCGATGTTCCCCGTCATGTTCGCGATCGGACGCACCAGCGGCTGGATCGCGCAGTGGCTCGAGATGGTCGAGGATTCCGAGCAGAAGATCGCGCGTCCGCGCCAGATCTACACGGGCGATCGGGACCAGGACTACGTGCCGATCGCCAAGCGCTAGCGGCCCGCTGGCCGGCGCCAGACTTCGTCCTCGGTCGCTCGCGTGTTCAGCACGCCACGCTCCCTGTGTCCTTGTCTGGCTTGACCAGCGAACCGCTAGAGGCCGGTGTGGCTCACAAGACCAACGTGGCGCCGTAGCGCCGCAGCCAATCGCGCTGATCGCGCCAACCTGGACAGCGCCGCTCGACCAAAGCCCAGAAGCGCGGCGAGTGGTCGCGGATCTCCAGGTGGCAGACCTCGTGCCACACCACATAGTCGAGCACCGGCTCGGGGGCCAAGAGCAGGCGCCAGTTGAAGCTCATCGCGCCCTTGGCCGAGCACGAGGCCCAGCGCGTGCTCTGCGCGCGGATCGAGAGGCCGCTGTAGGAAGTGCCTACCTGCCCTACAGCGCTGTCCAGGCGCCTGGCGACCTCCTCGCGCGCAAGCCGGCGATACAGGCGCTCCACAGCCGGGCGATGGTCGCCGAGGGGAACGAACAACTTTTCCCCACGACGATGGGCGCGCGTGCGCCCGGGCTGGGGGATCAGCTCGAGCGAGGTACCCAGGTAAGGGACGGTCCCCGCCCGCTCGGCCACGTGCGCCAACGCCCGGCGACCCTCCGACAGTCGCCGCTCGATCCACGGGGCGAGCTCGCGCACGGCCGCCGCAGCCGCCCGCTCCGGGGCGTGCGCGGGCAGGACGACCTCGACGTCGGTGTGGTCGCGCACGTTGACGCGCACTCTGCGTGCGCGCCCCGAGCGACGCACCGTGTACTCGATCTCAGCCACGCCGAGAGCCTAAGGCTTGCGCCGGGTAGATAATCAGAGCGATGCCGAGATCGGTCATAACTCTGCCCGCCACCGTGCGCGAGCCATATGAGGTCTTTGTCAATGGCGTGCCTCAACGCGAGGGCGTCGACTATCAGGTGAAGGGGCACACCCTGATGTTCGACAGAGAGCTACGTAAGGACCACATCTCAAAGCGCCGCTGGTTCCTTGGCGCCTGGGGCGTCGGCACCTACAAACAGGACGACTCGGTGGACGTGCGTTACGAGGCGACGGACGGCTCGCCGCGCGTGGCCGAGGCGCTGGACATCGACATGGCGTAAATGGGGGTGGAGTGGTGGAAGATTCAAGTAGATAAAGGCGGGGGTGGTGATATAAATTTTGAGTTGAATACTTTTGTGACTACAGACGGAGTTTTGTACCTACAAAATGTAGTCACTATAGTAATTTCACAAAAAGGAATACAACCCTCCGCCTCAATCCTTCCAGGGCCGCACGAGCTTCAAAGCGCCAAGGATCGCGCGCGTCGCCGGGGAGCGGTTGAGCGTGTAGAAGTGGATGCCCGGCGCACCGGCAGCCAGCAGCTCCGCGCACTGCAACGTGGCGTAGGCGACGCCGAAGTCGATCACAGCCTCGGGTGAGTCCTCGCGGGCATAAAGCTCTTGGCGCAGACCCTCTGGGATCGACGCGCCACACATGCTGGTCATGCGCTCGAGCTGGCCGATCTGGGTGATCGGCAGGATCCCCGGAACGATCGGCACCTCGATCCCGACGTCCCGCGCACGCGCGACGAAGTCGAAGTACAGCGCGTTGTCGAAGAACAGCTGCGTTATCAAGAAGTCCACGCCCGCGGCCACCTTCTCGACCAGGTATTCGACATCGGCGTCTGGGCTCACGGCGTGGATGTGCGTCTCCGGGAAGCAGGCGGCGCCGATCGCGAACGGGTAGTCGTCTCTGATCAGCTGCACCAGCTCGCGCGAATACTCGAGGCCACCGTCGGTCTTGACCCAATCCCGCCCCCCGGCTGGAGGATCGCCGCGCAGGGCGAGCACGTTGTCGATCCCGGCCGCCTGCATCTCATCGAGCGTTGCGCGCAGCTCGGGGACGGTTGCCGACACACAGGTGAAGTGGGCCATCGCCTCCAGGCCGTACTCATCCTTGATGCGCTTGACGATCGCGATCGTCTTCTCGCGCGTCGAGCCGCCCGCACCGTAGGTGACCGACACGAAGGCGGGCTCGAGCGTCTGCAGCTCGGCAAGCGCCGCGTACAGGTTTTGCTCGCCCTGCTCGGTCTTGGGAGGAAAGAACTCGAATGAGAAGACCGGCTCATCCCCGGCGAGCAGCTGATCGATCCGCATCGGGAAAGCCTAACACGAGCGTGTCAAGGTTTGGGGCGGGGGCTTGGAGTTGGGGCTGAGGTCGGGTTGAGGTGGGGGCGTGGTCTGGATCGAGGTCGAGGTCGGGTGGAGGTGGGGGCGTGGTCTGGATCGAGGATTGGCTACGGCCCTTGCGGGCCTACGCTGTGGCGTGCGTAGTCGCGCTCCAGCGCTTGGGATTGTCTCCCACGCATTCGGCCTGGCCCACGACCTGCAAGTGCGTGAGCATCGCGAGCGTCTCGCTCAACATCCAGGGGCCACCATGCGTGGCCAGCTCGTCGCTGAAGATGCGCGGCACGATCTCAAAGGCCGTGAGTGGCTCGCCTGTCCCCGTGAGGGGGGCCAGAATCGCGCCGCGCACCTTCTCCAGACGCTCGGCGACCAGCTCGCGGTTGCCATCGATGTGGGCGAGCACGTCGGTAAAGGTGCGGCCATGGCCTGGCAGGCACAGCCGCGCCCCGAGGCGTTCGACCACGCTCAGCGAGCCCAGGAATTCGCCGACCGGGTCCGGCGAGTAGCCAAAGTCGAAGAACAGCGAGATACGCCCGAGCAGATGATCGCCGGAGATCAGCAGCCGCCGCTCGGGCTGGAACAGACATACGTGCGACGGGGCGTGGCCGGGCGTCTCATACACGCTCCAAGGGCCGAGGTCGGTGTTGACCACCACTCCTGGAAGCAACTCGCGATCGGGCGCGAGCACGGCCGAGATGCCCGATTCGTGATGCTCGCGCTCGGCCGCGTAGCGTCTCAGTGGCTCTTCGGGGACGCCCGACTGGCGGGCCACCTCGATACGCCGCTCGAGCGTCGCCTCCGGGTCCTGCTGCTCAATCGACATGTGCTCGTATTTGGGGTGCATCCACAGCTCGGCGCCGGTCCGCTCGACAATCGCGCCGGCCTGGCCATAGTGGTCGGAATGAGCGTGCGTGCAGACCACCAGGCGGATGTCCTCGACGACAAGCCCACACATCGCAAGCGCCCGCTCCAGCTGGAACATCGAACCCGGCTCGCCCGGACCCGGCGGGGTGTAGTAGCCGGTGTCGAACAAGACGACACCGTCGCCTGCCCTGATCGCCCACGCGTTGCCGTGCGGCACCCCCGGCCAAGGCAGAGGCAGGCGCAGGCGAAAGACGCCCGGCAGGACGCGCTCGCCCCTGCCAAGCTCGCGTTTACGGGCCGGCTCGCTCACCGTCGCGGAGACTACTAGCGGGACTCGCGTTTGGCGGTGGGGCGCCCTAGACTCTTTGGTCAGGTTGGCCTTTGCGGGGGCCGACTCCGGCCGTGGGCGGGGCGGTCGGCCAAGCCGGCGTACCCGAAGGGCGCACCACGACAAGGACACCCCAAGGGCAGGGGTAGGCAAGCGGCAAAGGAGACGAGATGGTCGACGACGGGGCTGAGAAGGGCAAGACGGCAGCAAAGGTGCAAGAGGCGGCCGCCCACATCCACAAGGCGAGCACCGCCAAAAAGACCGCGAGCAACAGGACGGGCAGCAGCGACACCGAGGCGGTGGCGCGACGCTATTTCGATGCGATCGGCGCACGCGATGTCGAGGCAGCGGTGGCGCTGTGGGCCGAGGGCGGGCGCGAGTATGTTCGCGGCCAGGTCGACGTGCTGGCCCCCCAGGGCGTGCGCGAGTTCATCGGCGGGCTGATCGAAGCGATGCCGGACATGAAGATGGAGGTCCTCGAAACCACAACAGAGGGCGAGCGCTGCGCGGTGCAGTGGCAGATCACCGGCACGTTCGCCGGGCCGGGGACGTTGAATGGCGTACAGGCCACCGGCAGCCCGCTGAAACTCGAAGGCGTCGACGTCCTGACCGTGCGCGACGGGAAGGTGCAGGCCAATGACGCCTTCTCCGACGGCCTGACCGTCGCGCGTCAGATCGGGCTGATGCCCCCGCAGGACTCGAGCGCCGAGCAGCGCTTGATGGGTGCGTTCAATGTGAAGACGAGGGTCACCGGCATGGCCGCGCGCGATGCTGAGCTCGTGGCCGAGGGCGTGTGGGTCGTGCAGGGACAGCCCGGGCGCTGCAACGTGTACCTGATCGAGGATGAGAGCGTGGGTGGTGTGACGATGTACGACGCAGGCGCACGCACGATGGTGCGTGCCGTCGCCTCAGCCGGCGCCAAGCTCGGCGGGATCAAGCGGATCGTGCTCGGCCACGGCCACACCGACCATCGAGGCACCGCGCCCGCGCTCGGCGTGCCCGTGCTGTGCCACCCCGACGAGGTCCAGGACGCCGAGGGCTCAGGCGGCTTTCGCTACTGGCCCGCTGGGCTGACCGGGATACCGACCGCGCAGCGACAAGTCCACCGCGCCCTACACCGTTACGCCTGGGACGCCGGCCCCGTGAAGATCTCAGGCACGCTCACTGAGGGCGATGAGATCGCCGGCTTCAAGGTGATCGAGCTGCCCGGCCACGCCCCCGGCCAGATCGGCCTGTGGCGCGAGTCCGACCGCCTCGCACTCGTCAGCGACTGCTTCTACACCCTCGACATGTGGGGGCGCGACTGTCCTACTCACACGCCGGACCATATCTACAACTACGACACTGGACAGGCCAAGGCATCGATCCGCAAGCTGGCGGAGATGGAGCCTGCGGCGGCGTGGGCGGGGCATGCCAAGCCCGTCACTGGTGACGTGCGCACGCAGCTGCTGAAGGCCGCGGAGACGATGTAAAGGTGGGTCGAGCGATGCGGGCGATGCGCATCGGAGACCATGTATACGTAGGCGTAGGGTCGCTGAGGATGCGGGCGTAGGGTCGCGGAGACGATTCACCCCGACGACGGCGGCAGGCCGGACATACGGCGCGACCGTCGCGTCAAAACCACGCACTCGATCGACGAGCGACTGGACGATGGCCAAGAAGACACGCAAGCCCAAGAAGTTGAGCGCACCCACAAGCGACTACACCGACGCTCAGGGAAACGTGCTGACGCTGCGCGGGTCGTTCACGGCCGGCGCGCGGCGGGAGTACGCAGAGACGCTTGCCGGCCACAGCTCGCGCGCGGCATCCACCCAGGAGGACGTATGGCAACGTGCGCTCGAGCTGCTGTTCGAGCGCCTGGCGGTGCGCTGGAATATCGCCGGCGCCCCGATCGAGCACCAGAAGGAGCTGCTCGCGCGCCTGCGCGTCGCCAGCGCCGATGAGCGCACTTGGGTGCGGGACACGCTGCGCGAGCACTGCGCCGAGTGGTTCCCCGACGTCAAGACGCCTTAGCGAAGACGCGCAGATTCCCCGCCAGGACGTCGGCGGACCTCTGGTGCCCGTGGAGCCCGCTTCAGATCCGCTCGTCGACCAGCTCCAGGCGCGGCCCGTGTGCATCACCCGCTGAGACGAAGCGAGCGTTGGCAGGGCTCAGCACGAACTCATACAGATCCCCGTCCTCGCCTTGAACGCTCACGCGACTCCCGTCGTCGTGAACAGCGACGATCGTGCCGAGCTCGGCGGCACCGCCGAAGTGCTTGATGCGCGCTGACGCTCCAACGCGCGGAAGTGGACGTGTGGGACCCAGCATCATGACCCGAGGCATAACACAACCGTCACACCCGGGGGCCGCAAGCCCCCGCCGCGACCGCTACCGTGGCGAGACAATGCGCCGCACGAAGATCGTCGCCACCATCGGCCCAGCCTCGCGCGAGCCAGAGACGCTGCTCGCGATGGTGCGCGCCGGCATGGACGTCGCGCGCCTGAACTACTCGCACGGCACGCTGGCCGAGCACGAGGAGACGGTCAGGCGCGTGCGCGACGCCGCCGGCCGCG
>Ga0208480_1000403_pt1 | contig 16325 bp, 12 predicted proteins | sample NGESurshal092012_4_FD_184485 | JGI IMG/M metagenome (GOLD analysis project Ga0208480, IMG submission 184485) | Arctic peat soil microbial communities from Barrow, Alaska - NGEE Surface sample F53-1 shallow-092012 (SPAdes) | ecosystem: Environmental > Terrestrial > Soil > Wetlands > Peat ... | reverse complement strand
CCCGTCGCCCCAGTTGACGGTCGCCGTGTAGTGGCTCGGGGGCCGCCCGGCGAAGCCGTCGGTGAAGTTCGCGACCATCGCCGTGAACGGTTCGCCCTCGACGGCCGAGACCCCGACCGACCTCGAGCTCAACGGCGCCGCGGTGACGTTCGCGGTCCCGGTCGCGCTGCCGTTACCGCCGAACGGGCCGTTCACCGAGACGGTGAACTTGAGGCCGCTGCCGATCTGGGTGAAACGGTGCTGGGCCGAGACGGGGTAGACGCAGGTCAGTCCGTTCGCCGTCGGCGTGCCGACCGTGGCCGACGACGTCGACTTGTCGTCGCTCCACGCGACGCTCGACGCATACGCCGAGGTCGCCTGGCATCCGGTCAGGCCGATCAGGTCCGAGAAGCTCGCCACCTGGCCCTTGAACGCGGCGCCCTCGACCGCGCTGACCGAACCGCCGCTGACGGTCAGGGCGAAGGCCGCCTGGGCGGGGGCGAGCAGTGGCGCACAGACGCACCCGATGAGTCCTCCGAGGACCCGCCGGGCTCGACGCCGATCTCCGCGGCCGCCCGCTACTGCGCTCCGTCTCTCCATGACACGCGCAAGGTACCATTCCGCGCCACCCTGCGGGACATTTGTCGAATCCGGCGCGGTTTGCGGCCGGCGGCGACCCGGGCGTGTCGGGCTCGCCCGCGATTTCGCTGGTCCTGGGGTCAGATCCCCGCTGTTTTGGGTGATATTCCGCGGCGGCGCGGTGCTCACGCGGGGAGGGGCTTGGCGGGCGGCGCCTGTCGAGGATCATTCGGGCCGGGCTCGGGAGGTCATAGGCGGGCGAGCTCTCTGGGGGGGACCGGGCTCGTGGAGGAGTGGACTCTCTCTCTCTCTCTCTCTCTCTCTCTCTCTAACGAAAGTAGTTGACTGACTCAGTCAGCTACTTTCGCGACGAAGGTCTCGCATCCACCTCCGCCGCCCGGGAGGACCCCGGTCGATCACATCCAGTCCTCGGGGAGCCCCCAAGCCGATCATTCGCCGGGATGCTCGCCAAGCCGCCGCCCGCGAGCGTCGTGACCGCCGCGCGATGTCACCCACATCGAGCCTCTAGGATGCGTGGCGTGTTGCGGTCCGCATCCCACGGGGAGGCTGGTCGGGGTGGAGTCCGGCGGCGCACTCGCACCTGACCGACTGGGCCGGCGGCGCTCGCCTGCGGCCGCCGGCGGACGCCCCGGCGGGAACCGCTTCGTCTCATTGCTGTCGACCCTGCTCGTCTTCGGCGGGCTGGTCCTCGTCTGCGATCTGGCCACCGTCGTCGTCTGGCAGGAGCCGATCTCGGCCCTCTACGCACGCATTCGCCAGCAGGATCTCTCCGGCCAACTCGCCCGCCGGGAGGCGAGCGGTCCGACCACGGCCGAGGCCCGGACCCTCCAGAACCTGCCCGGCGACAGCCAGCGAATCGCCCTGCTGGCCCGGCAGCTTCGCCGGACCGCGCCGCGGGGAGCGGCCGTCGGCAGGATCCTGATCCCGTCGCTCGGCGCGAGCTTCGTCCTCGTCAACGGAGCGACGACCAACGCCCTCAAGGAGGGCCCTGGGATCTACTCGCAGACGGCCTTCCCGGGAACCCCGGGCCGGACGACGGCGATCGCCGGCCACCGGACCACCTACCTGGCGCCGTTCCGTCACGTCGACAAGCTGAAGCCCGGCCAGACGATCCACATCCAGATGCCGTACGCCGACTTCACCTACGCCGTGCAGATGACCCGCATCGTCCTGCCGACCGACCTCGGCGTGATCAAGTCGGTCGGCTACCAGCGCCTCGTGCTCAGCGCCTGCGATCCACCGTTCAGCGCGTCGAAGCGGATCATCATCTTCGCCCGGCTGATCCGGCACGCCGTCCGCGGACCGGACTTCCCGGGGGCGGCCGCGACGGCCACGATCGGCCAGAGCACCCCCGGGGTCGTGATCCTCGGCCTGATCGCCGCGGGCGTCCTGATCGTCATGCCGCTGGTCCTCTACACACTCGGTGCCAGGCTGTGGCGTCGCTTCACCGCTCGCCGCTCGCGGCGCTCGCCGCGCCGCGGGAGAGGGCCGGCTGCCGACGCGACGAGCTGAGGCCGGCGGGTGACCTCCGCGTGGCGGGCTGTCAACGGTGGCAGAGCTCGGTGGGACCGGCGGTGCGACTCGCGTCAGCCGGCGGGTCTCGAGTCGCCGATCGGCAGCTCACACCAGACCGTCGTCTCCCCGTTGGTCTCGACACCCCAGCGGTCCGAGAGCTGGTCGACCAGCAGGAGACCGAAACCCCCGTCGACGCCGGGGCGTCCCCGCAGCGTGGGACCGGCCGATGCGGTTCCGGAGTCGGTAACGCTGAGGCGGAGGGTCCGACCGGTGATCCGCGCCCCGATCCGGATCGACCCGGCCGGGTTGGCCTGGGAGTGGACGAGGGCGTTGGTGACCAGCTCGGAGGCGAGCAGCCGGGCGCTGTCGCGCTCGCCGGGATCGAGGCCGAGCCCGTCGACTGCCCGCCGGGCGAGCCCGGGCGCGGCGGCCGTCATCGGCAGGGTCAGTGCGACGACGAGTTCCGACGGCGTCAGCTGGTCTGTCTGATAACCCTCGATCTCGATTCGCCTACCCGGGCCGGCACACCGGGAAACGCGCGTTCGGCTGGGCGCCGATCACCCGCCGGACCACGGCCGGATCGGTCAGTCCGGGTCCTGAGTCGGTGAGACTCGGCGGGCCGGTTGCCCGGCGGGAGTCCCGGGTCTCAGGCGCCGGCGTTGGAGGCCGGCTGCTTGTCGTCGGTCCGGGTGTCCTCGCCGCCGAGCGCGACCGTCGCGCGGGCGGTCGCCAAGTGGTAGAGGATCAGGATCTGGACGAGTGCCAGGGACTCCGACCGGTGGGGTTCGTTGCCGATCTTGAACTCACCGAGGTGGTCGGTGCGCAGATGGCTGGCGAAATGCATCCGGTCCCAGATCAGCTCCTCGATCGCGCGCGTGCGCTCGGGGTCGAGGCCGCCGGGGATCCGCAGGACGCACTCATTCTCGCGCCCCTCCATCGAGATCGCGCCGTCGCTGTGCTCGACGAACATGCCGAGGTCGGGGTGGGGGAGACCGTCGCGCAACGTCAGCTGTGCATCGAGGTTGGCCTGGTCGCCGGTCTCACCCTCGTGGAAGGAGACGACCATGTCGGCGTAGCGCTTCTGCGGGCGGATGAACGACGCGGAGTCCTCCTCACGACGCTCGAGATCGGCGAGCACCTCGGCCTCGGTGTAGCCGCGGCGCGTCGAGTCGCGCTTGACCTTCCACTTGCGGCGGAGGTCCTCCGGGGGATCGAGATAGACACGCACGTCGTAGGCGGCGCGGAGCTCGGCCGTGTGATACCCGAGCAGACCCTCGATCACCGTGAAGCGCTCGGGCATCGTGTAGACCGGTGGGCCGAACGTGCCGTCGCCGTGCTTGTAGACCGGCTTGAGGATCGGATCGCCCTGGCGCAGCAGGCGGAGATGCTGGGCCATGATGTCGATGTAGTTGCACTCGGGGTCGAGCGGCGTGATCTTCCGCTCGGACCGCTGCTTGCGGTCGTACTTGTGGTAGTCGTCGGTGCAGACGTGGGTCACCGACTCCTCGCCGAGCAGGCTGACCAGCCCCTTGCTGAGCGTCGTCTTGCCGGCAGCCGAGTCGCCCACGATGCCGAGGATGATCGGACGGGGCATGGCCGGGGCTACCGGGCGATCCGGCACGCGCGGCGGGAGCGGGGAGATGGGGGGAGGATGGAATGTGCCAAGTGCGTTAAGGCGGGATGTGGAGTTCGCTGACGCGAAGGTGGGCGATTGTACGCTATGGCGGGGGGCGATTGCATGCGACGAAAGACGAGGGTGGTCGACGTGAGTCTGACGGCCAGGCAGAGACGGGCGGGGGGCCGGGCGGCGCGGAGTCGGGTACCCCGCTCGAGCCACGCCGAATGGCGGGCGCCGGCCGGTCGGCCGGACCCGGTCGCCGTGCTCGAGGAGCAGGCGAGGACCCGGGTCGACGAGCTCCTGCCGATTCGCTACGCCCGGATGATCGTCTCGCCGTTCGCCTTCTATCGAGGGGCCGCGGCGATCATGGCGGGCGACCTCGCGGCGACACCGACCAGCGGCGCGGCGGTCCAGCTCTGCGGCGACGCGCATCTCGCGAACTTCGGCACGTTCGACTCGCCCGAGCGCGACCTCGTCTTCGACGTCAACGACTTCGACGAGACGCTGCCCGGCCCGTGGGAATGGGACGTCAAGCGCCTGGCCGCGAGCGTCTGCGTCGCCGGCCGCGAGCGGGAGCTCAAGCGCAGGCAGATCGCCGCGGCCGTGACCGGCACGGTGAGGGCCTACCGGGAGGCGATCAACGGCTTCGCTGTCGAAGGCAACCTGGCCGTCTGGTATTCGCACGTTGATGTGGCCGGTCTCGTCGAGAGCATCCGCCGGCAGGGGATCGACGTCGGGAGACTCGGGCAGCTCGAGCGGGGCCTCGACCGCGCGCGGCGGAACACCGGTCTCCACGCCCTGGGCAAGCTCACCGAGACGGTCGACGGGACGATCCGCTTCATCAGCCAGCCGCCGCTGCTGGTACCGGCCGACGAGCTCCTCTCGCCGGAGGACCGCGACGAGGCGAGGGCCAGCCTGGAAGGGCTCCTGCGCCGGTATGGGGCCAGTCTCGGCGACGATCGCCGGCGCCTGTTCGAGAGCTACCGGTTCGTCAGCATGGCCCGCAAGGTCGTCGGCGTCGGCAGCGTCGGAATGCGGGCGTGGGTCGTCCTCCTGGTCGGCCGCGACCAGCACGACCCGCTGCTGCTCCAGTGCAAGGAGGCCGTCGCGTCGGTGCTCGAGCCGTACGCCGGTCCTTCGGCCTACACCGATCACGGCCGGCGGGTCGTCGAGGGTCAGCGGCTGATGCAGGCGGCGAGCGACATCTTCCTCGGCTGGAACGCCGTGCCCGGCCGGGGAACGGCGGACGAGCGCGACTACTACGTGCGCCAACTGGTCGACGGGAAGGGCGGCGTCGACGTCGACGTGCTCACGGCGCGCGGACTCGCCGCCTACGGCCGGCTGTGCGGATGGACGCTGGCCCGGGCGCACGCCCGGTCGGGGGATCGCATCGCAATCGCCGGGTACCTCGGCAGGAGCGAGAGCTTCGACCACGCGGTCGCCGCGTTCGCCGAGCGCTACGCCGATCAGAACGAGCGGGACCACAGGGCGCTGGTCGAGGCCGTCAGCGTCGGGCGCGTTCCGGCCGCCCCGGCCCCGGCCTGAGCGCCGCGATGGGGCTGATCAATCCCGGGGACGTCGTCCTCGTCTCCCGCAACGGCCGCCTGTTTCATGCCCGGATCAGGGGCCGCGACGCGTCCGGTGGATATGCGATCGAGCCGATCGAGCGGGGCGTGACCTATCGCCACGCGGCAGCCAGGGAGGTCGTCGATCACTGGGCGCACACCCGCGAGGCCCGGCCGCCGCGCCCGGCTCCGGGCCAGCTTCCGCTCGATGCCGTGCTCGACGACGGGTTCTGACTCCCCCGGTCGTGTACGACGGCTGACGCCGTCGGGTGAGAGTGCGATCATGTGGGGAGCAATTCCTCCCGACCGAAAGCGAACGCCAGTGCCCTCCTTCCAGACCTCCACAACGCCTGCCGCCGCATTCGGCGCCGAGCGCGCCGAGCGGGACTTCCTCAGGCAGGTGTTCGCCTGGATGTTCGCGGCTCTCGCGCTGACGACGGCGATTGCCGTCTGGTTCCATGCGAGCGGCTCGACGCTGAACTTCTTCGCCGATCACCGCGGCCTCTTCATCGCGGCGATCGTCGCCCAGTTGGGTCTCGTCGTCGTCCTCTCGGGCGCGATCAACCGCGTCTCCGCACGGACCGCCGCGCTCCTCTTCTTCCTCTATGCCGGCTTGACCGGTGTCGTCTTCTCGATCCTGCTCGACGCGTACACGACGGCTTCGGTGGTCGGGGCGTTCGCCGGGGCGGCCGGCGTGTTCGGCGGGATGGCGGTCTACGGCTACGCGACCGACCGCGACCTCAGCGGTCTGCGGGGGATCCTCTTCGGCGGGCTGATCGGCATCGTCGTCGCGTCGATCGTCTTCATGTTCGTCGGCGGCAGCACGTTCAATCTGATCATCGGCTGGGCCGGCGTGATCATCTTCTCGGGATTGACGGCGTACGACATGCAGTCGCTCAAGCGGATCCGCTCGAGCGGGCAGATCACCGCGGAGAACGACGAGAAGCTGGCGATCTTCGGGGCGCTGCGGCTGTATCTCGACTTCATCAACCTGTTCATCTCGCTGCTGCGGATCTTTGGCAATTCCCGGTAGCCGGCCGCCGGCCGGGATCGAGGCGGCATGACCGAGCCTGTGAGGATCGCCGTCGCTGGTGGTGGTTACGGATCGAAGGTCGCCCTCCCGGTCTACGCCGAGCTCGCCGAGTTCGAGCCGGTCGCGATCTGGTCGCGGACCCCGGAGCGGGCCCGGGAGCTGGCCGGCGCACGGGGTCTTGAGCTGGGAACCAGCGATCTCGACGAGCTGCTCGCGGTTCCCGGTCTCGAGGCGATCCACGTGGCGACGCCGGTCTCGCTGCACGCGGAGTTCGCGATCGCCGCGGCCGAGCGGGGTGTCCACGTGATGTGCGAGAAGCCGGTCGCGATGAACCTCGAGGAGGGCCGGCGGATCGCCGCCGCCGTCGACGCCGCCGGGGTCGTCGCGGCCGTGAACTTCGGCCGGCGGATGCAGGAGACCCGCCGGCGGCTGCGGGAGCGCACGCGCGACGTGCTCGGTGAGCTGCGGATGGCCTCGATCTCGCTGGTCCACACCGATCACGCCGAAGCCGGGTCGCGGCCGTTCACCTGGGTCAACGACAGCCGCATGGGTGGCGGACGGCTCCAGGGGTATGGGGTCCACGACCTCGACCTCCTGCTGGATCTGTTCCCCGACGTCGAGGCCGTGACCGCGGCTACGGCGGTCGGCGTGCCCGAGCGGACCGGCGACGACGAGGCCGTCCACCGGGTGACGGCCGACGATGCCTACGTGATTCTGCTCCGCTTCACCGGCGGCGGGCTCGGCGTGGTCACGCTGACCTCGACGGCGCGTCACCCCCGCGGCGACCTGGTCGAGCTCCACGGGGATCGGGGCACGGTTCGCCTCGACGGTCAGCGGCGGCTGTGGTGGGGCCGGGCGGGGGAGGAACTCCGCGTGGAGGGCCCGCTCGAGGCCAACTCGAGTCACGCGTTCACGTCGATCGCCAAGGCTTTCTACGCGTCGATCCGCGACGGTGCGCGGCCCGAGCCGTCCCTGGCCCACGGGCTTCGGGTGCAGGCGGTGCTCGACGCGGTCCACACCGCAGACATCGAGCGGCGCTGGGTCCGCCCGGCCGGGGTGTGACGGCACGCCCTACCCGCGCAGGTCTGCGAGCAGCTCGGCGAGGACCAGTTCCTCGGGAACCATGCACCCGGTCGACGCCAGCGCGTCGGCCAGCAGACCGGTGACCGTCCGCCGGCGAGTGTTGAGCGGGCGCAGGGCCGCCTGGCTGCGGCCCACGGCCTGCTGATAGGCGGCCGCGTCATAGCGCCACGGCCGGACGCCGGCGTCCCGGACGAGAGCCTGGTGGATCGCCAGGCCGTCCCAGTCGAAGTCCCCGTGGTGGTGCAGTCGGGCACCTGCGGCGCGAAGCTGGCCGAGCAGTGTGCTGACCGCGGCGCTCGGCCATCCTCGGGTACAGACCAGTGGCAGACAGGTCCGGCCGAGCGCACGCTCTGCCGCGCGGACGACGGTCGGGTTCTCGCAGACGAAGACGTCGCCGGACCGCCACGTGACCGGTGACGCCTCGAGCTGCGCGAGCGTCAGGACCGCGTGGGCGCCGCGCAGGGCGGTCAGCGCCGCACCGACGGGTGTGTCGGGGTCGACGGGAAGGTTGAGCGTCAACACGGTCGAGGAGAGCGGGTCGGTCTCGACGCCCCATTCGAGCCAGATCTCGCGCGCCGAGAGTCCTCCCGGCGCCCTGCTCAGGCGGTCCAACAGCCCGCGGGCGAGGCGCTCGACCTTCGCGTCGACGTCGAGCATGTGGGCGTCGCCGCTGAAGAGCTGTGCCGAGAGGACAGCGCGCTCGACCACCGGCACCAGCGGAAGCCTGATCACGACGTCGAGCGCCGCAAGCCACGCGGGAACATCGGCCGTCCGGATCGCCGTGGTCTCGAGCACCTCGGCGAGCGCGGGATGTCGCCCGACGGCAGGATGGCCTCGCACGCGCGCACACTGTGCCGAGTCGTGATCGCGCTTGTCGGCCCGCTCGGCCGGCCGGTCGCGGGGTGCGCGACCCGCGTAGCGGCGGTAGGCCTCAGGCAGGTCGATCCCGTCCTCGGCCACGGCCTGCTCGAAGCGGGACAGCCGCGCTCGCAGGTCGCCTCCGGAGAGGATGCGCCGGCGACGTCCCGGCCATGCGAGGGCGTCGAGGGCATCGGCTTCGGCGACGGTCAGGCCCTCGACGACGAACGTCCCGTCGCTGGCGTGGCCGACGCGTTCGCGCGCGCGCAGTGCCGACGCCCACACTCGTGCGAGGGCCGGGTCGCCGGCTGCTCGGCTCACCCGACGAGGAGTTCGGCCTGCTCGAGCTCGCGCAGGACCTCGCCGTTCCAGCGAAACCGGATCGCGTGGACTCCAGGCTCGCCGTTGGTGCGATGCAGCTGGTAGATCGCGAGTGCCGGGACCGTGATGTACGTGCCCCACAGCTCGTGCGAGGTCATCACCAGGTCGAGCCCGAAGTCGACGGTCGCGCCGAGCACGCGCTGACGTGTGTCGTCGTCGATGCCCGAGAGCGCCTCGTCGAGGAAGATCATCCGCGGCGCGGTCGTCTCGTCGTAGAGGGCTGCGGCGGCCGCGAACAGTGGCAGGTGGATCAGGACGGCCTGCTCGCCGCCGGAGCCGACCGCATGACGCTTGCGGGTCAGTCGCTCACGGGTGCCGCCGTGCTCCTGGAGGAGGTCGAAGTCGTGCCATGCCCGGTAGTCGAATGCCGCCGCGAGCGTGTCGGCCATCGCCTCGCCGCCGATCCGCCCAGCGCCGCCGGGTGCGGCGTTGCGTGCCGCGTCGATGCGCCGGCGGAAGAACTCGACGAGGCGGTCACGGTCGTCGGGTCCCGCGCGGGTGATCGCGCGGCGCAGGAGTTCGACCATCGGACGGAGCGTCTCGTCGTCATGCACCCGCCAGTCGAGCTGGATCGTCTTGCCGCTGGCCGTCGGGCATCGGCGGAGGATGGCGTTCATCCGGGCGACCCGGTCGTGGACGCCGCGGATCCGAACCCGCAGGTGATCGGCGAGCTCCTCGACGAGCGTGGCGCCGAAGACGCGCCGCTCTTCGGCGCTCAGCAGTCGCTCGCGCTCGGCGAGGTCGAGGTCGAGCCCGCGCAGAACCTCGTCGAGGGTCCGGTCGGCCGGTCCCTCGGTGACGCGGACGACGAGCACGCTGTCGTGCGCCTCGGTGTAGACGCCGAGGTCCGCCTCGGCAAGCTCCTGGCCGAGATCCATCACCGAGCGGGAGACTCGCTGGGCCAGCTCGCCGGACGGTGTGCTGACGCGCGTGACGTGATCGGGCAGCCCACGGACGACCTCGAGCGCCCGGGTCAGCGGCCACTCGCCGGCCTGCGCGGCGTCGTTCGGGGCCTCGGCGTCCAGCGCGGTCGTGAGCAACCCGTCGCGGGCAAGGCCACGGATCGCGCTCAGCGCGACCTCGCGCGCGCCGCGCGCCGCGTCGCTCGTGGCCGTGGCGTCGCGGGTGTCCCGCGCCGCGTCGCGCGCCGCGTCGTGAACCCTTGCCAGGGCGTCCGCGTCGGCCCGCTGCACGCTGCGCAGCGCCTCGAGCGCGGCGGTCACCTCGGCGTGGCGGCGGCGCAGCGCCGCGCCCTCCTCACCGAGCGCGTTCTCGCGGGCGGCGTGCTCGGCCGCGAGGCGCGCCGCCTGCTGCTCGGCGGACACCGCTTCGCGGCGGCGTTCGTCGGCTCGGGTCCGTAGCTCGACGCGACGCTCACGCCGGCCGGCCAGCGTCTCGCGGGCAAGCACGAGACCTGCGAGCTCGCGGGCCACGCCGCCGACGGTTGCCGCCAGCTCGGTGCAGGCCTCGCGGCGCGCCTCGAGCGCGTCGTCGTCGAGCTCCGGTGGCAGGCCGTTGCCGACGGCATGCTCGCGTCGGTCGGCCTGGGCTCCGAGCAGGACGGCGGCGTGCCTGGCCGCCTCGGCCTCGGCCTGGCCGTGCTCGTTGGCGGCCCTGGCCTCCAGGGCCACGGCGACGTTGAGGCTGCGCAGTGCGGCGGCGAGCGGGGCGGCCGGCGGGAAGCTGGCGAGCTCGGCGTCCAGCGCGGCCGAGCGGTCGGTGAGCCGTTCAAGGCTGGCGTCGATCGCGCGGAGGCTCTCCGCCACATCGTCCAGCGCGGTGCGGACCTCGGCCAGCCTCCGCGCCCGGCGGGCGGCTCGGGCGCTCGCGCCGAGGTGCTCGGCCTGCGCCTTGGCGCCGCGCCCGCGCAGCGGACCGAGCACGAATGACCCGTCGGCGCCGATCGCCGCCGTCGCGCCGGTCCCCGCGGCCGTCGGGCCGTAGGCCACGCTCGCGAGCACTCGCTCGATCCGCGACGCATCCAGCGGCGCGGCGGGATCGGGCCGCAGTACGGCGGCCAGAGTACTTCCGTGCACCGGCGGCGCGTCGTCGCCGACCAGGGTGTCGAACGTGTCCGGGTCGAGCAGTGAGCCATCGGGCGTCAGCCATGCGTCGAGCAGGCCGGCCGCGTGGAGGGCAGCCTCGATGCTGGCTCGTTCCGCGTCTCCAACCTCGGCACGGAGGTCGGCCGCCCGCCAGAGTGGGGCTCCCGGCCGACCGTCGCGTGGGCTGCGCGCCCACGGCGGCATCCCCGGCGGCTCGTCGTGGTCGTGCTCGAGGCAGCGGGCCTCGTCCTCGAACAGCGCGCGCTGCTCACCGACCGCAACCAGCCGTCCTTCGAGGGTGGCGCGCTCGGCGGCAAGCTGCGAGCGGACGCGTCCGACTGCCGGCGCCAGCAGCGGCTGGACGTCCTCGGCGCTCACGCAAGCCGTGTGCACGGCGGCGAGCTCGTCTGGCTCGAGCGTCAGCTCCCGCAGGGCGCCGGCCCATCCGCGCACCGCGTCCGTGCGTGCGGATGCCTCGCGCTCGACCTGTGCTTCGGTCTCGAGGCGCAGGTCGCGGGCGGCGACGAGACGCTCGACCGCGGTCTCCAACGTCGCGCGCGCCCGCGCGACCGCGGCCTCTGCGGTGCGCACCAGGCGTCGCAGCTCGCCCTGTCGTACGAGGACGGCTCGCGTGCCCCGTGCGAGATCGCGCAGGGCATCCCGCCAGGCCGCCGGCTCCAGGCCGCACGCGAGCTGCTCGCGCAACGTGGCGCCGCGCTCGGCCAGACCGGCGGCGCGGGCGACCGCGTCGATCTCGTCGAGGCGCTCGCCGACCCCGGCTTCCGCCGCCGCGAGGGCTGCCGTCGCGGTCAGCAGCTCAGCTTCGGCGCCGACGAGCTCGTCCGCCGCCTCGGCGGCGGCGTCGCGGCGAGCGGCCGCCGTCGCGCGCTCGGCCGCGACGGAGCGGCCGAGCTGGGCGACCTCGGCGACCGATGCCCAGGCTGCCGACGTGACGAGCGCGCGCTCGGTGCCCTCGAGCGTCGTCAGCTCGGCCTCGCGCTCGGCTTGCAGCGCGGCCAGTCGTGCCTCCTCCTCGCCCAAGCCCTGGGCTCGCGAGGTTGCCGCCCGCAGCGCCTCCGAGGCCGTGCGAGCCGCCGTGTCGGCGGAGCGCAGCCGCGCTCCACGCTCGCGGACGAGCGCCTGCGCATACGCGCGGTAGGTGCGGTCGTGGAAGGAGCGCAGCCGCGTGCGGTTCGCCCGGATCCGCACCAGCCCGGCCTCGAGCGCCTCGAGCTGCTCGAGTCCGCCGGCGAGGCGGCGGAGCAGCCCGTCGTCGACGGCCGGCAGGCCGGAGCTGAGCATCGTGGCGACACCGGAGGGATCGAGGCTCTTGGAGAGGTGCGGGCGGCGCAGCTGGCGCATCAGCTCGAGCATCACGCGGTACTCGTCGGCTGTCGCGAAGCCGAAGACCCGCTCGCGCAGCCACTCGCGGTATTCCGACGGCGTGCCGAGCAGCTCGCCGCGGTCGCCCAGCACGGCGATCAGCTCGGTGCGTGAGAGCGGCTCGCGGTCCGGGCGGACGAGGCGGACGTCCTCGCCGACACGGCCGTCCATGAGGATCCAGTACCAACGTGTCACCCCCGGGCGGTCACTCCAGGCCTTCATCCCGATGCCCGCCGTGACGCGCTCGGTCCCGCCGTGCCCGTCGTCGCGCTCGAACTCGATCCACACGTAGCCGACACGGTTGTCCTGTTCGACGCACCCGACGAGGTTCCACTTCATCTCCTTCGCGGTGCCCGCGAACGGGTCCAGGCGGGTGGGGGAGATGTCGCCGTCCAGGCAGAACGGGAAGAGCAGCTCGAGGACCTTCGTCTTGCCGGAAGTGTTGTGACCGCGCAGCAGCAGGCGGCCGTCGGCGAACTCGAACGTCTGGTCGGCGTACTCGTACAGGTTGACGATCCCCGCGCGCGTGGGCACGAAGCGGGCGGCGGTCATCTCGGCTCTCCCGGTGCACGACGAAGCTCGGGGTCACGGAAGCGGTGGGCGAGCGGCTGGAGGCCCAGGGCTCCGGAGGGGTCGGCGACGACGAGATCGAGTGCGACGAGGATTGCGACTGCATCGGCGGCCAGCGCGGCGACGACGGCTGGGTCGCGGGGGTCGCGCTGCCAGTGCTCGCGATGCTCGGCGGCGAGCCCACGAACCAGCGCGACGACACGCTCGGGTGCAATCGCGGCAGACGCCTGCGCATTCGGACGGGCCTCGCGGCGCAGTGCGTCGCAGAGCAGGAGGGCGGCCTGCTTGGTGGTCGCGCGTGTCGGGAACGGCACGTCGGTGAGCGCGCGGTCGTCGGTGACGAGCGCGGTCCCCTCGGCCCGGCGCTCGACGGCAATCCCGGTCGTGCCGCCCACGGCGTCCTCGATCCGCGCCCGCTGTCCAAGAAAGTAGGTTCGCGCGCCATCGTCGAGCTCGTCGAGCAGGAGCACGGGATCCTCGATCAGGCGGCGGGCAAGCCCATGGGCGACGGAGCGCCTGGTCCCCTCGGCGGTCGGGGCGTAGCCCTCGCTGAGCGCGTCGATCTCCGGTGGCGTGGCGGCGGCGAGCGCTTGGGCGGGGTCGCGCAGCAGGGCTGCGAGACGGCGCCGGTCGACGGTCAGGAGAGCCTCGTCCTCGCCGGCCTCGAGGCTGCGGTAGCTCGCCTTCGAGCCTGCGGTGTGCTCGAGGACGCCCCACGCGACGAGCAGCTCGAGCCCGTCGGCGAACGCGAGCCGCTCGGCCCGGGACTGGAAGTCGACGCCGATCGGCGGATCGCAGTCGGCCGCGGCGGCCGCCGTGTCGCGGGCGAGCTCGGCGAGCGCGGTCTGCGCCCCGCCGCGCTCGAGTGCTGCCAGGGTGCAGAGCAGCAGCACGACGCCGCGGTCTGACAGGCGCGGCCATTCGTCGCGCGGGCGCCTGCGGCCAGACTCGCTCGCCGGAGGCACGCGCAGCGGTCGCCGGGCCGAGCGATCCGTCGGCGCGCCGACCAGCCTGGCCGCCGTGCTGCCGACGTGCAACCGGTAGCCGAAGACGTCGGTGGCGCGTCGGGCAAGCTCGGGCTGGTGGCGGCGCACGAGCGCGAAGTCCGGATCGTCGGCGCCGAGAAACGGCGCTGCGAGCAGCGCCCGAAAGGCGGTCTGCCGCTGCTCCTCGGCGTCGAGCTCGCGGACGTTCATCGCAGCCGGACCTCGACCCTGTAGTCGGGCGTGTCGAGTCGTCCGTGAGGAACCCGCAGCAGGGTGCGGGCACCGTCCGCCGGGGCGACGAGGACGATGTCGGCGCGGCCGTCGCTGGAGCTGGCCCGCCGGCGGCCGTCGACGGCGGGCGTCTCGTACGCGCGCGACACCCAGCCGAGGAAGTGGCCGAAGCTGGCGGCGTCGAGCTCGTCGAGGACCGACAGCGTGAGCGGGCTGCGGTCGGCGAAGCGGCGCAGGACGGCCTCGAGCTCGACCCGTTCGGCGTGCCGGCGCTCCATCATGCGGGCGTGACCTCCCGCAAGGTCCAGTATCCGCGCCGAGCGCCCACGCCCCGGCGTCGGTACGCCCGGCCGGCGCATGTGCGCGACGACCGGTGCCGGTGGCGCCGCAGACCACGGCGTGCGGCCGGGGGAGGCGACGTCCTCGAGATCGCCCTCGGGGACCCCGACGTGGCGCGGCTGGAGGAGCCCGAAGGCTCGCCGTGCGACTTCGACGGCCGTGCCCTCGGGTGCGCTTGTCGCGAGGCCGGCGAGGTGCAGCAGGACACTCGCCCGGTCGACACGGTCAGTCCGCCGGGCGATCAACCGCTCGGCGATGTCGAGGAGGGCACGGATCGCCTCGACGACGTTTTCGTCGAGCGTCCGCCACGGCGAGCTCGCCGCGTGGTCGTCGCCGACGAACCACGTGCGGACGCCGGCCCACTGGGCGGCGAGCTGCTCGGCGCGGCGTGCGCGCTGCGCGGCGGCCGGCGCGCCGCCGGGCAGCTCGACGAACTCCTCTGCCGCGACGATCAGCCCGACCAGGCGCGCCGCGGGAGCGGCGCGCTCGATCCGCTCGATCGCGGCGAGCACCTCGTGGGTCCAGCGCCGGCGGTCCCGCCGGAAGACCTCCAGATGTTCGACGATCGTCTCCTTGGAGCGCTCGAACTCCTCCTCGTCGACACGCTCGGAGCGGCGAATCAGGGCACCGAGCGACGACATGAAGGTCAGCGCGCCGGCGTGCAGGGCCTCGACCTCGCCGAGCGCGCGCTCGAGCTCGGTGCGCAGCCGCACGCCGTCCGGCTCCGGTGCCTCCAGCTCGTCGGCGAGCCGCTCGAGCGCCCGGCGGACGGCCGGGATCCGCTGGCCGTCGAGCACGGCGTGCTCGCGTCCGAGGCCGTCCAGCCGCCCGAGCAGGTCCTCGGTCAGGCGACCGGCCGGCGTGACGTCAAACGTGAAGCGGTTGCGTCGCCACTCCTGGGCCGACGCGGCGAGGCTGGCGTCGTGCTCCTGCTCGATCGCTCCCCACGCGACCAGCTGGGCGAGGCGGTCCTCGAGCAGCTTCGAATCGACTCGCGTCCCGTAGCGGGCGGCGAGCCGCTCGGCGATCTGCGGCGGTCGCAGGCGCAGGCCGAAGGACTGGTGCTCGAGGAACAGCACGCGCATGACCCGCCGGTAGGACTCAGCCTCGTCGGCGCTGGCGTAGCGCAGCACCAGGTGGCGGCGCAGCGGCTCGTCGGCGGCCGGCGGGAGAGGCGGCGGCGGCGCGGGCGACGGCGTGACGTCAAGGGCCGCGCGCAGGGCCGGTGAGAGGTCAATGGCCAGCGCGATCACCGACCTCCGTCTCAGGGGGCTCGACGAGTCCCGACGGGGCGATTGCGCGGAGCTGCTCCAGCGACGGGGCCTCACGCTCGATCCGGTGTGCGGTGGACACGACGTCGTCGGTAAGCGCGAGCGGCTCGGCCCCGCGTGCCAAGGTGGCCCGTCCGAGTGCGTGCAGCTCCCCCGGCAACGCCGCATCGATCGTCGTGATCTCGAGCGCCGACGTGCGCCGACGGCGCTCGACCGAGCCGATGCGCCCATCGCGCCGGGCCGCGGCGATGACGCCCTCGAGGCACACGAGCGCGGCGATGCCATCTGTCTGCCGCGGCAGCGTCGCGATGGCCTCGCGAGTCACATCGAGCGCGAGCACCGGGTCGCGCATCGCACGCAACGAGACAACCAGCAACAGGGCGCTCTGGTCGTCAGACGAGTCGACTACGCGCTCGAGCATGAGGTCCATGGTGAGCACCCGGTCGGACGGACAGAGGCGTCGGTCACCGTGACCCGCGGGGAGGACCCGGTGGCCCGAGTACCGCTGCGTCGCGGATGCCCCCCGTACCCGGCGGGGTCGGGGGTGTGCCGTCGCCGGAGCTCGACGAGTGGGTCAGCTGGTGCGGATCAGGCGTCCCGTTGAGCTCACGCTCGGGTGCTTCGACTGGCCAGGCTCGCCGAGAAGACGAGCGCCGGGGAGGCCCAGCCCTCTCTGCCGTGGGACTGGGTGGTGGAGGAGGGGACTCTCCAACGAAAGTAGCTGCCTGAGTCAGGCAGCTATTTTGCGATGAATGTCTCAGCATCCTGCTCCGCCGGCCGGGCCGAGTCCGATCGATCACATCCGACACCCTCGCGCCGACCCGCCCCCCCCCCCCCCCCCCCCCCCCCCCCCCCCCCCCCCCCCCCC
>Ga0208480_1000402_pt1 | contig 16335 bp, 18 predicted proteins | sample NGESurshal092012_4_FD_184485 | JGI IMG/M metagenome (GOLD analysis project Ga0208480, IMG submission 184485) | Arctic peat soil microbial communities from Barrow, Alaska - NGEE Surface sample F53-1 shallow-092012 (SPAdes) | ecosystem: Environmental > Terrestrial > Soil > Wetlands > Peat ... | reverse complement strand
GCGATCCCGAACAGCGACGGAGTGAGCGGCGTGGTACAGGCAGATCAATTGCGCAGTGCCTCTTGGGCGCAGCGCGGATCGCGTTTCATAGGCAAGGCTCCAGCAAGCTTGCTGGACGAAGTACGCGCCAGACTGAAGCCGTTGCTCGGCCTTTAATGGTCGATCGATGAACTGGCCGGCTGCCGGCGGCGCCGGAAAACCTCGGCAGACACCAAAGCTATGGCTCGCGTTTCCGATGCGGATCGTACTTCGAGAGCACGTCTTTGAGGTAATCCCGGCTTTTCCATTCCGGTGCCGGCGGCTCGTAGCCGGGCCGGGGAACGAACGGATTCGCCGGTACAGACGCCGAAGCGCCCATCAGGTCGGGAATGTAGCGCGGACAGTTTGGGAAGATCTCGCATTTGACGCGCACGACGAGTTTCGCGCCATGATGCCCCGCAAGCGTTTCCGCGCTGTCGTGGATCGTTGCCCTGCCTCGGATCCGCGTGCGAAACGTCTTGCCGTCGAGGCGCACGAACAGCAGCCCGACGTTCGGGTTGCGGTGAATATTGCCGAGCGTGCGGTACATGTTGTTGCCGTCGTATTCGGGGTACTCGAGCGTGTCGGGCCCGGCGATTCTGACGAAGCCGGGATCGCCCGAACGCATCGAACAATCGACGTTGTCCCGATGGCTCGTCGCAATGAAAAAGAATCGCGCCGCTTCGATAAGCTGGCGGTCCTGCTCCCAGAACTCGAAGTGGAGGCGATGCTTCTCGAGGGCGTCGGCGACGCGGCGGCCGTCGAAACGGTCCTGCAGCTCACGCATGCCGTCGTGGTAGAACGGGGCGCGGTCGATCGGCTCGGTCATGGGGACCTCGGCGCTGACTTGCAGCAGGTCTTGCTTGATAGCAGATCACTGCTCCGGGCGCGACGGGACATGAGAACTGCCATGTAATTGTAATACCGATCAATGTACGGTAGACACCGACCCTATCCGCCCGAAGGGGCTGCTGCCATCTGATGTAAGGCCTTGCCTGCTCAGTTGCTCTGCCCAGGCGGATCCCCGACGGAAATTTTCAGCCTGGCTTGGGTCGGGGCATTAGTGAAAATTCTAATCCGTGGAAGAGTAGAGTATGGCGCGCAACATTCTGATCCTTGGAGCCTCGTATGGCTCATTGCTGGCGACAAAGCTGCTGATGGCGGGTCACAACGTGACCCTGGTTTGCCGGAAGAATACCGCACAGCTCATCAATCGCGATGGTACCGAAGTTCGCATCAAGCTGCGTGACGAGGCGATGCACCGCGCGATCCTGTCGCGCGATCTGCCTGGGACCCTGGATGCGACCACGCCCGCCGACGTCGATCTCTCCCGTTATGATCTGGTGGGTCTTGCCATGCAGGAACCGCAATACACCAATCATACGATCCGGGTCCTGATGATCAAGATCGCCGAGGCGAAGCTGCCTTGTCTTTCGATCATGAACATGCCGCCTTTACCCTATCTCAAACGAATCCCGGCGCTGGCGGAAATGGACCTGGAGGAGGCCTATACCAACGCCCTGGTATGGCAACGGTTCAACCCGGGGCTGGTGTCGCTGTGCTCGCCCGATCCGCAGGCCTTCCGCCCACCGGAAGAGGCGGCGAATGTCCTTCATGTCGGCCTGGCAACAAACTTCAAGGCGGCAACATTTGCGGATGAGACCCATAACCTGCTGCTTCGCGAGCTGGAAGCGGACATCGACGCGGTGAGGCTGGATGGCCGGGACGTTCCAGTGAAACTCAAAGTGTTCGATTCGCTGTTCGTCCCTTTGGCCAAATGGTCGATGCTGCTGACCGGGAATTACCGCTGCATCACGCTGCACGAGCCGCAGTCGATCCGCGACGCGGTGCACACGGATCTGAAGCTCTCGCGGTCCATCTACGACCACGTCGATGCCATCGCTCGGCGTCTGGGCGCGGACCCGCAGGACCAGGTGCCGTTCGAGAAATATGCCAAGGCGGCAGAAAGCCTGCTCAAGCCATCGTCGGCAGCCCGGGCGGTGGCCAACGGGGCGCCTTTCATCGAGCGGGTCGATCTGCTGGTGAAGCTGATTTCGTATCAGCTTGGCGTACCCAGTGCCGAGATCGACCGCACGGTCCAGATCGTGGATCAAAAACTCAACGAGAAGATTGTGGCAGGCGGATCCGGCGCGCCGTGACGGGCGGCCGCCGCAGTTTGCGAACGCATTACTCACGGCAGCGGCAACCACCCCTCGGCCTGACTCGGATCAATGCGCGGCGAGGCCGGCGGCCTTTCGGAGCTTGACCCGATCTGGTATGCTTCGTCGACCGCGTGGAGGCTGACCAAAATCATGCGCTTTGGGGGTTCCACGATTTTCGTGACCGGCGGCGCGGGTTTTATCGGCTCGGCGGTGGTGCGCCATCTCTTGCGCGACAGCCATGCGCGGGTGGTCAATATCGACAAGCTGACCTATGCGGCCAATCTCGATTCGCTCCCCGGCGCGGTCGGCAATCCGCATTATGCTTTCGAGCAGGCCTGCATCTGCGAAGCCGCGTTGCTGCGCAGATTGTTCGACAAGTACCAGCCCGACGCCGTGATGAACCTCGCGGCGGAGAGCCATGTCGATCGCTCGATCGACGGCCCCGGCGAATTCATCAAGACCAACATTGTCGGCACCTTCACGCTGCTGCAGGAAGCGCTGCGGCATTGGAGAAAGCTCCCGGCCGAAAGACGCGCGCGGTTTCGCTTCCTGCACATTTCGACCGACGAGGTGTTCGGTTCGCTCGGCACCGAGGGCTCGTTCTCGGAGACGACGGCCTATGCGCCGAACTCGCCCTATTCCGCCAGCAAGGCGTCGTCGGACCATCTGGTCCGGGCCTGGCGCGAAACCTATGAGCTGCCGACGCTCGTGACCAACTGCTCGAACAATTACGGGCCCTATCATTTTCCGGAAAAGCTCATTCCGCTCATGATCATCAAGGGCCTCGCGGGCGAACCGATGCCGGTCTATGGCGACGGAAAGAATGTGCGGGATTGGCTTTACGTCGAAGACCACGCCAAGGCGTTGTCGCTGGTGCTGGAGCGCGGCGCCGTCGGCGAAACCTACAATGTCGGCGGCCGCAGCGAACGCACCAATCTGCACGTCGTGGAAACGATCTGCGATCTGCTCGATCGGATTGTCCCAGGCGCCGACGGGCCGCGCCGGCGCCTGATCAGCTTCGTCACCGACCGTCCCGGCCACGACCGGCGCTATGCCATCGACGCCTCGAAGCTCGAACGCGAACTGGGCTGGCGGGCCGAAGAGAATTTCGAAAGCGGCATCGAGAAGACGGTGCGGTGGTATGTCGAAGAGCGCGCATGGTGGCAGGCTATTCTCGGCCGCGGCTATGACGCGGAGCGGCTGGGATTGATCCAGACGCCGACCTCGCAATCGTCGCGAGAACCGGCGACGTGACCAACGAGCCTTGCCTGGGCCCGATAGCCGGCATCGCCCGCCGCAGCTGTGCATATCCAGCTCTCGCTCACCCACACCGCACCGTCGGGCTATTGCAACCTCGGTCCTTCCCAGGCCATTACCCGAACCGAAGCGGTTTCAATGTGGACGCGAAATGCGGCGCGACTGCTGCAGTGGAATGACATCGGATCGTTGAAACCGCAGCACCATGCCGATCTGATCGTGGTCGATCGCGACCCGCTCGCTTGCGCGGTTGACGAAATCGGCAACACGAACGTGTTGCGGACCGTTTTCGCAGGAACGACTGTCTACGATGCTGGAGCGCTCTAACCGCTTCGCACCGCAGGGCGAAAGGTCCCAATGGCCGGTCAACGGTGGCGCGGCCGGTCAGTGCGCGGCAACGGGCGGTTCGGCTGGCGCGGTGATTGTGTAACCCCACGCCTGCAGCGTCTGAAGGACTTGCTTGGCCTCGGACAGAGACAGGCGACCGAGGGGTGTATGCTTTTGCAATTCAAAAACAAGGGAAACGGTCTCGGCCGGCGTCATGGCGCGCTCCTGCAATGTGGGGGATGGTGGCGCCCGGTGAGCACGGATGCTGGAGCGCTGGAGGCAATGTAACGCCAATTTTCAGCTTTTCAATGTCTTAGAAGGCGCTGGCGCTCCCTAGGGGAAACTGAGCCGGCACTTGCGGAGCATTGAAAATATAAAGTTTCCCGCACCCGATTGGCCGACGGTGTAGCACGGAGCCGTTTCTCAGTCGAGAGCTGGCGCCGGGGCTCAATTGTTCCTTCCCCTGGGACAATGGGTTCGAGCCGCCCGTTCCCTATTAATTCCTAGCCTCACTCACTCGTACGGGCGGTGCTAGGGAACATTTGCCGCGCCAGTCGCTTTTTCTTTCTAACCAAGGAGGATGATCCCATGGCCATCGAAGAAAGAGAAACCGGCCGCTTGATCGGCAGCGATAAAGTCGAGGGGACGGCTGTCTATAGTAACAGCAAGGAGAAGATCGGCTCGATCAAATGCGTCATGATTGAAAAGACCAGCGGGCAAGTTTCGTACGCCGTGCTGAGTTTCGGTGGATTTCTTGGCATCGGCGACGACCATTACCCGCTGCCCTGGAAGTCCCTAAAATACGACACCGAGCTTGGCGGCTACTGGACCGGCGTGAGCGCGAATCGGCTGAAAGGTGCCCCGAAGTATGGAACCAATAGTATCTGGAACTGGTCAGATCCAGCCCAAAGCAAAATGGTCGACGACTACTATGCCTGAGCTGCTGCCGGTTTGATGGACGCCAAGATTGGGTGTTTCATACGGCCGGAGGTCATGCAGAGACGAAGGTTCAGCCGAGAATTCAAGGTTGAGGCGGTCAAGCTGGTCAGAGAACATGGGGTTTCGGCGGCGCAGGCCGCGCGAGATTTGGACGTCCACGAGAATGTGCTGCGCAAATGGGTGAAGGAATTCGGTTCTGACCCCACCGCGCAATACGATCACATGCCTTGCGAAACGCTCGAGACGCTTTGCGAAGGTTTCCAAGTGGGCGGTACGCTCGGTATCACGACAGGTGAACGGCCCGCTTCCGGTGCACACAAGACATCATCGAATATGAGATCATTGCGCGCTTCATCGGCGATCATTTCCTTGAAAACATCCTTGATGGAAGGAGAAGAGGTGTCCAATGCGGCTTGAAGTTGGAAGCTGGTATTCCTGATCCGCACGCGACCCGTCGTTATGTTTCGGGATGGAGAGCTTCTCAGAAGAAGCACCGCTCATTTTGAAGCCGCGGCAATCCAGTTTATCTGATAACAGGGAATTTTACCTCACACTGTGCCAAAGCTGGCTCACCCCGAGAAACTTGGTGCAATAATCCTTATGCGAACGCTGTCGAATAGACCGTCGTGACACCGATTCCGACAGTGACAACACCTACACAGCCTTGCAAAGCGCGATTGGCCCAAGTGAGCCATCGCGCGGAAGCTGCGAGCGGTACCGCGATGACAACAGACAAAGTGCCCATTCCGAGCATCGACCCGATGCCAAACAACAGAACATAGAGCATTCCATACGCAGGATTTGCGACCTGCGAAACCGCGAGCACAAGAAGGGCGGCTGATCCGGCCATCCCATGCATCAATCCGACAAGTAGCGAGCGCCACCGAAAGCCGTGTTGATGCAAGTGCGCGCTTTTCTGATGCGGAATCGCTTCATTCACGTGGCTATGGACATGGATGTGCTCCGTACCATCGTCGTGTCCATGCTGATGAAAATGCACGCGGTCCCGCCATAGCCGCCATAACACTTGAGCGCCGAGTCCAACCAGCATAATACCGACGGCAGTTTCCAATGGGCGCGCGAGATGTTCGGGGATCGCATGACCCAGCAGGATTGCGGCGCCCGCGAAGACGAAGAGCGTCAGCGTATGACCGAGCCCCCACGTCAGGCCGTGTTTGACGATATCACGAACTTCGGTTCGGCGGGCCGCAATGCTGGAAACCGCCGCAATGTGATCAGCCTCCAATGCGTGCTGCACCCCAAGCAAAAAACCAAGCCCCAAAACTCCAAACATGCACTCTCCGATTTTATTTGATCAACAAAACCCTTGAGCCGAATGCGACCTCACGACTCTTGGCCACGCCTGCAATTGCCGGCGTTAGTAGGGCGATGTAGGGCAATTGCCCTCGCAAAAAGCCTCCCGCGCCGGGTCATCGCCAGCAGTCTGACTTAGCGGCAAATTGAACTCACTCACGGGCGATCCAATCGCAGTCTGCACTTGTGGAGCTGCCAATATCCAATATGCTTTGTCTCTGACACTTGTGCCAGCGTCGTTGACTGGCTTGCCGTTCATCAAGCCCGCGAACAAGCTGCCTTGACGCGCCAGCTTCTGGCGTCCCCCAAGACTGTCCTTGGCACTCACCAGCGCGTTACGGGGGCAGTTGGGCCCGGCGAGCAGGGTTTGAGGCAACTGGTACGATCAATGTCGACGATACGATAAGTTCCGGTCAGCTACTTCCCGCGATCTTTCGTTGACCAGAGTCAATTTCCTGCGCTCCAGACCGACCGAGGGGGGGTATAAGGGCGACGATCGGTATCGACAGGTATCCGCTATGCGATCCGCCGGAAGAATATCTAATTTCGAAAAGAGAACGCGAAGCAGCCCTTTCATCGAACATCTGCGCGCAAGAGGAAATGCAATGAAATTGAAGAAAATACTGTGCTTGACGGCGGTTGTTGGTGCGTTTTCTCTCCTTGCTTCTCACAATCGTGCACAAGCCATATCGCTAATCAATCCGAGCGCGATTGCCGAAGCGAAGATGACGACACAAGTTCAATGGCGGCACCGGCACCATCAGCTTCGTCGGCAAAGTAGACGGCATCCGCACCATGGCGGCGATCGCGACAAGCATAGTTGATGGTCTAGTCCCGGTCGACAGTTTGAAGCGTCATTTTCGTAAAATATCAGATGCTGTTTTCAATGATACGAAACATCGGGTGCATCGATTGAAAGGCGAAGAATCGGAGGAGCGCTATGTGCGATGCTTGCTTGGAGAGAGACCTAAGCCGCCGCACCTTATTGCTGGCGGGTGCGCGCTCGCAGCGGCGCCACTTTGTATGGCTCAAGCGCAACCTGTAGCAGCCGCCGATACACCGGACGCAGCATTGAAACTGCTGATCGAAGGCAATGAGCGCTACGTGTCGAACCAGCTGCGCGAACGTGACTTTTCCGCAGGACGTGCGAGCCGGACCCTCGGCCAGGCGCCGTTTGCAGCGATCCTGGGCTGCGCTGATTCCCGCATCTCGCCTGAACTGGCATTTGACCAAGGTCCAGGCGACCTGTTTGTGGTTCGAGTTGCCGGCAACTTCGTAACGACCGATGGTCTGGGCAGTTTGGAGTTCGGCGCCGCGGTGCTCGGCACCAAGCTGATCATGGTGCTCGGCCACAGCAGTTGCGGTGCTGTTAACGCTACCGTTACGGCGCTTCAAAAAGGTAACAAGCTGCCCGGCCACATCGCGGATCTTGTGCGAGCGATGAAGCCGGGTATCGAACCAGTTGTAAGGCAATCCAGCCCTGATTTGGAGCAACGCGCCGTTGTCGCCAATGTGCGCCACAACGTGGAGCGGCTGCAACAAGCGACTCCGATCCTGGCCGAAATGGTGGCCAAGAAAAAACTTCGCGTGGTGGGAGCGGTGTACGATCTGGGAACGGGGAAAGTAAGCCTTGCATAGGCGCGCTGTGCGTATCGCAGATTTCAAACATGCCCTTTCGGCCGATAAACCGGCTAGAACGAGGTGTCTTTAAGTTGACTCGATTTGGGATTCCCAGATCGGGCGGGTGCCGATTCAACAATACCCGCCGGAACGCCGGAACTGAACCCGATCGAGCAATAAGCCCACTATCTTATCCGCATCCGTCATGGAACGCACAACTTCCTGCTTCAACACGGTCAGTTATTCAGGCGAGATGGCCGTTGCCGCGGCGGGAATACCCTCCCCGATCCGGTCAGTCATATACGGAAAGAACGGGTTTTACGATGCGCGCAGCAGAGAATCGAGACTTGCAATCAGGACATCGCGTTCGCCGCGCGGCGCCAGAGTGCCAAGATTTTCGCCGGGGGTGCAGACCACACTTCGATTGCTTCGCTGGAGACGATTTCCGTGTTCGGATGGACGACGCTCAAACCGACCTCCGCGCCTGATCATCGTGGCCGCCAGTGGCGACGCCCCCAGAATGGATGCCTGCCACCGTGGTGACGCCAATGGTGACGTCGCCAATAATTACGTCGCAACTGAATTTCAGTCGTCACATTCTCGTAAGAAGCCCAACTGGAATTTGGCTTGATTGGAGAGAGGGCTTGGGCGCTTGTGTGTGATGCGGCCAGGACAATCAACGCGACAACCACTGGGAAGCCGGGCATTTTCTTCAAGTTCATGTCCTCCGTGTTCAATATTGGCGCTGCTTATAATCTTTCGATTCTATCGAAAGGCTCATTCCCTGATTCCGCGATGCAAGCTTGATCACACGGGCCGCCATCGTCATGCGGGTACAAATAAAGTCCAGCGGCAGCCGCGACTTCAAATAGAGCCAGAAGCCAAATATCCGTCGGGTACGAGCCGCCAACTCCCGAGGCAGTGCCATGGCCGGCTTCGCAACCCGGCCCAGCTTCGCCGGCCACTCCGACGGTAGCGCCAAGACCAATCATGAACTAACATCTATCCTGGCCCACCAAATGGGGCCGGCCAGAAATTTTTCACGGACAACCAGATTTGAGAACACCAACCTTCAGCGGTCCTCGATAAATTCAGTTAAAGCGACTCCCGAGACGTCATGGTTTGCGTGTATCCTTATACATCTTTCCGTCCTTCATTATGATGAGAAAGTTTTTGCCTGGATTTGCCAGAAGATTGATGTCCTCGACGGGATTGCCGTCGACAAGCAGCAGATCAGCAAACGCTCCTTCTTCCACGACACCCAGTTTTCCGGGGTACGGATTGCGGGGGCCGGACAAGCCCAGCAGTTCGGCGTTGGTGGCCGTTGCCATCGTCAGGATTTCCGCGTTCGAGTACCAGCGGGCCAGATGAGTGAGCATCGTGCCCTGCCGCATTGCCGTCGCCTTGGAGAACAGCATATCCGAGCCAAAGGCAGTCTTGAGCTTGTATTTCTTCGCTAGATTGTAGGCGCTATCCGTTCCAGCGAAGACCTGAAGTGCTGCGACCCGGCTTGGGCCTGTCAGCGGCCCCGTATCCTCTTCCGAAAGGAAGGGTTGAATGCTGAGCCATGTACCCTTTTCGGCCATCATCCTGGCCGTCGTGTCATCCATCAAATGAGCGTGCTCGATGCACTTGACCCCTGCGGCGATCGCCCGCTGAATCGTCGGTGGCGAATAGGCGTGCACCGTGACGAAGGTATTCCAATCCGTGGCAACTTCAACCGCGCTGCGCACTTCGGCTTCAGTGAGCGTGGTGAGGTCGATGGGGCTGCGTGGTGTGGATACGCCGCCGCCGCCAACGACCTTGACCTGCGACGCGCCTTGCATGAGCTGCTCGCGCACACGCAGCCGAATCTCGTCCGGACCATCGACGATGGCGGCGGCGCCAGTTCGTTCCGTGAAGCTCAACGGGCCGCCGGGACTCCTCGGTATATCGGACAGCGGCCGCAAGTCCCCGTGCCCGCCAGTGCCCGTGATCATCGCACCCGACGGATAAATGCGCGGACCCGGTATAAGGCCTTCGTCGACCGCCTGCTTGAAGGCGAAGACGGGTCCGCCAAGATCCCGGACGGTGGTGAAGCCCCGCATCAGCGTGCGCTCGGCCTCCGCACTGGCGGCCAGATGGATGTAGCCCATATTGCCAGCCAACAGCGTCGAGATCGGCAACGCAGCAAAAAGGGTATGCCAGTGCGCGTCGATCAGGCCCGGCATCAGAACCCCACCGCCGCAATTGATCATCTGCGCCCCATCAGGCGCTGCCGGATTTCCTGTGACGATAGCTTTGATCCGATTGCCTTCGACGAGCAGACGAAGCCCTTCGCGCAAGGGGCCAGATTTTCCGTCGAACAGCCGAAAATTCGTGAACAGGATTGATCGCGGCGGCTGGACCGACGCCGATTGCGCGCTGACGCGTCTGGGCAGGCCCAACACTGCGGCAGAAACGCTCATTCCGGCGACGAAGCCGCGTCGTGAAAGATCCGCGCTGATCCGTCGCGTCAAAGCCTGGATTTCCGGCCGATGACAGAGGCAACCAGCATGACTGGCTATAGGAGTGTCGGTCAAAGATGTACATGAGAACATGAATCACCTCCAGGCTACCCTACAACTCCGGCTTGAGAGGATGCCGGTTTCGTTCCGCGCTCCTCACAAGTTGGCCGAGACTCACCGAAACGACATTGCGATCCTGCTGCGCTGCAGCGCAGCATCTTTCACAATGAACTCGTTTTTTTAATCCACGTTGCTATTGAAGCGCAAGACAAACCCGCTGCAACCCTGACCTGATTACTCAACGCATGGGCACAGTCTTTGTCATTGGCAATACCTTCACCCAATCGAGCGGGCGCGACTTTTCTGCGCCGCTGTCGGCGTCGACAAGACGAGCTTGAACGTTGGCTTGAACCGTTCCTGGCTTGCCTGGGTCACAAGGCCCGGCGGCGGATGCGTCCGCTGTATATCTCGGGACGGACCGGGTGACCGCAAGAGCGTGCAGTCGATGGCGGCGCGGCTGGCGCCGGGTGACTATGACCAGTTGCACCATTTCATCGCTGATGGCGTCTGGGATGCGGCGCAATTGGAGTCGGAATTGCTCGTTCAGGCCGATCGCCTTACAATCCCAATGTCACGAACTTTTGGATCAGGCCCTAGATCGTGATCAGGCCTTCGAAGCAGCGAGAGTAATTTTGTTTCATTCTGGTTTGCGGCACGACCATCGATGGCTGCAAGCCCAGCCCTTCCCAAGGACCCCCGTGACTCCAGCCACTTTTGCAACGCAGAACTTGCGCCCGCGAGACCAGCTTCAGGCGTGGCAAGAATGGTTTGCACCTGTATTTGACATCTCCCCGATGGAGCAGGCCGAAGATGGGTTCTCTGCGAAAAATGTCGTTTGGAGCCTGGGGGATATCTCGATCAGCCGGGTATTGGCGCCCTCTGTTCACGTCAAGCGAGCGAAAGCCAATCTCGCAAAGGCGCCCATCGATCATTGGGTGCTCACTTACTGCAGGCAAGGCGCGACGAACGTTCAAACGCCAAAGGGTGAATTCGACGCGACAGAAGGCGTACCTTTCCTATGGTCGTTCGGCGAGCAGTTCGAAAGCAAACGGACCCGCCGGCCGCAAACGAAGCATCCAAACTTCCAATAGCAGGTGATGGCATATTTTTGAGACGCGCCGCATGGGCGTGGGATTCGGAGCCGATGAAGATTCTGCGTGCCGCCTTATGATCCGTTGAGGCGGTCGCCCGCCGATGCCGTCATCGCGGTGAAATCGGCGCAGCGTACCAGCTTCGCTGGAGCAGGGATTGTGCGTAGCATGCTGGAAGCGAGACGCGACCAGCAAAAGCGGGCGCCGCGAAGCGATGACAATGCGACTCCTCAAGGAAAGGATCGGTGATGAGAAGACATAAAGCGGAAGAAATCGTTGCGAAATTGAGGCATGTTGAAGGATTGGCAGCTAGCGGCAGGCGGATTTCTGAGTGTGTGCGGGAAATTGGCGTAACCGAGGTAACTTACTATCGGTGGCGAAATAGATACGGAGACCTTGAGAGCGATCTGGCCGAGCATTTGACCGAGTTGGAGGCCGAGATCGCCCGGCTGCGCCGGCTGGTGTCGGATCTGACATTGGACAAGCTCATCTTGGCGGAGGCGACGACGGGAGTTCTGAGCCCGGAGCTTCGTGCGGCCTACGTGCTTCATGCCAGGGCAGCGTTTGGCATCTCCGAAAGGCGTGCTTGCCGTGCGCTTGGGCAGCATCGATCGACACAGCGCAAGATACGGGCGCGCTTGTCGCTGGAAGCGCCACCGGCGACCCAAGGCCATTCGGCAGATGCAAGGTCGCTGTCGACGAGTCTGCCGATCGTCAGCCGACGCTGCGGGACAGTGCGATGCGTGGCGCTGGATTCCGCGCGAGGCGAGCGTACCGATACCGATCCAGGCTTCGTCAGGTCCACCGGTGCAACGAATTTGGTCGGTTAGCACAGGGGACCCCGACGCCCGATCTTGCGCTGAGTCTCGCAGCCGACCGTGCCGCGGACAAAAGAATGTCCGGCCGATGAAAAAGGATACGATCCATGTCGAATTACGATCGCAATGCAGCCATCCCCGACGCCCCCGCCGATCGTACGTCCGCGGTTGATGCGGGCCTGCGCGTCCACATGCTTCGGGTATATAACTACATGGCCATCGGCGTTGGTCTGACCGGCGTCGTCGCGATGCTGACCTATCAGTTCACCGGTCCTGAGCTGCTGCAGAGCCCGCTGGTGTGGGTGTTCATGCTGGCGCCGCTTGCGCTGGTGTTTTTTATAAGCGCCCGTATCAACAAGCTTTCGGCGGAAGCGGCGCGACTGCTTTTTTTCGTCTATGCGGCCTCGATGGGATTGTCGCTTTCGACAATCTTCCACGTCTACACCGGCGCCTCGATCACGCGCGTGTTCTTCATTTCAGCCGCGACCTTCGGGGCGCTCAGCATCTGGGGTTACACCACCCAGCGCGACCTGTCGGGATTCGGCACGTTCCTGTTGATGGGCGTGATCGGCATTGTGATTGCGAGTTTGGTCAACATCTTCTTGAGGTCGAGCGGGCTCGACTGGATGATTTCCATCATCGGCGTCGGCGTCTTCGCTGGACTCACCGCTTATGACACCCAGCGGATCAAGGGGATGTACGACCGCAGCGACGACGCCACTTCCGCGGGCCGTAAAGCCGTGACGGGCGCACTGTCGCTATACCTCAACTTCATCAACCTGTTCATGATGCTGCTGCGCCTGGCAGGTAACCGGCGCTAGACAGTCTTACAGTGCGGGACTGGCTCCGACAGCCGATGTTAAAGTTTCGTAAGCCAGAGCGTACCTAGCGTCGCCTGCGCTATCGGAGCGGCTGTCTCGTTCCTGCGTTACGACAGCAAGCATTTCGACCTGCCGGTCCTGTCTGGCGTGATTTTCCTGAGCGCTGCGATACCGTCATTTGAAGTCGACGCTTCGCTTGAAGAGCTCAAATCGATCAATCATCACCTGATGAACCTTCAAACCGGGATCGAGAAACTCCAGCCGCATTGATCGAGCCTTCGGCCTTGCTCGATAGGCTCCAGCTCGACTTACCTTTTGAACGGACCCCTTGGTTGAAGCCGTTCGACCGGTTTGTTTACTCGCTTGGCGGCCCAAGATACAATGCTCGTCGGCAAGTCATCTGCCCGCCTCCTTACAATTCGTCAGGAAAATCTCATGTCAGATCTTATTGCTATCGTTTATCCGTCCGAAGCGAAAGCCGAGGAGGTCCGTCAGCGGCTGTTCGATTTGAAGAAACAGTACCTTATCGAATTCAGCGATGCTGTGATCGCCGTCAAAACGGACGCTGGCCCGGTCAAGCTGAACCAGCTGGTGAATACGGCGGCCGCCGGCGCGGCCTCGGGCAGTTTCTGGGGACTTTTGATAGGAGTTCTTTTTCTGAATCCGTTGATCGGCGTTGCCTTGGGCGCGGCGTCCGGTGCGCTTGGCGGGGCGCTCACGGACTATGGTATCAACGATGCGTTCATGAAGGAGCTCGCGGCCAACCTTAAGCCCGGCGACGCGGCTCTGTTTGTGCTCATCCAAAACATGACCGCTGACAAGGTGCTTAAGGAAATCCAGGGTGCTGGTGGCACCGTGCTGAAGACATCCCTGGATGACACGAAGGAAAAAGTGTTGCGTGAAGCCCTCGCAAAAGCCACTGCGGCCGAAACGCCCCCGCCGACCGCAAGCGCCACCTGACGTCCGCCCGCGCGTCGCTGGCGTTGGGCGTATGATCTTGGAGCATGGCGGCAGGGTGTTGGTTTCCCCTTGATGCACGGGCTACCTCACGAGCTATTCGAGCGAAAGATTTGTTACGCCCAGTGCCAGGTTGATCCCGATCTGGCCTTCGACCGATAACGGCTGCAGGGAAATCGTGCGACGAGATCCGCCGACGAGGACCTTGGCCCCCAGACCGACCCCCAAAGCAACGTTTCCGCTTACATCCAGATAGCTACCTCTCAAGGTGCTTCGGCCGACGTCCGCGGTGGGCGCGAAGACGGCCCAGAATGACCGTCCCCCCCTGGTTATTCCAACATCGACGCCGATCCGCCTTATCTTGCCGGCATAAGCGTATTGACGTCGTGTTACGTCTGAGCGGAAGACACATTGTAAATCCCGCCGCGAGCCAAGCACCAGCCCCGCTCTTGGACCGGCAATGCAGGTCAGCCCACCCACGCGAACACGTTGTGTCTGCGCGAGCGCCGGCATCGCGGCAGAGATCATACACGCAGATAGCATTGCTGAACGGAACAGTTTCGACATTTGCTCCTCCATCGGCGAGCTCAAGCGCGACTCTGCTGCTGCAGTCCGGATGAAGCCGTAATTTCTGTCAGAGTAAGCAAGGGACTCACGCCGGCCACGATGGCTTTCATCCTGACGGATCGACATGTGCGCTATAGTGACAACTGGCCTCGCACAATTCCGGGTGCTGCTTTTCACGCAGCTCGGCTTCCGACTTGGGTCCAGGCTATGTGAAAGACGGCCCGCGGCAAACCGATGTCAGCGGCAATAACGGCTCGCTACCGGATGCGATCCGCCATGTTGCGAACGAACCCAGCAACGACCATGGCGCCAATAATAGGGGTTATGCCAATGCCGTCTGTGGCTTCCTGCGACTGCCCCGGCGACTGCGCCAATCGCTGCCCCCCGGCGACCACCGACGGCGCCTCCGATGAGCGCGCCGCCTACCGCGCCGCGTCCCGGTGAACTTTGCGCGAGCGCATCGGCCAAGGGAATTGTCGCGGCCAGCGCGAGGACAAACAACAACGATAGACTCCGATGCATCAGGCACTCCTCAAAACGTTCGAATTCTCACGATTGCGCGCCAAATTCCTCACAGGACGAAAAAGCGATTCGACAAAACGCGCTGCCGTCGCTCCACTCCTCGCGAAGCGCTCAACAATCAAGTTCGCACGGTTAACGTAACGGCGATGTCGTTTCAGTCAATGCAGCTCTCTGTCAGGTGGCCCACGATGGATGTTAGTTTGTGGCGGGTCGAAGCGTCGGCGCCGCCGTGACGGACGAAGCCGCGCCGAGTTTCAATTTGACGCAATTGTGCCAAGTCTCGCGACCATGTTGGTGCAGGATCAAGCGGAAGGCGGGGCGGCGGCGAGATCACGAAATGAAGTTCCGAAACCCGCGAACCTACTGGGGGTGATCATGAGTGAAGACAATTTGCGGGCAGAGACTGGCCCGGGCCATTCCGGCAACGCCAATTCCTGGCGCCGGCATCTACCCTACCTGCTGGTCCTGGCACTGGCGCTCGCCGGCGTGGCCTACTCGAATATGTCGCAAAAGCCTCTCGCCGGCTATTGGGAGTTGCTGGCCCTGATATCCGGTGGAGTGTGTATTTTCACCGAATGGGGCAAGCTCGAAGACAGGCAGGCGCAGGTCCGGCTGGTTTGGACCCAGGCTGTTCACTGGGTTGCTGTCCTCGTTGCCATGAACATCATGTTGCTGGCCGGTGTTCAGCAACTGCTGCCTGCGCCAGCCACCAGTCTGGTCCTTCTGATGTTGCTGGCGCTCGGCTCTTTTCTGGCCGGGCTCAATCTAGCTTCGCTCGAACTGTGCTTTCTCGGACTGGTCCTGGCGCTCGCTGTTCCGGCGGTCTCGTGGGTCAAACAATCCATGCTCTTCGTCATTCTCGCCGCTGCCTTCGTGGTCGGCATTGGCATGACCTTCTGGTCAAGCCGGAAAGAATCCTGAACGACGCGCAAAGTTGTTCGAGTGGTTGGATCGGCGCCGCCAAGCTCCATCGACGCGAATTGACGATGGAGCGCATTAGCGGGAGATCGTTGGCAGGGACGCCCGAATACGCTCGGAGAAATCGGCCGCGCCATCGGCCGCCTGCGCCGCCTCGAGGCCGTCCGATTCGTCTTTCAAGCTGAAGGCTGCGAAGAGGTAGCAGCACATCAGATTGTGCTCGATCTCGGCCGCTTCCGCGAGGATCATCTCGCCGGCGTCGCCCGGCGAGCGCTGCTTGCCGATCTCCAGGATCATCGGCACCGCGAACGGCGACAGGTGATCCAGCGCCACGTGGCGGATGCGGCCCCGTATCCGCGCCAGCAGCTGGCCCAGCCGCCCCACGTCCACCAGGCCGCGCGCCGCGTCGGAGCGGGCGCAGCGCAGCAGCAGGTGGTCGGGCTGGTGGCGGCGCAGCA
>Ga0208480_1000401_pt1 | contig 16343 bp, 12 predicted proteins | sample NGESurshal092012_4_FD_184485 | JGI IMG/M metagenome (GOLD analysis project Ga0208480, IMG submission 184485) | Arctic peat soil microbial communities from Barrow, Alaska - NGEE Surface sample F53-1 shallow-092012 (SPAdes) | ecosystem: Environmental > Terrestrial > Soil > Wetlands > Peat ... | reverse complement strand
ATCTACTCCGCGATCAAGATCAAAGGCGAGCGGGCCTATCGCAAGGCACGTCGTGGAGAGAGCTTTCAGATGCCCGAGCGGATCGTGACAGTCAGCCGCTTCGAGCAAGTCTGGCGCGAGGCCGAGCGTGCCGGCTACCTGATCGAATGCTCCTCCGGGACTTACGTGCGCTCGCTGATCGCAGACCTCGGCGACGCCTATTGCCAGGAGCTCAGGCGCACCGCGATCGGTCCATTCGAGCTGGCTCGAGCCTACCCACCACCGCCACGCGGGCAGAGCTGGACAGAACCTCCGCTGCTGAGTATCGAGCATGCGCTCGCCGAAGCCGAGCGTTTCCAAGCGCAGTCCCGCAACCTTGCCAAGCGTACCCGGCCATCGGTGACATAGGCTTGCAAGCGTGAAGATCACTCGACTGCCCGACGTGGAGGGCAAAGAGCGACGCGTGGCGGTCGGCTCCTTCGACGGCGTCCACCTTGGACACCGCGAGGTTATTCGTGGCTCTGACAGCGTGCTCACCTTCGACCCGCACCCGACGGCGATCGTGGCGCCACAGCGCACGCCGAAGCTGCTCACCTCGCTCGAGGTCAAGGCCGAGCTGGTGGCGGCGCTCGGAGTACAGGAGCTGATTCTCATCCCCTTCGATGCGGACTTCGCCAAACGCAGCGCACAGGAGTTCATCGACGATGTGCTCGTCGGCGCGCTCGGCGCCACATATGTCTCGGTCGGTGAGAATTTCCGCTTCGGCAACCGCGCCAAAGGCGACCCGCAGATGCTCTCTGAGGACGAGCGTTTCTCCACGCGTGTGGCGCCGCTGCTCGAGGTCGAGGGGGAGATCGTCTCCTCGAGCCACATACGAGGGTTGGTGCTCGCGGGCGAGGTCGAGCAGGCGACGCGCTTCCTCGGCGCGCCGTTTCAGATGCGCGGGGAGGTCGTCCATGGCGATGAGCGCGGTCGCGAACTGGGCTTTCCCACCGCCAACTTGATCCCTGACGACGCACTCGTGTGCCCTGGGCACGGGGTCTACGCTTGCTTGGCGGACGTCGGCGAAGGCGCGGCTCCGCTACCCGCCGCGGTCAACATCGGTGTGCGTCCGACCTTCGACACCGGTCGCGGAGAGCTGATCGAGGCCTACATTCTGGACTTCGAGGGGGACCTGTACGGCAAGCAGCTGCGCTTGGACTTTCTCTCGCGTTTGCGCGGTGAGCGGCGCTTTTCTTCCGCCGAGGCACTAGTCGAGCAGATGCATCGAGATGTGGAGCGCACGCGCGGAATCGCCGCCTGAGACCTCGTGAATCTCCGGCTGCCTGACATGTCGAGAATGCCGGCCCATGCAACGCAAGGGACTCGCGCTCCCCGAGGCTGCTAGCCTGTGCGACCGCTATGACGATAACCACAGAGCGCAAGCGAGAGATCGCCGCAAAGTTCGGCTCAGGCGTAGAGGACACCGGCAACACCAAGGTCCAGGTGGCCTTGCTGACCGAGCGCATCAACCACCTGACCGAGCATCTGCGTGAGCAGAGCAAGGACCATCACTCGCGCCGCGGCCTCTTGATGCTTGTAGGCCGCCGCCGGCGCTTTCTGGATTATCTGCGGCGCAAGGATCTCGAGGGCTACCGTGCTCTCATCAAGGAGCTAGGTCTCCGTAAGTAGGTTGGGACGGCCGACAATCGGCGCATACCTGCGTCCTCGATCGCTTATGTGCAAATCACACTGCGCTCTCTGCGTCCTTGGTCTGCTTGATTCTCGACCCTCCCAACAGCCAGACCATTCCCGATGAGCGCCACCGACTCAGCTGCCACAGTGCTTGCTCCGGGGACGCAGGTCCCCGACTTCAAGCTCGCCACCGAAGCCGGCGAGGAGTTCACCCAGGAAGACCTGCAGGGAAAGACGACGGTCTTTGTCTTCTACCCATTCGCTTTCAGCCCGGTGTGCACCGACCAGCTACAGGTCTATGACGAGTCGCTGGCGGAGATCAACGCACAAGGCGCCGACATCTACGGCGTCTCCTGCGACTCGAGCTGGGCGCAAAAAGCTTTTCGCGAGAAGCTGGATGTCAGCATTGCGCAGCTGTCTGACTTCGAGCCCAAGGGCGCGGCCTGCCGAGCCTTCGGTGTGCTGCACCCCGGCGGCTTTCCTCAACGGGCGCTCGTGATCGTCGGCCCAGACGGTGAGGTGCGTTGGAGCTATCAGGCGCCTTCCCCGGCAGACCTTCCTCCCGTACACATGATCCTTGGCGGCCTGAAGAACGTCTAGCGTCCGCTAAGCTCCACACGTTCGGATACAAGGATAAAAGAAAACGGCTCCGCCGACCGACGGGCGGAGAGGGAAGGTAGTTCAAATATGAGTAGCAACGCCGTTACACGGGTCTCCGTGGAGATTGCAGGTAGTGAGATCTCATTCGAGACCGGCAGGATGGCCAAGCAGGCCTCCGGCGCAGTGGTCGTCCGCCAGGGCGACACGATGGTTCTTTCAACCGCCACCGCAGGCGGCCAGCGCGATGTGGATTTCCTGCCGCTGACCGTCGACGTCGAGGAGCGGATGTATGCCGCCGGGAAGATCCCCGGCTCGTTCTTCAAGCGCGAGGGACGCTCGGGAGAGAAGGCGACGCTGACAGCGCGCATGATCGACCGCCCCCTGCGCCCGCTGTTCACCAAGGGCTGGAACTACGAGACGCATCTCGTGGCGATCCCGATCTCCGTGGACCAGGTTCACCCGTATGACATCCTTGCGATGAACGGCGCCTCGGCGGCGCTGATGATCTCAAACGTCCCGTTCGCGGGGCCTGTGGGCGCTGTGAGGATCGGCAAGATCGACGGCAACTTCGTCGTCAACCCCAACGAGGAGGACTTGCTCGAGAACTCCGACCTCGACCTCGTCGTCGCCGGCTCGCAGGACGCGATCCTGATGGTCGAGGCCGGCGCGAACGAGATTTCAGAGGCCGAGATCCTCGACGCCCTGGACATCGCCCATTCCGCGATCAAGAAGATCTGTGCGCTGCAGATCGAGCTGGCTGAGAAGGTTGGCAAGGAGAAGACTCCGATCACCGCGCCGAGCGTCGATCCGCAGCTGCTCGAGAAAGTGAAGGCGTCACACGGCGCCGCGCTCGATACGGCAACCCAGGTCGAGGACAAGCTCGAGCGCCAGGACGCATGCAAAGCGGTCGAGGAGGAAATCCTTGCGGAGTACGGCCCCGCTGCGCCCGAGGGTGCAAGCGAGGAGGCGGCCAAGGCCGCCAAGGAGAAAAAGGCCGAAGCGCAGCTTGCCTTCGACAAGCTGGAGAAGGCGATCATCCGCGAGCGCATCGCGGTGCACAAGAAGCGCCCCGACGGTCGCGCCGAGGATGAGATCCGCGACATCACGATCGAAGTGAGCGTCACGCCGCGCACGCATGGCTCTGCGCTGTTCACGCGTGGGCAGACGCAGGCGCTCAGCACCGCCGCGCTCGGCACGCTCAAGGAGGAGATGCGCCTCGACACGCTCGGGCTGCAGACCAAGAAGTATTACTTCCACCACTACAACTTCCCGCCGTTCTCGGTAGGGGAGGCAGGCCGTCTCGGCCCCAAGCGCCGTGACATCGGTCACGGAGCTTTGGCAGAGCGTGCGCTCGTGCCGGTGATCCCCTCGATCGAGGAGTTCCCCTACACGATCCGCGTGGTCTCGGACATTTTCGAGTCAAACGGCTCCTCCTCGATGGCCTCGGTGTGCGGCTCCTCGCTGTCGTTGATGGACGCGGGCGTGCCGATCAAGCGCCCGGTGGCCGGTATCGCGATGGGCTTGATCAAGGAGGGCGACGATTACATCGTGCTCACCGACATCGCGGGCGTCGAGGACCATCTCGGAGACATGGACTTCAAGGTGGCCGGCACCGAGCAGGGCATCACTGCCTTGCAGATGGACATCAAGATCTCCGGCGTCACTTTTGAGATCCTCAAAGATGCGTTGACCCAGGCGCACAAGGCGCGCACGTTCATCCTCGGCAAGATGGCCGACACGATCCAGGGTCCGCGCGAGCAGCTCTCACAGCACGCCCCGCGCATCCAGACGATCCAGATCGACCCGTCGCAGATCGGCATGCTGATCGGCAAGGGCGGCGAAACGATTCGTGGCCTTTCCGAGGAGTTCGAATCGCAGATCGACGTCAACGACGAGGGCCAGGTGCTCGTGTACTCGGCCAACGGCACGCTCGGCGATGCGCTCGTGGAGCGCATCCGCACGATGATGAAGGAGGTCGAGGTCGGTGACGAGTTCGCCGGCAAGGTCGTCAAGACGACGACCTTCGGCGCATTCGTGGAGCTCTCCAAGGGCACCGACGGACTCCTGCACATCTCAAACGTGTCGCCCGGCCAGCGCGTGGACACCGTCGAGGATGTGCTCAACAAGGGCGATGAGATCAACGTGCGCGTGGTCGAGGTAGACCGCGAGCGCGGACGCATCGGCCTGCGCCTCGCCGACGATCCCGAGATAGCCGGCAAGAGCGTCGAGGAGCTCGCCACTGTCAGTGGTGGCGGTGGTGGCGGCGGTCGTCCGCCTCGTAGTGGAGACCGCAACGGACGTGAGGGTCGTCCGCCGCGTAGCGGCGACCGCGGCTCCGGTCGTCCGCGCCACGGCGGCCGCGACCGCGACTAAGGGCCATAGGCCCTAACGGGTTGTCCCACCATCGAATAACCACGCTGGAGAACGGCGTGCGGGTGATCACCGAGCGCATGGAGAACGTGCGCTCGGTGGCACTCGGCTTCTGGATCGGCACGGGCTCGGCGATGGAGACCGACGATCAAGCGGGACTCTCGCACCTGCTCGAGCACATGTTGTTTCGCGGCACCGACAGCTACCGCTCGGAGGAGATCGACCAGATCTTCGACGCTATGGGCGCTGAGATAAATGCCGGCACCGATCGCGAGAGCACCTCCCTGTTCACGCGCGTGCTCGACCGTCATCTCGAGCGCGCGTTGCACGTGATGGGGGAGATGATCTGGCAGCCGCGCTTCGAGGATCTGCAAGCCGAGCAGAAGGTGGTGCTCGAGGAGATCGCGATGTACGAAGACGATCCGCAGGACAGGGTCTTTGACGAGCTGGGCGAGGCGGTCTTCGGCAAACACCCACTCGGGCGCGCAGTGATCGGGCGCGCCGAGGTGGTCGCTGGGGTGGGGCTCGACGGCTTGCGCGCATTCCACAGCGAGCGCTACCTGCCACAGAGCATCGTCGTCGCTGCAGCTGGGTCGGTCGATCACGAGGAGCTCGTGAGGCTGGTGGGCGAGGCGATCCCGGCGGGCGTGAGCATGAGCGGCTCGGCGATCCTCTCTCCCGTGCAATCTCCGTCTTTCCAGCGGCGCATTCGCTTCCTGCAAAAGGACACCGAGCAGTACCACGTGTGCCTGGGTGGCCAGGGCATCTCCCGTCATGACGAGCGCCGCTTTGCGCTGCGGGTGCTCGAAGGCGTGCTGGGCGGAACCTCCTCTTCGCGGCTCTTCCAGGAGGTGCGCGAGAAGCGAGGCCTTGCCTATTCGGTCTTCTCCTTCTCAAACTTGCACGCCCACACCGGCGAGGTCGGCTTGTACGTGGGCACGCGTCCCGACAATCTGGGCGAGGCGATCGCGACGATCGCAGGGGAGCTCGAGCGCTTCGTTGCCGAGCCTGTCAGCGACGAGGAGCTGACGCGCTCGCGTGAGAATGTCAAGGGACGCATAGTGCTCGCGCTGGAGTCGACTGCGGCACGCATGAACCGCTTGGGCTCCTCGGCGCTCAGCGACTTGCCGATCCTCTCGGTGGATGAGATCATCGAGCGAATCGACGCTGTGGAGGCGAGCGATCTGCACGAGCTGGCCATCGAGCTGTTCGCCGGCGAGCAGCTTTCGGTGGCGGGCGTCGGGGCCGATGAGAGCATCTTTGGAGAGGCGCTGGCACCGCTCGGGGCACTCGCGGCGTGATCCGTCTCGACTTGGAACCCGCTCGCACGCAAGTTGGCTGCTTCGCGATCGGCATGGGGGCGAGGTCGTGATCCGCGTCGGCGTTGCGGGCGCGGCGGGGCGGATGGGCGAGACTGTCTGCACCGCTGTCGAGGGAGCCGGCGACATGGAGCTCGTCGGGCGCGCCGATCCGCTGCTGGAGGTCACGCTCGTGGAGATGGTCGAGCAGTCCACTCCAGAGGTGGTGGTCGACTTCACACTCCCCGACACGGCGCTGGAGAACGCGCTGTTGTGTGCGCGAGCAGGGGTACATGCGGTGATCGGCACCACCGGCTTCGATCTGGATGCACTCGGCGAGGGCCTCTTGGCACTGCAAAAAGACGCGATGCCCCCCGCGCGCGCGGGGGGAGGGCCAAATCGAGCACCAACAAGCCAGCCGGCAAACGTGCTCGTAGCACCCAACTTCGCGATTGGCGCGGTCCTGATGATGCGCTTCGCGGCCGAGGCAGCCAAGCACATGCAAAAGGCCGAGATCATCGAGCTGCACCACGACCGCAAGCTCGACGCGCCCAGCGGCACGGCTGCGCGCACAGCGCAACTGATGGCGGAGGCCTCAGGTGGGGCGCCGCCCCCAATCCACTCGGTGCGCCTACCGGGCATCGTGGCCAACCAAGAGGTCATCCTCGGCGACGAAGCGCAGACACTGACGATCCGCCACGACACAACCGGCCGCGAGTCCTTCATGCCCGGCGTGCTACTGGCTATTCGGGGTGTCCGAACACTACAAAGCACGCCCGTGGTGGGCCTCGAGCATCTTCTGTTCGCGGGCGCCTGAGCAAATGCAGGCACGCCACCATCCACACCCGACACACCTGGAATACTGCACACAATGAACACCCTGAAGGGCACACACTCCCGGCCGCCGGCAAGCCCGCTTGGCACCATCTTGACAGCGATCGTCACGCCATTCGACGAGAACCTGCGCGTCGACGAGCAAGCGTTCGTCGCACTGATGCACCATCTCGCCGAGCACGGTTCCGACGGCTTCGTGGTGTGCGGGACTACGGGGGAGGCGGCGACCCTCACCGACGAGGAACATCTCGACCTGATCGGCCTGGCCTCACGCGAGCGCCCGCCCGGCACGACGATCATCGGCGGCACCGGCTCCAACGACACCAAACACGCCGTGCACCTGACCGAGATCGCAAGCGAACACGGTGTGGACGCAACCTTGAGCGTCACGCCTTATTACAACAAGCCAAGTCCACGTGGGATAGTGCGCCACTATGAAGAGGTCGCCAAGGCCACCGACAGGCCGATCTTGCTCTACAACATTCCGGGACGAACGGCGGTCAACATGGGGCCGGAGTTGCTGGCACGCCTGGCGCAGATCGAGCACATCGAGGGTGTCAAGCAGTCGAATCAGGCCGAGCTGCAACTGGTCGATGGGCTCGAGCTGTATACCGGCGACGACGCCACCTTCGCGCATACGCTCGATATCGGAGGCGCCGGCGGCATCTGTGTTGCCAGTCACATCGTCGGCGATGAGATGCGCCGCATGGTCGAGGAGCCCGAGCACCGCGCCGAGATCGACGCAAGCCTCGAGGACGTTTACGAGACGTTGTTCATGACCTCGAGCCCCACGTGCACCAAGGCGGCTTTGAACATGCTCGGTCACAAAGTCGGCGGCTTGCGCCTACCGATGATCGAGGCCGACGAGCATGAGCTTGCCGAGGTGCGCGCGATGCTCGTGCACCACGATCTCCTGCCTGCGGAGAGCCACTCGGCCGGGGAGCGCAAGGCCGCAACGAGCACTCAGGCGAGCGGCGCGTGAGCGCGCCTTGCGCTTTGCTCCGGAGGGAGCCCGCGAAATGAGCAAGCTACGCATCCTGCCCCTGGGGGGTCTGGGAGAGATAGGCAAGAACATGACCGTCCTCGAGTACGACGGTCGAATCGTCGTCGTCGATGTCGGTCTGCGCTTCCCGACTCCAGAGATGGTCGGCATCGACCTGGTGCTGCCCGACTTCTCCTACGTGCGCGAGCGGGCCCGCGACATCGAGGCGATCGTCGTCACCCACGGGCATGAGGATCACCTTGGCGCATTGCCGTGGGTCGTGCGCGAGCTGGGCCAGGAGAACGTGCCGCCGGTCTATGGGGGTCCGCTGACGATCGCGATGGCCCGCTCCAAGCTCGACGAGCACAAGCTGCGCGACGTCGAGCTGTGCGACGTCGCGCCCGGGGAGATGCTCGATCTGGGGCCGTTCTCGCTCGAGATGATCCACATGACGCACTCGATTCCCGACTCGAGCGCAGTGGCGCTTGGGACCGACCTCGGCACGGTCCTGATAACCGGCGACTACAAGTTCGACCAGACCCCGGTGGACGGAGCGCCGGCGGACGTCTCGCGCCTGGCAGAACTGGGGCGCGAGGGCGTGCTGCTGTTGTGCGGTGACTCCACCAACGTTGACCGCGAGGGTTTCTCGCCGTCGGAGTCGCTGGTCGGGCCGCACTTGGAGGAGGCGTTCGCACGCTGCGAGGGGCGCATCATCGTCACAAGCTTCGCCTCGAACATCCACCGCGTGCAGCAGGTGATCGACGCTGCCGCGGCACTCAACCGCAAGGTCTCGCTGGTGGGACGCTCGATGCGCAAGAACGTCGGCATCGGCCGCACGCTCGGGCACGTCGATGTGCCCGAGGGCATCCTTGTCGGGACACGCGAGATCGAAGACTTTCCCGACGAGCGCATTGTGATCATCTCTACCGGCTCACAGGGGGAGCCGCTCTCGGCGCTGCGGCGCATGGCCTACCGCGACCATCCCCAGGTCAAGTTGCGCCACGGCGACACGGTCGTGTTCTCAGCGACTCCCGTTCCGGGCAACGAGCGCGCTGTCAACGAGACGATCGATCGGCTCTACCACATCGGCTGTGATGTGGTCACCGCCCGCGACGCTCCGGTGCATGCCTCAGGCCACGGCTACGCCGAGGAGGTCAAGCTGATGCTCAACTTGACCAAACCGCGCTATGTGATGCCCTTCCACGGCGATTTCAAGCGTCTGCGCCTGCACACGCAGCTGGCCGAAGCCGTCGGCATCGAGCCCGACGACATTTTCCAAGGCGAGAATGGCCTGCCGCTCGACATAGACGAGCGCGGCGCCCGCTTCAAAGAGCACGAGCAGTCAGGCATGGTTTTCGTCGACGGCGTCGAGATCGGCGACATGGCCGACGTGGCGCTTCGCGACCGGCGCATGCTCTCCGCTGATGGCATCTTCATCGTGGTCGTGACGATCGCCGAGCAGGATGGGCGCTCGGTGGCCGACCCGGAGGTGATCTTCCGCGGCGTCCCGTTTCCCGAGGAGGCGGGCGAGCTCTTCGAGGAGATCCGCTCGACGGTCGACACGACGCTCGGGCGTGCCGCCAAGGAGGAGATCCGCGAGGTGGACCTGCTGCAGCAGATGCTGCACGACGACCTGGCGAAACTAGTCTATGACCGCCTGCGCCGGCGGCCGATGGTCTTGCCGGTCGTTGTCGAGGTCTAGGGCCGGAAGGCTCACAACGAAGCGTGCTCCCGGACGCTCGGCGCCTGGGTGAGTTTGCTCGACCGAGACGCTGCCGCCGTGGGACTCCGCCACGGCTCTGACGATCGCAAGGCCGAGGCCGAAAGAGCCACCGCGATCGCCGGCGCCGCGCACGAAACGCTCGAACAGCGTCGCGGACAGGCGCTCAGGCACTCCAGGTCCGTCGTCCTCGACGATCAGGCACGCCTGCCCGTGAGGGTCGATGGCCGTCGAGACGCGGATCTCGGTGCCCGCCGGCGTGTGACGCAGCGCGTTCTCGATCAGGTTGAGCGCCAACCGGTGCAGCTCGTCGCGAGAGGCCTCGACGACGGCCGGTTGCACCTCGAGTGAGATCTCGTGCTGTGCGCTGACCGGCCCCAGCTCGGCCGCGGCCTCGACCACGATCTGGGCAAGGTCGCACGGCTCACGCCGCACGACGCGCCCGACGTCGGTGCGAGCCAACAGCAACAGGTCGGCCACGAGGCGGCGCATGCGCTGGGATGAGCGCAAGGCGGAGCGCGCGGCGTCGGCCTCTTCGCCGTGCAGCGACTCGGCCAGCAGCTCGAGGTTTGCAAGCACACTTGTCAGGGGCGTGCGCAGCTCATGCGAAGCATCCGCCACGAACTGGCGCTGGCGCGCAAGCGTGGCTTCGGTCTCGGCGTGGGCAGCGTCGAGCTCATGCAACATGCCGCCGAGCGTGCGGGCGAGCTCGGCGACCTCGTCTTCGGCGAGTGGTTCTGGAACGCTGCGGCTGGGGTCGCGCGTGCGCGCGATCTGCTCGGCCGTTCTGGTCAGCTCGGCGATCGGAGTCATCGCGCGCCGCGCGATCATCATCCCGGCCAGCAGCGCGAGGCCCGTGCCGGCGAGCACTCCCAGCAGAAGCAGAAGCTCGACGCGCGCGATGGTGCCCTCGACGTCGGAGAGACGCCGACCGTACTGAACGACGATGTCCCCGCCGACCGAAGCGTCGAGCGGCACGAGTTGCGTATCAACGCGATAGCCGTCCGCGTCTGTTTCGTTGGCTCCGCCGAAGTTGGGCGCTCCGGCGCTCGAGGTGAGCACGCCGCCACTGATGCTGAGGATGCGAATCGCGGCATGCTCGGAGCTTGCGAAGCGGTTGAGGTCGGGGGGGTTGGTGACGTGCAGCGTGAAGCCTTCGGCCTGATTGCCGGTGACGCTCACTTGTAGGAAACTGGCGAAGTTGGTGGTGGCCGCCGCCACTTCGCGGTTGAAGTTGGAGCGAATACGGTGAACGGTGAGCGAGCCCACGACCAATGCGAACGCGCATAGGATCGTGAACGTCAGCAGCGCTGAGACGCCGGCCAGGCGCGTGCGGATCGGCAGACGGTCGAACGCGACCGACACGCGCTCGCTGAAACGCGCGAAGAGCTGGCTAAGCCCTGAGGACGTAGCCGGCTCCGCGGATCGTGTGCAAAAGCCTTGGCTCGCCCTCGGCCTCGAGCTTGCGACGCAGATTGGAGACGAACACCTCGATCGTGTTGGTCGTCGAGAAGGGGTCATAGCCCCATACCTCGTCCAGTAGGCGCTGGCGTGAGATGACGATGCGCTCGTTGCGCATCAGGTACTCGAGCAGCTCGAACTCGCGTTGGGTCAGCTCGATCTGGCGCTCGCCACGGGCGATCTCGTGCGTGTCGACGTTGAGCGAGAGATCGCCGACACGCAGGGGCGCCGAGCCACGTGGTGGACGGCGGCGCAGCAGCGCGCGCATGCGCGCGAGCAGCTCCTGGCGCTCGAAGGGCTTGACGAGATAGTCATCAGCGCCCGCGTCGAGTCCCTCCACGCGCGACTCCAGCGCATCGCGCGCCGTCAAGATCAAGATCGGAACGTCGTCGCCGTCGCGCAGCTGCTTGGCCACCTCGATCCCGTCGAGCTCGGGCAGACCGAGGTCGAGGATCACGAGGTCCGGGGCGAACGTGCGCCCGTGCTCGAGCGCGGCGTTGCCGTCGGCGGCGGCACGCACCTCGTAGCCCTCCATGCGCAACGAGCGCTGGAGCGCCAAGGCGATGTCCTCGTCATCCTCGACGACGAGCACGCGGGGGGCACGGGTGAATTCGCTCATCTCAACCACTCTGTGTAGCGGTGTGCACTAAAGCCATAGTAAGGGTCGCTCCCGCGTAGGGGAACCCGCACAAACCGAGATCGTCCGGGCGAGCGGTCGACCGTGGCCACACAGATGACCTGACTCGCGCTCGATCATAAGCAGGGTCTGGAGGGCGCACGTCGAAGCTGGCCCTGATGCCTGCCGCCCGTAGAAGCCCCAAGCGTCAGCCCGCCCGCAAGCAGGCGCCACGACGAGGCGCGCGCGCCAACGCCCGGACGCGCGCACCCGGCAGGCGTGGACGGGGCCGCGGCTCATCCGGCCTGCTCGACGGATTCTCGCTGCAATGGCCGGTGCTGAGCCAGAATCAGCGTGACGTGCTCGGACTCGGGCTGGTGGCCGTGGGCGTGTTCATGGGCTTTGTCCTCTATGGCCACTGGGATGGGGGGAAGGTGGGCCAGGGGCTTGCCAGCGCCCTGGGCTGGTGCTTCGGCCAAGCGCGACAGTTGGCTCCTGTAGCCCTCGTTGTCGGCGGCAGCGCGCTGCTCTTCGCTCAGTTCATGCCGACACGCAGACCGCTGCGCACCGGAGGCCTGTGCCTCTTCGCTGCTGTGACATTGGCGCTTGCAGCAGGCACGTTGGGGCTCAGCAGTGGCACCCCCACCGCCGCGCGCTCCGAGCAATGGAGCTCCACCTTTCTGCAGTCCCACGGGGGCATCCTCGGCCAGGGCCTCTACTGGATTTCACATCGGCTGGTGCAGACCGTGGGCGTGGACATCCTTGTCGTGTTTCTGCTCGTGGTGGGTGTGGTCTTGCTTACGGGCCTCTCGCTGGCTGTGGTCGTACGTGCGACAGGCAACGGCCTGGTCGACACCAGTCGTGTGTTGCGTGCTCGAGCAAGCGCCCTCGAGAGCGCGAGCAAGTCAGCTCGAGACGAGCTCTCCAAGCGCGCGCAAACCGATTCAAGCAAGTCCGCTGAGCATTCGCTTCAGCCTCCGGAGCCGGCTCCGGAGGAGCTGATCGTGCGAGCTACACACGTAGAGGCGCCTTCTGTCGACGGTGCGGCGCCGGTCTTGGATCCCTGGGATGTCGACGTCAACGACGTGATGGAACCGAGTAAGCCGGAGGGCGAGCCCGATCCCCAGGCCAGGGCAGAGGGGGAGGACGAGGACGGATCGTTCGCAGCCGTCGATCTTCGCTCCACAAAAGAGTCCGAGTCAGACGATGACGAGGCTGCCGCCGAGCCGATCGACGAGTCACTGCTCACCCCACAGGGCCGTCTGCGCGACGCGGTCACCGACGATCCCGAGTTCGTCTGGGAGCTGCCCGGAGCCGAGCGCATCCTGACGCGCTCCACAGCAGAGCAGGCGCGCCCCGACACCGCCGGACAGGAGCGCACCGCGACGAGCCTGGTTGAGGCGCTCGGCCACTTCGGCGTGCAGGCAAAGGTGATCGGCACGGTCGCCGGCCCACACATCACGCGTTATGAGCTGCGCCTGGCGCCGGGCACGAAGGTCGGCAAGGTCGCCCAACTGAAGGACGACTTGGCCTATGCGCTGGCGGCCACCGACATCAGGATCTTGGCGCCAATCCCTGGCAAGCAGGCGGTGGGGGTGGAGGTTCCCAACGCCAAGCGGCGCATGGTCAGGCTCGGCGACGTCTTCCAGGAGCCGCCCAAGGACTGGTCACCGCTCACCGTCTGGCTGGGCAAGGACGTGGCCGGCAAGGCGATCGGCGCCGACCTCGCGAAGATGCCGCACCTGCTTGTTGCGGGCACGACCGGCGCGGGCAAGTCGGGGGCGATCAACGCGATGTTGTGCAGCGTGTTGTTGCGTGCGACCCCGCATGAGCTGCGGCTCGTGCTGGTCGACCCCAAGCAAGTGGAGCTCAACCACTACGAGTCGATCCCGCATCTGCTCACCCCGGTCATCACCAGCCCGCGGATGGCTGCCAATGCTTTGCAGAACCTGGTCAGGGAGATGGAGCAGCGCTATTCGATCATGTCCCTGTCGCGCACGCGCAGCCTGATCGAGCTCAACAAGGCGCGCGAGTCTCGGAGCGAAGCGCCATTGCCCTACATCCTGTGCGTGATCGACGAGCTCGCGGACCTGATGATGGTCGCTCCCGCCGACGTGGAGGACTCCATCATCCGCCTCGCCCAGAAGGCGCGCGCCGTCGGCATTCACCTGGTGCTCGCGACGCAGAGCCCGAGGGTGGACGTGATCACGGGCATGATCAAGGCCAACGTGCCCTCGCGCATCGCCTTCTCTGTTTCGAGCCAGACCGACTCGCGCGTGATCCTCGACCAGAACGGCGCCGAGTCGCTGCTCGGCCAGGGCGACATGCTGTTCAGCCCGGTCGGCTCCTCGCGCCTTCAGCGCATCCAGGGCGCCTATATCGATGAGGCGCAGATCGCGAAGCTGACCGACCTGTGGCGCAGGCAGGGCGAGCCGGAGCTACGCGAGGAGCTGCTGGAGGAGGTCGAGCCTGCCGAGCCCGAGAAGAGCGGCGATGACGAGTTCGATCCCGATGAGGATCCGTTGCTGAGTGATGCGATCAGGCTGGTCGCGGAAATGCAGACGGCCTCGACTTCGATGTTGCAGCGACGTTTGCGCCTCGGCTACACCCGCGCGGGCAGGCTGATCGACATGCTGGAGCGGCGCGGTGTGATCTCCGGCTATGAGGGCTCAAAGCCCCGTCAGGTGCTGATCGGCGAGGCGGACGTGCCCAGGGTGCTTGCCATGGTGGGTAATTCAGGCGACACACAGACGCCAAGCGAGGCGTCGGTTTCCACTTGAGCTCTTTTGCGCGATTTCTTGAGGGTTATTTCCTGACGGTGCATGCACCGTCAGGTCGACCCTTGCATGCAAGGGTCGACCGGGTCGCACATGTGCGACCCGGCGAGCGGCACATGTGCCGCTCGAAATACACCTGTGTGGGCCGGAGTCACTAGCCTGTTGCGCTGATATGGCTGAGATCGGAGCGACCCTACGAGAGGCGCGGATGCGTGCTCGTATCGACGTGTCCGAGATCGAGGCGCAGACGAAGATCCGCGCCAAGTATCTGCGCGCTCTGGAGAATGAAGAGTGGGACCTGTTGCCGGGGCCGACGTTCGTGCGCAGCTTCCTGCGCACTTACGCCCAGGCGCTGGGACTCGACGCGAAGGCGCTCGTCGACGAATACCGCATGAGCTACGAGCAGCCGAGCGAGCTGGACCATCAGCCGGTGATGTCACCGCCGCGTCGAGCGCCCACACGCGCGAGCTCGAAGAGGCAGGGTCCCTCGCGCGGCTATGTGATCGCGGTGAGCGCGTTCAGTCTCCTGATTGTGGCGTTGATCGCGGCGCTGATCCTCCACAAAGAAAAAGCGGCTGAATCGCCTCCGCCATCGGCGAATTCGAGAAACCTCTACGAAAGCCGGAGCACGGGACGTGGCGGCCACGTCTCCAAGACCTCCACCACGACTGCGGCCGGCACGAACGCACGCGTGACGCTCTCGCTGCATCCCTCCGCTCCCGTGTACGTGTGCCTGATCGATGCTGCCGGCAGCAAGCGCATTCCAGGCCTCACGCTCGAACCGGGCTCCTACACGCCACGCGACTATCACTCGACACGCTTCGAGCTGCTGCTGGGTAACAATGCGGTGAAACTCTATGTGGACGGCAAGGCGCTGAGCGTGCCTGCGTCGAGCAAGCCGATTGGCTACTCGATCACGAGCAGCGGACGCCATGTGCTCGCCGCCTCCCAACAGCCGACGTGCAAATGAGCGAAGCGCCCCGCGCCGGGATCCTGGTAACGGGCACCGAGGTGCTCACGGGACGCGTGCGCGACCGCAATGGCCCTTGGCTTGCCGACCGGCTGCTCGAGGCGGGCGTCGACCTCGCCCAGATCGCGATAGTGGGCGATCGCCCCCAAGATCTGCTGGCAGCGCTCGAGTCGATGGCAAGCGAGGGCCTGGACGTGGTGATCACAAGCGGCGGTCTGGGACCGACAGCCGACGACCTGACCGCCGAGGTCGTCGGCTCCTTTCAAGGCCGTGAGATGGTCCTGGACGAGGCACTGGAGGGACGCATCGCCGAGATCCTGCGCCCGCTCGCCGCGCGCTACCCCAACCTCGACCGCGACGCGATCGCCCACGGCAACCGCAAGCAGGCCACGATTCCACGCGGCGCGACCGTGCTCGAGCCGGTTGGCACCGCACCGGGTCTCGTCGTGGCCCCGGCCGAGGGACGTGAAGGTCCCACCGTGGTCGTGCTACCGGGGCCGCCGCGTGAGCTACAGCCGATGTGGAAGCAGGCGGCGGCAACCGAGGCGTGGCGTTCGGCGATCGCCGGCGCGTCCGTCTACCGCGTCGAGATGCTGCGTCTGTTCGGCATACCGGAGTCGGAGATCGCCGAGACGCTGCGCCGGGCCGAGAGCCAGGGAGTGGACCTGAGCACACTCGAGATCACGACATGCTTGCGCAGTGGCGAGATCGAGATCGTCACCCGCTACGAGCCCGACGCCCAAGCGGCGTACGACGAGTTCGCGCGGATCGTCGCCACACGCCATGCCGACACGCTCTACTCGACCGACGGCACAACGATCGACGCGCAGGTGGCGGCGCTGCTACGGGGAAAGCGGCCGGGAGACTCGCCGGCAAGCTCGGATCGTTCCGCCGCAGCCAAGCAGGACGACTTGGCAGGCGCGACACACACGATTGCCGTCGCCGAGTCGTGCACAGGCGGCCTGCTGCTGGCGCGACTGACCGACCCACCGGGCGCTTCCGAGTACGTGCTCGGTGGAATCGTGGCTTACTCCAACGAGGCGAAGATCGCCCAGGTGGGCG
>Ga0208480_1000399_pt1 | contig 16489 bp, 17 predicted proteins | sample NGESurshal092012_4_FD_184485 | JGI IMG/M metagenome (GOLD analysis project Ga0208480, IMG submission 184485) | Arctic peat soil microbial communities from Barrow, Alaska - NGEE Surface sample F53-1 shallow-092012 (SPAdes) | ecosystem: Environmental > Terrestrial > Soil > Wetlands > Peat ... | reverse complement strand
ATGTCGGGCGGTCAGCGCCAACGCCTCGCGCTTGCCCGTGCGCTACTTGCCGATTTCCCGATTCTGATCCTCGACGAGCCGGGCGAGCACCTCGACACCGACACAGCCGACGCGCTCGTGGCCGACCTGCTCGACGTTACGCGCGCACGAGCGACGCTGTTGATCACACATCGCCTGGTCGGCCTCGAGCAGGTTGACGAGATACTTGCGATCGAGCACGGCAGAATCGTCGAACGCGGCACGCACACCCAGTTGACGGCAAGCGGTGGACGGTATGCCGCCGCGTGGCAGCACGATCTTCCCGCGTCCGACGCCCGCGAAGGCGACGACAACGACAGCGCGCGCCACAACGGCAACGTCGAACCCCGCTCAGCATGCTTCCGCCGCCCCATGGGTAATGGTGCTGGAGGATGACCAACGACCTGGCGCGCTGGCAGTTTGCCACGACGAGCATCTACCACTTCCTGTTCGTGCCGGTCACGATCGGGCTGGCGTTTCTGGTGGCGCTGCTGCAGACCGCTTGGCATCGCAACGAGGGGGTGGGCGGGTCCGAATACAAGCGCATCACGCGCTTCTTCGGCACGCTGCTGTTGATCAACGTCGCCGTCGGCGTCGTCACCGGCCTCGTGCAGGAGTTCGAGTTCGGAATGAACTGGTCCACCTATTCGCGCTTCGTCGGCGACGTTTTCGGCGGCCCGCTGGCGATGGAGGGCCTCGCTGCCTTCTTCCTGGAGTCCACGTTTTTGGGCCTGTGGATCTTCGGTTGGGACCGGCTGCCGAAGCGCGTCCACCTCGCCTGCATCTGGCTTGTGGTCGCGGGCTCGATGCTCTCGGCGATGTTCATCCTGGTCGCCAACTCTTGGATGCAGCATCCCGTCGGCTACGTACTGAACAAACAGGGCCAGCCGGTTCTCAACAACGTCTGGGCGCTGTTCACCAATCCCACATTTTTGTGGGGATACGTGCACGTGATCCTGGCGTCACTGGTGACGGGGGCGCTTGTGATGCTTGCGATCTCAGTCTGGTACTTGCGCAAGGGCCGCGAAGTCGAGGCCTTCCATCACACCGCGCGGCTGGCGGTGCTGGTGCTGCTGCCGGCGATCCTTTTGCAGATGTTCGTCGGCAACAAGCTCGGCGAGATCGAGGCCACCTATCAACCGGCCAAGATCGCCGCGGCCGAGGCGCAGTGGGAAAACTGCCAGCCGTGCTCGTTCTCAGCCTTCCAGATCGGGGGTGGCAGCAACGACCAGACCCCGACCCAGGTGATCGCGATCCCGCACCTGCTCTCGATCCTCGCGACCGGGACCTGGGGCGGCGCGGTCGAGGGGCTGAACCAGATCCAAAAGGAAGACGTCGCGCGCTACGGACCCGGCAACTACATCCCCGACGTGTTCATCCAGTACTGGTCGATGCGCGTGATGGCCTATCTCGGCTCGCTGGTCGCGCTGCTGGCCTTTTGGGGGGCGTGGCTGGTGCACAAGGGCACGCTCGACCGCTCGAAGTGGTTCCTGCGCGCGGGCCTGTTCGCCGTTGTAACGCCCTTTGTGATGAACACCGCCGGCTGGCTGTTGACCGAGAGCGGCCGCCAGCCCTGGATCGTGCAGGGGTTGATGAAGACGGTGAACGCCAACTCTCCCTCGGTCAGCTCGCTGGACATCTGGATCAGCCTGATCGCGTTCGTGCTGGTCTACATCGCGCTCGGCGCGGCCGACCTTGTCCTGATGCTGCGCTACTCGCGCAAGGGCCTCGACCCCGTGGGACCCGATGACGGACCCGACGGGAGCACCCCAGGCTCGCAAACTCCTACCCCTGCCCTGAGCTACTGATGACTCGCCTACACACGCACCGACCCCGGTCATGAGCTACTGATGCAACTTCACACGATCTGGTTCGTGATCCTTGCGATCTTCTGGGTCGGCTTCTTCGTGCTCGAGGGCTTTGACTTCGGCGTCGGCATGTTGCACACGGTCGTCGGGCGCACCGAAGAGGAGCGCAAGCGCGCGCTATCCACGATCGGCCCCTGGTGGGACGGCAACGAGGTGTGGCTGATCGTCGCCGGCGCCGGCACCTTCGCGGCGTTCCCCGGCTGGTACGCGACGATGTTCTCCGCGCTGTACCTGGCCTTGCTGCTCGTGCTGCTTGCGCTGATGGCGCGCGGCGTCTCCTTCGAGTTCCGCGAGAAGAGCGAGTCGCCGCGCTGGCGCATGACATGGCGCTGGGGGATGACGTTCGGCTGCCTGCTGATTCCCCTGCTGCTTGGAGTGGGGCTTGGCGACCTGCTGAACGGCTTGCCGATCGACTCGAGCCACGAGTACACGGGCAACTTCTTCGACCTGCTCACGCCCTACGGCCTGTGGACCGGCGTGACGCTGGTCGCCTTGTGCCTGCTGCACGGAGCGACCTTCCTCAAGCTGAGGACAACAGGCGAGGTGCGCGAGCGTGCCCGCGCGCTTGCTCGGCCGCTCGGCTGGGCGAGCATCGCGCTGGTCATCGGCTGGGTGATCTGGACGCGCAGCGTGCAGGGCGGCTCCGACGTGCCCCAGCCCGTCGAGATCCTCGCCGTGATCGCCCCCGGCTTCGCGGCAAGGCTTGCGATGACAGACCACGACGGTCTCTCCTTCACCGCCTCGGCGGTCGCGATCGCGTCAACCGTCGGCTCGATCTTCATCGACCTGTACCCCAACGTGATGGTCTCCAGCACCAGCACCGCCTACAACCTGACCGTCAACAACTCAGCCTCCGGCCACTACGCGCTCGTCGTGATGACCGTGGTCGCGGTGATCCTGTTCCCGGTCGTGCTGCTCTACCAGGGCTGGTCCTTCCACGTGTTCCGCGCACGCATACAGGCGCCGCCGGAGCCCGCCTCCGACCCCGGTCCTACTTAGGACGGGGAGATTTTTTTGGGCTGACGCGCGTTGTCGCGGGCGCGCGCCGGGGTGGAGCTGAAGTTCTGCTGTCGGCTCGAACAGTGCTCACCATGCGTCGACGTTCGGCCGTCGCATGCCGACGCGAGCCGTGGGTCTACCTACCAGGCGTCGACGTTCGGGCGCCGCTTGCCGGCACGCGTCCGCCAGTCCACCGGCGGCGGGTCGAACAACGTCGCGATCCAGCGGCGCGAGTCGGCCGGGTCGATCACGTCGTCGATCTCGCCGTGGGCCGCCATGTTCAAGCCCTCGCCGTGTTCGTAGGCCGCGGCTACCGTCGCTTGGAAGATGCGCTCGCGCTCCTCGGCGTCCTCGATCGCCTCCAGCTCGCGGCGCATGCCAAGACGGACGGCGCCCTCCAGGCCCATACCCCCGAACTCAGACGTCGGCCAGCCGACGGTGAACAGCGGCGCCTTGAACGAGCCGCCCGCCATCGCCTGCGCGCCGAGTCCATAGCCCTTGCGCAACACGATCGTGCCGAAGGGGATCTCCAGGTTGGCGCCGGTAGTGAATAGGCGCGCGAAGTGGCGCACGGTCGCCGTGCGCTCGGCATCGGGACCGACCATGAAGCCCGGCGTGTCGCACAGGAACAGGACAGGCAACCCAAACGCGTCGCACAGCTGCAGGAAGCGTGACGCCTTGTCGGCCGCGTCGGCGTCGATCGCGCCGCCGAGATGGGCCGGATCGTTTGCGACGATCCCCAACGAGCGGCCCTCCACCCGCGCGAGCGCCGTGACCATGCCCGCTCCAAAGCCGTCACGCAGCTCGAGCACCGAGTCCTCGTCGCAGAGGGTGTGCAAGACCCGGCGAACCTCATACGCACGCTTGCGCTGCTCGGGCACGATCTCGCGCAGCAGCCGCTGGTCGGGCGCGGACCAACCGCGCCCGGACTGATCGAGTACCGGCTGGTCGCTCGCGGGCTGATCAGACGCCGCACGGTCGCGGGCGGGCTGGTCAGGCGCGGCACGATCGCGCGTCGGACGCTTCACGGGGGCGTGGAAGTATGAGAGATAGCGCTTTGCCGCCGCCACTGCCGCGCGATCGTCGGCGACGCGCAGATCAACCACGCCGTTTGCATGCTGCACGTCGATCGGGCCGACCTCGCCCGGCTCGACGACGCCGAGGCCGCCGCCCTCGATCATCGCGGGGCCGCCCATGCCGATCGACGAGTCCTCAGTGGCGATCACCACGTCGCAGCAGCCAAGCAGCGCAGCGTTCCCGGCAAAGCAGTATCCCGAGGCGATCCCCACGAGCGGCACCAAGCCGCTGAGACGAGCGAACAGGTGAAAAGCGCGACAGTCCAGGCCCGCGACGATCGGGAAGTCCACGTCGCCCGGGCGCCCGCCGCCGCCCTCGGCGAACAGCACGACCGGCAGGCGCCGCCGCTCGGCCAGCTCGAACAGGCGGTCCTTCTTGAGGTGCCCACGCATCCCCTGTGTGCCGGCGAGCACCGTGTAGTCGTAGGACATGGCCACGCAGGGGTTGCCATCGATCTCCGCGACGCCCGCGACCAACCCGTCCGCGGGGGTTTTCTCGATCAGCTCCTGCTTATCGCGACGCCGCTCCTGGGCTGCGAACAGCAGCGGCCCGTACTCGACATAGCTGCCCTCGTCGACGAGATCGGCCAGGTTCTCGCGCGCAGTTCGTCGCCCGCGCGCGCGGCGACGCTCCACGGCCTCGGGGCGAGCTGCATCCAAGCCAAGCTCGTGCCGTCCACGGACCGCCGCCAGATCGGCACGTACCAACGTATCGCTCTCGCGTACCGCCGCATCGCTCTCGACATCCGCGCTTGGCTCGCTGTTGTGTGCAGTCTCAAACTCGCTGTCCACAAAAGCACCCCCTTTACGTGCACGCCCAAATTCAGCATCCACATGACGCTCCTCTTTACGTGCACGCCCAGACTCAGCATCCGCGCGAACCCCGTCTTTGCGTGCCCCGTCGGCAGCGTGATCGTCGGCACTCAGCACCACAAGCAGATCTCCAGCCTCGATCGCGTCTCCGGTAGCCACCTCGACCCGCTGCACGACCCCATCGTGCTCGGCAAGGACCTCGTGCTCCATCTTCATCGCCTCCAGCACGACCAGCACCGCTCCGGCTTGCACTGAGGCGCCGGGCGTATGCTCGATCGCCACGACCACGCCGGCAAACGGAGCGCTGACCTCTAGCTCGACGGGCGAAGACATCGCGCAATCATGGCGCAGAGTGGGCTTCCTCGTAGGGCGCGTGCCTGCGCTTTTACCGACAAGCATGCCGACGCTTTGCCGACAAGCTTCCGAACCAACGCCCAGACGAGGCTAAGGTGAGGCGGATGACCGACGGCTGGGACGAGACCACCAGGGAGCGCACCCACCCAAACCTGATCCTGGCCGTGCTCGCGCTCGGCGGCCTTGCCTACGCGATGCTCAGCTCGGCCGTGCTTCCCGCACTGCCGACCTTCCAGCACGCGCTGCACACGAGCGAGACCGGTGTCACCTGGCTTTTGACCGCCTATCTGCTCGCCGCCTCGGTCGGCACCGCGATCCTTGGGCGGCTTGGCGACATGTACGGCAAGGAGAAGATGCTGCTGTGGACGCTCGTGATCCTCGCGGCCGGGACTCTGCTCTCCGCCGTGTCGAGCTCGCTTGCCATCGTCGTCGTCGGGCGCTTCATCCAAGGGGCCGCCGGTGGCATTTTCCCGCTTGCCTTCGGGATCGTGCGCGACGAGTTCCCGCGCGAGAAGGTGGCCGGCAGCATCGGCCTGCTGTCGGCGATCCTCGGCGTCGGCGGTGGCGCCGGGATCGTGCTTGCCGGCGTGATCATCGAGCACCTGGACTACCACTGGCTGTTCTGGCTTCCCCTGATCCCCACCGTGCTCGCGGCACTGGCCACCTGGCGCTTCATCCCCGAGTCTCCGGTTCGGGTGCCCGGACGCGTCAACTGGCTCGCCGCGACCCTGATGACGATCGGCATGTCGATCGTATTGATCGCGATCAGCCAGACGACCAGCTGGGGCTGGGGCTCGGCCAAGACTCTCGGCCTGCTCGCCGCCGGCATCGCCGTCTCCGCCGCCTGGATCGCCGTCGAGGTGCGCAGCGAGAATCCATTGATCGACATGACGATGATGCGCATCAGGGGTGTGTGGACGACCAACGCGGCCGCGTTCCTGCTCGGGGCCGGCATGTACGCGTCGTTCATCGTGATTCCCCAGATCGCGCAGCTGTCGAAGAGCACCGGCTTCGGCTTCGGCGCATCGGTCGTCGTCTCGGGGTTCTACCTGTTGCAGACGACGATCGGGATGACGATCCTCGGACTGTCGGCCGGGCGCATCTCCGGTCGCTTCGGCTCGCGCAGCGCGCTGCTCGTGGGGACCGCCTTCACGACCGCATCCTTCGCGTTGCTTGCGGTCGCGCACAACCATCCTTACGACCTGCTGATCGCCTCCGGCCTGCTCGGCGTCGGCGTCGGTCTTGCCTTTGCGGCACTCGGCAACCTGATCGTGCAGGCCGTCTCGCCGGAGCAGACCGGCGTGGCCAGCGGCATGAACACGGTGATGCGTACGCTCGGCGGCGCGCTCGGCGGGCAACTGTCGGCGACCTTCATCGCCGCCAACACCGCCAATGGGCTGCCGACCGTGACCGGCTTCACCGACACCTTCCTGATGGCCACCGGCTTCCTACTCGTCTGCCTGGCCACCGGCTTTCTGGTTCCCAAGCAACTGGGCGAACCGACAGGAGGGGACCTCACCCGTCAAGAATCGGCCGCGGGCGTCCCGGCGAGCGAAGGCGCCGCAGGCTGACGCCCGGCGCGCGGGCTACTCCGCGTCAGGCCAGTTCGCGCTGCCCATCACGCCGTCGCCGTCCTCAGGCTTGGGGCCGCCGATCGCGACCAGGTCCAAGCCCTCCGGACCCGCCTCGAACGCTCGCACGACCTCTGGGGCGACACGCACGACATCCCACTGGCCCAGCTCCAGGACCTCGTCGTCGAGCAGCATGCGTCCGGAGCCCGCCACGACGACATAGGCCTCCTCCTGCTCGCGATGGCTGTGGGCCATCGGGCTGCGCAGGTTGGCGGCATAGCGGAAGAGGCTCACGCCGAGATCGCGCGAGTCCAGGTGTTTGCGCCCGAAGCGGCCCTCGATGCCCGGTGCCCGCTCACCGACAGAGTCCTCGATCTCCAACAGGTTCACGGTGGCGTAGCGGGACATTTTCTCTCCTTGGTCGGATGGGGTCGCGAGCTTCAGCTCCACCATAGCTTCCACGCGCGGAGAGGCGCGGCAGCCCCTCCCCCTCTCCCGCGGTCGCGCCCGCGCCCACTTGTCGGCAACGCAATCAGGGTCGATCTTTTGGCTCCGCACACTTCCCAGGACGTGCACCCCAAGGAGCGGATATCGCGTGGTCGAGCAGCCGGCCGAGAAAGGCTCAGGCCAGAGCGCCGGCCGGCAGGACGAAGCGAAGCGGCGCTTTTGAGCGCGCCTCGCTGTCCTCGCTCAGACGCGTACCGTGCAGACCGCGCCTCGGGGCTTTTGCCGCCGCGGCCTCGGGGATGCCGGCGTGGTCGACGATCCAGGCGATCACCGCCGCCGAGTCGGCGCCCGCCGCCATGATCGCGGCGCGCTCGATCACCTCTCCCCCGGAGCGGTGAGGGCGGCTGAGCTGGATCACCAAGGCGCGGATCTCATCGTCCTGGCTGCTGCTGGTCTGGGTGCGCTTGGCTTCGGCGTCCCCGGCGTCGGCGTGGCTGACCTCGGCGTGGCCGGCCTCCGCGTCCCCGGCCTCCGGCTCCCTACCCGCGGCGTCTATGAGAACTCCGTCACCGAGTAGACAGGACGACCGACCCGCACCGCGCGACGGACGGCCTCGCTGCCGGCGTCATCGCTGTCGTCGAGGCCGTCTGTGTGCACGACAAAAGCCTCTTCACGGCCGTGGTCGAGGATCGCCGCGACCACATCGTCGCCGCTCGCAAGCCGCCTGCCGACCTCGATCTCTGTGTCGCTGCCGTCGAAGCGACAGCTGAGCTTGAAGATCCTGCGCGACCTCGCCGGAGAACCGACGACCTCGAGCGAGCGCTCACGCAGCTCGCTGTAGGCGGCCTCCGCCTGCTTGCCCTTGCCCTCGATGCCCGCGACGAAGAAAGCTGTCATTTGCCGCGACCGCGAGACGGTCGTGGCGGTCGCTGCGGATAGCGCTCGCGCTCGGCCGCAGTCATCTTGCGGATCGTGAGCGAGCCGTCCTTGACCTGCGAGCGGATCTCCTCCAGCTTCTCGCTGCGGCGCGCAGCCGCACGATCTGCCTGCGTGAGCATACCCCCACGTTAGCGTACTATCGGCCACGCACAATGACACCGAGTGCCCTGGACCTCGAGTACGCAACGCGTGTCGCCCCCGCCGACGACGGTTATTCAGCATGCCTTTCCAAGGACTGGGAGATCTGGGGTCCCAACGGCGGCTATCTCGCGACGATCGCGCTGCGGGCGGCCGGCGCGGTCGCGCAGATCAAGCGACCGGCCAGCTTCTACTGCCACTTCCTCAGCTCGCCAGCTTTCGACGTGGTCGAACTCAAAGTCAGCGTCCTCAAGCAAGGGCGCCGCGCCGAGTCGTTTGCCGTGGAGATGGCCCAGCGAGGCAAGCCCGTCCTGCAAGCGATGGTGAAGACCGCCGCTGAGGCCCCAGGCTACAGCCACCAGTATCCGAGCGCTCCCGAGGTCCCCCTCCCGGAGAGCCTCAAAACTTACGAGGAACTGCACCCCGCAACCCGACGTCCGCCCTTCAGCTTTTGGGAGAACATCGAGCGACGTCCGGTCGACCAGAGCACAACGGAGGAGCCGCAGGAGCCGATCGTCCGCGAGTGGACGCGCTTCCGACCGACCGCTTGCTTCGAGGACCCCTTCCTCGATGCCGCTCGCGCCTTGATTCTGCTCGACACCTACGGCTTCCCGGCCGCCTACCGCCACCATCGAAGCTGGGAGTTCCTGGCCCCGAACCTCGACACAGGTGCGTGGTTTCACCATTTCAGCCCTGCCTGTGAATGGCTGTTGATCGAGAGCGAATGCGCCGTCGCTGACGGCGGCCTGATGGGGGTCGGCGGCAGAGTCTGGGATCAGGCCGGCCGGCTGCTCGCGAGCGGATCGGCACAGTTGTGCTGCATCGCCCACGGCGCCTGAGCACCACCACTAGGCTTTGTCGGCATGAGGCTTTCAAACCGCGAGCACGAATCTCACGCTTGGCGGATCGGCGAGGTCGCACCCGACTTCCGCCTGGAGGATGTCTGGGCGCTGCCGGCTCGAGGCGCACGCGAGGATTTCGCGAAGCTGCTCGAAGTGGTCGCGTCGCTCGACCCAGGGAAGTCCCGCTCGCGCGCGACCCGCGCCCTGTTCGCCACCCGCTATCGCCTCGGCGGATGGCTGGGATGGGATGACCCGCGAGAGCCCCTGCCCATCCCGGAGAATCGCGAGACGACGCTGAGCGCACGCCTCCCCGAGGATCTGCGCGGCACCGCGACGGGCACGGAGCTCGGCACGCGGGACTTCACACCTCTGTACCGCACCGACGTGGAGTGGGCGGCGGAGATCTCCAACAAGACCGTTCACGCGGTCATGCACCTGGCCTGGGTCGAGCAGGGCGCCGGGCGCTACCAAGGCCAGATGGGCGTCTACGTCAAGCCGCGCGGGAGACTGGGAACCGCATACATGGCTGCAATCGCGCCGTTTCGCCATCGCATCGTCTACCCGGCGCTGATGCGGGAGATCGAGCGGGCCTGGCCACTGGAGTAACTCTCGTAGGCTTCTTCTCGACTAGGCAACTGGCCACGACCTCGAGGCCATATGCGGGTATACGACATTCCAGCCCAGCCCCAACTTTACAGGAGGCAATCATGCCCACGCCGCCATACACCTTGAAGAAACTCACCGACATAGAGGACGCAGCGCCGAAGTCGGGGTTCGGCGACATCCAAGAGGCAAGATTCGCGAAGGATTCGCTCGACACAGAGGACACCGGCTTCAGCTACCACCGCTTGAAGGCGGGCAAGCGCCAGCCCTTCGCCCACAAGCATGAGCGCGCCGAGGAGGTCTATGTCGTCCTCGCCGGTTCCGGTCACGTCAAGCTCGACGAGGAGGTGGTCGAGCTTCAGACGCTCGACGCGATCCGCGTCGCTCCCGAGGTGACGCGCGCGTTCGAGGCGGGCGACAGCGGCCTCGATTTGATCGTCTTCGGTCCACGGTGCGAGGGCGATGGTGAAGTACTGATGGGATGGTGGGCCGACTAATGGGGATGATGGGTCGCCATACACGTCTCTTCATACCTACTGGAAGAGTGCCGAGGTAAGTGCCCTGAGCTCGCGAATATGACCGTCCCAGCCCCCAGCCACATTTGACAAGCGCTCTAGGGGACGGTCGTCGACAAATGCCCTTCGAAATCCACGCGTCGTTCCAAATCATCGAACAATTCGGTGCCTTGTCTATCGAGCCTGTTTGAAATACCTTGGCTTGCCCCGATGACCCTTACCGTGATGTTCCTCAGCCCGACAAGACGATGGGCCCATTCAGCAGCTACTGACTTCAGGCGCGAGGACGACTGGGGTAATGTGAGTTCCACGCCCTCGTCCTGTTGAACCAAGTCGCTGAAGACATATACTCCGGCCAGATGTTCTGTCTCAGATGCGGATTCCAGAGCGTTTAGCCAGTCCGTTCCAGGTTCTCCACGGGGTCGCATTGCTTCTCGAAACATTGGTGCCATCAGACGAGCCCACTTTCGCTGGTATTCGCGTCTCGCTATCACACCACCTGTCACTTTCGGGGCTTCTTCGCCCCTGACATCCGTGCTCCAGTGCACCCCGCCCGCAGTACCAGCAAAGCAGCCCACACGCAGCCGGCCTTCACTGGTAAGAACTTCTTCGGCAATCGTCGTGATTTCGGCCGGCCACTGCGATTGATTTCCATTCACTGAATTACTACAATCGACGAGCACCACCGTTGTGGACGGATGATGGCCATCTGTCCCGCCACAACCGGCGACGGCAGCGCCCAGTAGACCCACCGTGACTACGCACGGGAGGTGGTGAATCCGCGCGACGCGCAGAAAGCATGCGAGCCAACCCATCACTCGGGCTCTCGCGCCAAGGTCGCGATCAACATCACTACGGCGCCCGCAACCACGCCGGCAAGGGCAGACGCGGTCGCCTCCACGGCCGCGACCCCGACGACGATTGCAAACAAGAACACGAACGGGGCCGTGTAGCGCCCAAACAGAGCGGAGCCCGCGCGGGGAAATGCGCGGAGCGAGCGCTGATCGGCGTGTTCCCGTGCCTCCGCCGCCGCCCGATAAGCAAGCATCGCCTGCGCGCTGACCGCCTCGATATATCCCTTGTATCTCTCCGAAAGATCCTGCATCGCCTGCACCAGCTGACTACCGTAGATCTCGCGTGATGTAATCTCGCCCCGCAACTTGACGGAGGCTGCGCGCTGCTCCGCGGCGCGTTCGCGACAGCGCTCGATGCGGGCATCTTCATCGCGCAGCGCCTCACGAGCTCCTTGCAGCCGCTCATGCGCTTCTTCGAGCCGATTCCTGGTCGGATTGGCGGCATCCCGAATGCGAGTCAGGGCAACAATCCCGGACCCGGCCATCGTTACGAGCACCGACAATGGCGCTGTCCACAGCAGGGACGGGGTGGTCGAGCCCACAGGTTCGAGTTTGCCGCCACTGCCGAGTTTTGGGCCCACGTTGGTGGCTGCAACGCCGTTATTGCGCACGATGGCTGCCCATATCTCGGTACCCAGAATCAGAATGACCACCAGAATCACCGGTACAAGCAATATCGCGCGGCGACGGTTTGGTTGAAGGCCGTCGTAGGCTTCCGCGCCTAGCGTACCCAGCAGTAGCTCGGCACTGAGAGCGGCCGCGACCGCCGCCACCGTGACCAGGATGTTGATAAGCGGGTCTTCCACTCCTTCGAGGCTCAACCGCGCAAGCGCCCCCAGCCCGCTGGCGGTGGCAACCATGGCCACAATCGTGACCCGCCAGCGAGGCGCCACCTTGGCGATCAGTGACAGCGCCCCAAACTCCTCGTTTCGTACCTCGACCTCCGCGACTGCCTCGTCTTCGAATTTACGTCGGGCTCCGCGGCCCTGCTCAATTTGCTCGGCCTCCTCGAGTAGGCCGTCTGCGGCAGCTTCGGCGGCTTGAGCCACTGCCTCAGCACGAGGTACCTCGGCTGTGTGCTTCAGTGCGTCGAGCTTGACTTCTTCCCCATGCTCGTACATGCGTGCACTGAGCCGCCCTATCGCATATTTCATGATTTCTTCCTCGGCCACCGAGGGTGCGAGGCCCGCACACGATGCCGCCACAGCGCAGGCCGCGAGCGTTATCTCTTCCAGCATCCGATCGTCGCTCGAGCCGATCGTCGCCGCCCGATGATGCCGAGGCACCTTGCCTACTCGCCCATGAGTACGCTGCTTCCGATCCCTACCGAAAAGCCAAGACATTCCCCCACCTAACCCTTTGGAAAGGGCCAATGCATTCCAATAAGTGGCATTTCCTCGTTGTCAGAGGCCCCGCCGCAGTTGAGTCTTTCAAATAGGGGATCGGATATCCAGGACCGTCTCCCACTCCGCCTCGATGCGAGACCGGCCATCGTCCCCGGTGCGAGCGCGGGCTCCTCCCTTGCCGGGGGTGCCCGGTCTTGCGAAAGCAAGGCCTAGTAGAGTTGCCGGCGATGAGCGAGATACCCAAACCCATCACAGGCCGCTGCCTGTGCGGTGGCGTCACCTACAGTGTCGAGGCCGAACCGGTCTGGCAAGGGGTTTGCTACTGCTCGAACTGCCAGCGCCAGACCGCTACGGCGTTCTCCGTCATCGTTGGCGTACCGAGCAAGGCACTCGCGGTCGAGGGCGACACGCTCGCCTCGTTCAAGACCGCCAGCGAGGATTACCAGAGCACAACCGAGCGGCATTTCTGCTCGGCCTGCGGGTCACCGCTGTTCAGCACGATCGAGTCGATGCCGGAAGTCGCCTTCCTGAAGGCAGGCACGATCGACGATACGTCTTGGTTTGAGCCGACAGCAGAGATCTGGACGCGCTCGGCGCAGCCGTGGGCGCCTCACTTCGAGGGTGTCACGCGCTACGAGCGTACCCCGGGCTAGCTTTCCCCGGTCTGGCAACCGCACCTTGCGAATTGCCGCGGGCCGACGCGCCGACAACCTCGTGGATGGATGAAGCGCCGACGTCCCGAAGATGACGTTCGAGCCCACGGTTGACGCGTGCAGGCCACGCGGGTCCTCCATATACGAATCCGGTATACGCCTGCAGAAGCGTCGCGCCGGCGAGAATGCGCTCCCACGCATCCTCCGGGCTCGAGATTCCACCGACGGATATGAGTGTCAGCTTGTCTCCCGCCCGCGCATAAAGTCGCTCGAGAACCTCCAACGAGCGCGCCTCGAGCGGAGGTCCAGATATCCCGCCTCCGGTAACGGCCGCGACCGACGGTGGCATGCTGAGACCGTCTCGACGTTCTGTCGTGTTCACTGCCACTATCCCGTCGAGCGAGAGCTCGACGGCGAGGTCGGCAATTGCATCTACTTGTGCGTCCGATACGTCAGGTCCGAGCTTGAGCAGGACTGGCAAATTTGTCGCACCGACAAGTGAAAGCTCCGTCTTGACCGCCTCTACCAGAGGGCGAAGCATCTCGATCGACTGCATTTTCGTCAGGCCGGGGGTGTTTGGCGAGCTGACGTTGATCACAAGGTAATCGCACTCGGACGCCGTCTCCCGCACTGTTGCTCGATAGTCCGCGATGGCCTCGTCATTCGGCGTCCCCATGCTCTTACCGATATTCACACCGACGATTACGCGACCGCTACGCCGACGCAGCCGTGCGGCGAGAACCCGCGCGCCAGGATTGGGGAATCCCATCTTGTTGAGCAGCGCTTTGTCCTTGGGAATGCGAAAGACGCGCGGACGGGGATTGCCGACCTGGGCACGAGCGGTGACGGTACCCACCTCAACGAACCCGAATCCCAGAAGCCCCAGACTTTCAAACCACGACGCGTCCTTGTCGACGCCGGCAGCCACACCGAGGGGGCCAGGAAATCTCAGCCCCAGGGCACTGACCGTCAGTGCTTGATCGCGAGGACTCAGTCGCCACCGCACAAGCCTCTTGACGCCCGGCACCCGCGTAATCGCGCCGAGAGCGCTCGATGCAAGTCGATGGGCCGCTTCTACATCTATGCGCTGAAGGATCAACCTGAAGACGAGGGGATACATCAAGGCCTACCGGAAGGACCAGACTGGAGGAGGCGGATCGCAGGACCATACGACGACTCCACCACGGGCTATCCATCGCCATGAAGGCGGTTCTACTTGGAGTTGCGCACGCTCAGTTCGATGGCTCGAGATGTCATAAGCCTACCCGCGAGGACGGACCATGACCCGCGCGGTCGGATCGACGCGCCAACCCAGGCCGTAGCGCAGCCTCCTAGTGGGCAACCAACCGCCCACGGACAGCCGACTCGCACCCGTAACCCACCGAAAAATCGATAGCCAACGCTCTCTCGACGCCACTATTGAAATCGAGTGCCGGGCCGATAGGAGCCTGACCCGGCTCAATCACGGCCGCTGGCGCTCGAGGCTGGCGTCATGGCCTGGGACATCCCTCCAATCCCCCAGCCCTCAAACCCGCTCGCTAAAGCGGCCTCGCCATCCGGGAGGACTTGTGGAGCTTCATGCTCGCCGATCCTTCGTAAATCACTGCGCGACTTGCATAACATCGTTGTCTACAAGGAGGCGAGCCGCGCGTACGCTCTGCTCAAGCATGAGTTGCAGTGAGTTGAGCACGCCAGTACGCTCGGGCGATGCGCCCGCCGCAACTGCTGCTTGCACTTGGCGATATACCTCCTCTAGGTCTCGCACGATGATGGCATCATTTACGCCAGGAGCTGTGCCGTCTGTGGTCATTTTGTTCTCCGTTGCTTATTAGAGTTTAGACCAGCAGATAGCGGGTCAGGTTCACACGATCTCCGAGCAGCATGACTAGTCGCCACATATCCTCACCGAAACAGCGTGCACGCCCGGAGGCCTCTTGGTAATTACCGTCTTCGGCGATCCAGTTTTCCTGCTCCTCCTTTGTGGGAGCGGTGTGCCCAAACCACCACGCATAGTGATCAAACAACGTGGCGAGGAGGCTGCTCAGGAGTCGTGACTTTTCATCCAGGTCGGCCCGGGCGCCTCCACTACGCTCGGCGTCACGTTGAAAGGCACAATCGCCAATCTCGGTCATACGCTGCATCGGTGTCAAATTTACAAGCCGCAGAGCGTGTGCACGAGGAAAGTCGATCTGCTCATCTCCAAGCAGTAGATAGCTCAAGCCCACAAAGCACAGCCAGAGTCGGTTGAACTTGAGCTTTAGTAGATCGATCTTCTCGTCGGGCTCCAACGGCCGGCCCAATTGACGACGCCAGCCCTCGTAGGAGAGACATAGAGTCTTCCAGTAACGGACGATGTCGTTGATCAGCATGGTGGGACGGAAGTCGTGTGTCTCGTCATCCTCTACCCAATAACGATCGACTACAGCCTCGATGCACCGTACATAGGCAGCCTGCCCCACCAGGCAATGGCTCTCCAGCAGCAGAAGCATGCGCGCAGTGAAGATGTTGAGATGATCCTCGTCGGGCTTCCCCCGGAACTGGATCAAGTCCTCGAGCCGGTGAACCTGCAGAAAATCACCATCTCGTGAAAAAGGTGGAAAGCCAGCGCCCTTCCCGGCACGGATCAAATCGGCTACCAGCTCGTATCGTTCGAGGTTACCGAGACAGGACTCGCTCGCTTCGTGACCGTGCACCGCGTCGATAATGAAAACGTCCAAGTCCGAGTGGTTGCCAACCTCGTGGCGCCCCCAACGATCCGGTTGCGAAGATCGTTACCCATGGATGACGCTGATCGACTAGCTCGAGTGCGTGCAGAGCGGCACCCGTTTGACGCAACCGCTCGTCGCTTTGTGCGTCGCGGCACCGTAGCTCCTCTGGCACCTCAAGGCTCACGAGTCGCCTTTCCACTCAATGATGTTGGCGAATATCTCGGCTTGCTCGAGCGCATCCTCCAGAGCGTGATGGCGGTGCGAGCGATTTGAGCGCAACTCATCAGGCAGTCGCGATGCGCCCGACAGCGATAGCGGTCGCGCAGCACGTAGCGAAAATGCCGTCTTCATGTCGAAGGCGCTGGAGTAACCAAACGGCGATCCGGTACGTGAGAACGCCACGAAATACCAGTACAGAAAGCTCCAGTCGTAGGCCAGCGGGTAAGCCACGAGCACGGGGGTTCCTGCCTGAGCAGTACCGCGCACCCAGTCGGCGGCCTCCGTCATAGCCTGAGCCGGCTCAGTTCCGTTACGAGTCAGCGAGTCTCTATCCAGTCCCGAGACAACTACTAGTGCTCCGTTAGGTTGGTGGTCCTCGTAGGGGGCTGTCGGGCGGCAGTTCTCTGCGGCAGACGGGGCAGGTTCTGTGCCAGCAGGCCAGGAGCGTTTGGAGTTCCCGGACGACCTGAAAGAGGGTCAGGCTGCCGCCCTGAGTCGAGGACGGTGATCAGCCCGCAGTCGTTGC
>Ga0208480_1000398_pt1 | contig 16502 bp, 12 predicted proteins | sample NGESurshal092012_4_FD_184485 | JGI IMG/M metagenome (GOLD analysis project Ga0208480, IMG submission 184485) | Arctic peat soil microbial communities from Barrow, Alaska - NGEE Surface sample F53-1 shallow-092012 (SPAdes) | ecosystem: Environmental > Terrestrial > Soil > Wetlands > Peat ... | reverse complement strand
CTTGTAGACCTCGCTGAGATGCTGATGAGGCTCTTCGCCGTGATCGAAGCCCTGCGGGTGCGGATGGGGATGCGGGTGCGCGAACTCCTCTTCGAGTCCCACGATCACCCGACGGCCCCTCGGGGTGACGATGATCTCGATGGGGTGGCCGTAGAGGTCACTCAGCACGGCCTCGTTCACCACTTCGTCGACCGATCCGCTGCGCACCTGCTTGCGCGCTATCCACAGCACCTGATTCACGATCGACGCGAGCGGATTGAGGTCGTGCGCGACGACGATGATGGCCGCACCGGTCGTGTCGCGAACCAGGTTGATGAGGTCGACGATCTCGGCCTGGGCCGCGAGGTCGAGCGCCGCCAGCGGTTCGTCGAGCAACAACAACTCGGGGTTGAATACCGTCGCGTGCGCGAGCGCGATGCGCTGGCGTTGGCCCCCCGAGAGACTGTGGAGCGGCTGGTCGCAGAAGGACAGCGTGCCGGTCAGCGTGAGCGCGCGCCCAATGACCTCGCGCTTCGATTTGTCGCGACCCCACCCGAAACGCGGACCGTCAAACCCCAGTCCGACGTAGTCCCTGCCCGTCATCGTCGATGTCGAGTCGGCCGCGCGGGACTGCGCCATATAACCGACGCGTCGATTGCCTCGATGCGGTGGTTCATCGAAGACCCGCAGCGTCCCTTCGCTCAACGGGACGAGGCCAAGTATGAGGTTGAGCAACGTCGACTTGCCCGACGCATTCGGACCGAGGACGGCCGTGATCGTCCGCGGCTCGATCGTGAAGGACGCGTTGCGCCAAATCGTGCGGCCACCGAGGACGACGGCGCCGTCACGCATCTCCAACGTGCTCACGTCACGCAACCCTCGATCTTCAAGTCACTCTTGATCTTGGAGACGACGCCGTTGATGAATCGAACGTAGTCCGTGCCCCGCATCGTCTCGGTCACCTTGATGATCGGCACGTGCGAGGACTTCGCCTGAGCCGCCATCTCGTTCGTCAGGGGCGTCGCGGTCTGGATGTTGTCGATCAGGAACGCGGGATGCTTCTTCAACTGATCGAGCGCCGTGGCGAGGTCGCGCACCGACGGGTCGACGCCGTTGCCGACGGCCAAGCGCAGCGCTTCGGGCGTCACGATGTCGAGTCGCGCGTCCTCTAAGAGATACGACGTGACGTCTTCGGTCGCGGCGACCTTCACGCCGTGGCAGCTGGCCGCGATCGATTCGACGTTGTTCTGGATCGAGTCAAGTTCGGCCAGCAGCGCCTTGGAGCGAGTCGTGATATTCGCGAAGCCGTGCCGGTGTTCGAGCAACGTGGTCAGCGCCTTCACGAATTTGATGGCGGCCAGGGGGTTGTAGAAGAGGTGCGGGTTCTTGCCCGGCGCCACGCCCATCAGTTTGCCGACGTTGATGACCGACACTTTGGCGCCTTGTGCACTCACCAACTGTTCGAGCCACGTGTCATAGCCCGCACCGTTCTCCAAGACGACCGACGCCTCGTCGACGTTCGCCGCGTCAGAGACCGTCGCCTCGTGATCGTGCGGGTCAGCGTTCGGATCGGTCAGGAGCGACACCACTTTGGCGTCGGACCCGACGAGTTGATGCGCGAGCGCACCCCACTCCGAGACGCCCGAGACGATGAGCGGCTTACTGGAAGCGCCGGCCACGCCCGCGCTGAAACCGAACGACGCGACAGCGACAGTAAGGACGAGGAGAAGTCTTTTTGGAATTATTCCAGTTATGCTACCTAGAATGATTACAGTAAGCAAATCAACCACGATTAGGCTCTCGGGCGTGAGCACCTCGCGAAACACCGTCCAGCGCCGAGAGGTAATAGGGGTCTTGAGCCAGGTGCCGGGCTTCGTCAGCGCCCAGGACCTCCATACGTTGATCGAGCGCGACGGTGGTCACATCGCCCTCGCGACCGTCTACACGCAGTTGAAGAAACTCGTCCAAAATGGGGACGTCGATGTGGTCATGACCGATCGCGGCGAGAGTCTCTACCGACGCTGCGTCGTCGAATCGCACCACCACCACCTGTCATGTCGCGTCTGTGGCGCGACGGTCGAAGTCGACGCGCCGGAGCTTGAGAAGTGGGCCCACGACATCGGCAAGACGTTCGGGTACCGCGAGTTGCATCACGTCGTCGAATTCAACGGGATCTGCTCGTCATGCCCGTCGAACTGAACCTGACGCCGTCCCGGCACGGGGCGCTCAACGTCTATCCGATCGAGTTCGCTCGCCGCTTCGGCGTCCGGGCCTTCGTCACCGACCGCACCGGCGGCGTGAGCGCCGCGCCCTACGAATCGCTCAACCTCGGCGATCACGTCGGTGACGATCCGGCCGGTGTCGCAGAGAATCGCCGACGCGTTGCCGAAGCCATCGGCGAAGGCGCTGATCGGCTCGTCATCGTCAACCAGGTCCACGGTCGTGACGTCGTGAACGCGAATGAGGCGACGGCCGACAGTTCCGGTGACGTCATCATCGACTACGGCGATGAATTCGCCGTCGCCGTGCTCGTCGCTGACTGTCTGCCGATCTTGCTCGTCGACGAGGACTCGCCCACGCTCGCCGTCGTGCACGCCGGGTGGCGAGGACTCCAGAGCAACGTCATCGAGAGTGCGCTCGAGCACTTCGAGCACCACAATGCGGTGCACGCGTTCATCGGCCCTTCGATTTCGGCGGCGGCCTACCAAGTCGGCCCCGAGGTCGCCCAGAACTTCACCAACGTCCCCGGCGCGCTGATTCCCGACTCCGGTGATCGCTCTCGACTCGACCTACGCGCCGTCGCCGTCGCCCAACTGTTGGCGCTCAGCGTCACCGACAGCCACATCACCGTGTCCACCCAGTCGACCGATGGTGGCACGACGTTCTTCAGTGACCGTGCGCAGCGCCCGTGTGGCAGGTTCGCGCTTGTCGCGCGTCGAGTGATCGCGTGAAGCAACGCGCCGAGCTGTTTCGCTACGTCGGTCTCGACATCACGTCCGACACGCTGACGGGCCTCTACGACCTGGACGGACGAACGTTCGTGGAAACGGTCACTTTCGAAGGAGTGAAGTCACTGGAAGCACCAGCAGTGGTTGCGCTCGCTGAACTGTGGTATCTCATCGCCGGGCTCTCGTACTACAAGGCCGGCGCCGCGCGACGAATCGATGTCGGCGTGACGCGGCTGGGGACGAACGGCCGACGACTGCTCAAAGCCGCGCTCTCGGACGGACTTGGTGAGTTCGCCTATCGCAACCAGATCCAACTGAGCGACGTCACGATCGAAGGTCGGGTGGGCGTCGAGACCTACGAGCCCTTCGTCGACACCAACCGCGTGCTCACGCCCTTCGGCGGCGGCATCGACTCCGTCGTGACCGTCGAGAAGTTGCGCGGGCTCGTCGATCAAGCGCTCTTCGTCGTCAGTCCGTCATCTGGTCGCTTCACGCCACTCGAGGAGACCGCCGCCGTCACGGGCCTCGACGTCATACGTGCCTCGCGCACGATCGACCCGCAGATCGTGGCGGGCGACGAGTCCTTCTATAACGGCCACGTGCCGGTCACCACGATGGTGACGTTGCTGGCTGCGGTCGCGGCGGTCGCTTCCGGTCGCGGTGGCGTCGCGCTGAGTAACGAATACTCCTCGTCGATTGCCAACCTTCGCTGGTACAACTCGGACATCAACCACCAATGGAGCAAGTCCTGGAACGCCGAGAACCTGATCGCCAGCGCGATCGCCGAACGCGTCGGCGACGAGTTGGTGGTGGCCAGTTATTTGCGCGACCGCAGTGAACTGTGGGTCGCGAAGGCCTTCAGTGAACTCGAGCAGTACCACCACGTCTTTCGGAGTTGCAACCGAGCGTTCGCGCAAGTGCCCGGCGAACGCGCCTCACAGTGGTGCGGCGAATGTGACAAGTGCCTTTTCGTCAATCTGGTGCTGGCGCCGTATCTGTCGCGTCCCGCGTTGTGGACCATCTTCGAAAGTGAACCGCTGAGTGATTCCGCGCGCGCCGAGCAACTGCGCACCCTGGTCGGACTGGGCGACGAACACAAGCCGTTCGAGTGCGTCGGCGATCCCGACGAAAGTGCCGTGGCGCTCACCGAAGTGAGCCGCCTCGAGGAGTGGCGCGACGTGACGAACCTCGATGACCTCGCGAAGGAGTTGCAGACCGAAAAACGCCTCTCCGACCTGTTCGAATCACAAGGACCTAGTCGTGCTCCGGCCAACTGGCTTCGCTGACCTCGCCGGTCGGCGCGTAGGTATATTCGGCTACGGCGTCGAGGGCCGAGCGACGCGGCGCCGCTTGGACGGTGTCACCGACAAAGTCGTTTTGGTCGACGACGACAACGTCGACCCCGAGGTGATCCTCACGAGCGACGGCGGTCTCGAAGCGCTGCGCGAATGCGACGTGGTCTTGAAGAGTCCCGGGATAGCGCGCCGACGTGATGACGTCCTCGACCTCGAGCAACGTGGTGTAGCGGTGACGTCGGCGCTGAATCTTTGGCTCCACGACATCGATCGGACGCGTGTCGTGGCGATCACCGGTACGAAGGGAAAGTCGACGACGACGGCGCTCACAACGTTCTTTCTTGAGTGCCTCGGTGAGGAGGCCCAGCGCCTCGGCAACTTCGGCCAGCCACCCTACGATCCCGGCCTCGACGTCGCAAAGGGGTGGCTCATCCTCGAAGTCTCCAGCTTCCAGTGCGTCGACATCGACGTGGCGCCCGGCCTGGTTGTCGTGACGTCACTCGGGGAGGACCATCTCGACTGGCACGGCTCGCTCGAGCAGTACCGGAGCGACAAACTTTCACTCACGCGAGCGACCGGAAATCATCGCACGCTCGTCGCCGATACGCCGACAATGCACGACGACGCCCACCAAATCGGCGGCGAGGTCACGTTCGTAGGGCCCGACGAGACGAATCTGGCCAGTGCGCTGGGCCTCTTGGGTGCGCACAGCAACACCAACGTCGCTCTCGCACTGACGTGTGCCGCACTCCTCACCAACCGCCGCGTTGAGGACGTACGCGCACGAGTCCTCGTTTCGGCCACGACCTTCGAGCCGCTGCGCGGTCGACTCACGCCGGTGGCGAGTGAGAACGTCGACGGCGACACGCTGCGATACGTCGACGACGGACTCGCGACGTCGGCGCTGCCGGTGGTCGCGGCGTTGGAGGTCTTCGCTGACGAACCGGTCGCGCTGATCGCCGGAGGATTCGACCGCGGCGTCGACTACGCACCGTTGGCCGAAGCAATTGCGGCGCGACGGCCGCCGACGGTCGTGATCGTCATGGGCGAAGCCGGACGGCGTATCGGCGAAGAAGTGACCCGACGCTCGCCGCAGATTCTTCAGATTGCGGTTAGGTCGATGCGCGACGCCGTCGACGAAGCCCGTCAGGCTCTCGGTTCTGGTGGCGTCGTTCTTCTTTCACCCGGCGCGCCCAGTTTCGACATGTATAAAAACTGGGAAGAACGGTCACAAGATTTCACGACGGTCGTCTGTGAACTCATGGGGACAACGCCAACGTGATCACGAACAAAGACACCGCTTAGCGCTACAGCGGTGACGGGCAGCTTTCTATGCCGACACCGGTCATGCCGCCACCTGAACCAACGAGACCGCGATTCGTGCACAACACCACCGACGAGTTATTCGATTCGTCACGGATGACGAAACGCCATTCGGGTACACCGACGTCAACGACACCGGTCACCGACAGAATCGCGCCGGCGCGGTGGGCGGGGAAGAACCGTGCGGCCCAATGCCGCACAGCAATGAGTGTCGGAGCACCGTGGCCCGAGGCTTGCACTTCGCTCAGAGCGAATGAAGCGACCATCTGCGCCTCGTCCGAGGGTCGCTTCGATGCCCTATGCCCATCCGCTGAGAAACGGGCGATGGCGTTGGCGGCCGAGATCTCCTGCGAACACCACGTTGGGATGATTTCCTTGCGCGACGAACTTGAACAGATCACGTCAGGTGCCCTGGCTTGGTCAATGACCATCGTGTGACTGACCCCATGACGTTCGTACGTCACGCGTACCTCTTCGACGGCGTAGGCGTGGTGCAATTTTGGCGCGCGCAGTCCCAGCCACAACGCGTCGGTACGCGCCAAGGTGACCGTCGTCCCAATGGCTTGGATCAATGGCGTGCGTCCCTGCGCCTGCGTCGTTGTCCCGTTCGGGAGCCGGATTGGCCAGCCGTGGTCGTTGGCAAGTTCGCTAAAGTGAGGAGCGAAATCGACACCCACGACCTCGGGGGCGAGAAATCCCTGCAGCGATATCACCTTGACCGAAGTAATCCGAATCGCGACACGCGCGTGAGTCGTGAAGTTGAACGACACGTCGTTCACTTGGGACGGCGTTGCGAACTGACCCACACCGGAAGTGCCGCCGTCGTATCCGCTCGATTTTGTCACCGGCGCCCAATGGTGAACAGAGGACAGTGCCGCGACGACCGCGACGGTAGCGATCACGGCGGTGACAGTCGCTCCCAACGTAATTCGCAGACCGCGCTGGAAGGAAAGTCGTGCGAGCAGTCCGTGTGCGACGATGTCAGATGACCGGGCGAGTGAGACGGGCCGCTCGGCCAGTTCAATCTCGAGGTGGGCAACGAACTCCTCGCCGTAGCGCTCACGCCACGCCGATGGATACCATCGCAAATAACCCAACGCCCGTTTGGTCGTCGCGGAACCAGCCTCCACGTGTTCGGCGTTCACGCGAAGCGCCACGACGCGCGAAGCCGACGACGACCTTCGATTGCCAGCCTCTCTTGCGCACTCAGATATTCATCGAGCACACCAGCGCCCATGGCGGTCAGCCGGTAGGGGCGTTTTCGATCAGAAGAGGCCACCGGTTCGATGAGACCCTGTCCTTCGAGTCGCGCCAGGGCCTCATAGAGGCTGCCGGGGGCGATGCGCACACCCGCGAACGCCACCACGTCCTGAGTGAGGGCGTAGCCGTGCTTCTCTCCATCGGCAAGGCTGGTGAGAATGAGGTACGCGACTCCGGCTACGCGACCCGCACTTTCGGAGGTGTCCTTCGCCATCATCTCGAAACTATATCGGTTACCGATATAACGTGCCGGCGATCACACGATGTCGAAAATCGACCCACCACCGTTGGAATTCATGAAGATTGGAGCCTGGGAGGAGATTCGAACTCCTGACCTACGCATTACGAATGCGTTGCTCTACCGACTGAGCTACCCAGGCGCAAGCAGCAACTCTACTTCATGGCTCGCCGCGCTCGACCCGGCGAGCCGTCAGAATTCCATCAACGACAGCATGAGATCGTTGAGTAGCAACGTCTCATCAATGTTGGACGAAAGACGTCGCGTGGCTTCGCTCAGAACCCCGATGGCGCGAATGGAGGCTCCGACGCGGTACTGATCACGCGCGTCACCGAGTTCACTGCCCTCGAGGCTCTCGACCATGCGGTCGCGGTAGACGTTGGTCAGCGCGGTCAGCCCGAAGCGCAGCTCGTCGATGCGAAACCGACGTTGTTCACGCTTGAACTGGGCCTCGGTATCGCGTCGATTCGACACCGATCGCTGCCCCATCTGGCGTGCCTCTCGCACGCGCAACTCCATCTCTTCGTCCTGCACCTGTTGTAACGGCGCGATCGCGTCATCGAGCGCGCGCGCGATCTCGGTGGCGAGCGTGGCCGACGTGGCCGGCGTCCCGTTCAGTCGATCGGGCACGGATCGCCACTGGGCAATGCGCTGGGCCAGTTCATCGTCGCGCCCAAGAATCCGTGCGCGGCGCAGGTTGCCGTTCGCCGCGCTCGCGGCCGCGCGCGCGCCGAGTGCTGTGGCGCCTTCTCGAATGAGCACCTCGGCGATCCCTTCTTCGCTGAGACCCTTCAGTTTCAGTTCCACGCATCGCGAGGCGACCGTGTCCAGAGCCGGTGGCACGTCTTCGGCGGTCAAGAGAAAAATCGATCTCGAGGGCGTCTCTTCGAGAGACTTCAACAGCGCGGGCGCACTCGGCGACGCACCGGTCGTCGTGAGCTCCACGTCTTCGATGATCACGATCTGATAGCCGGAACCCAAGGGTCGGCGTCGACTCACGCGGTCCGCTTCACGTAGTTCATCGATGCGCCACGAGAGTCCGGCGCGCTCGGCGAAATAGACGTCGACGTCGGCGTCGCTCAGGACCAGTCGACAGACGTCACAGGCTCCGCAGCCGTTCTGGGGGCATTGGAGCGCCGCCGCGAACGCCAACACGGTGTCACGGAGGCTCGAACCGACCGGTCCACTTATGAGATACGCGTGCACCGGCGCTTTGACGTACTGGCGCATCGCGGCCACGGCGGACTCTTGTCCCACCAGTGCATCGAAGACGTCAGTCATCTCACCATGGTAAAGAGGCGAGTCGTTCATCGACCAACGCGGCCACTTCTGGTTCGCTGAGTGAGCCGTCGATAACGCACCAGCGTTCGCCCCATTTGGCGGCGATCACCAAGTACCCGTCGCGCACGCGTTGGTGAAAATCCAGGTCGGCCGATTCGAACCGATCGCGCGCGTCGGGCGCTCGGCGCTCGTTGGCGACCTCGAGCGGTGTATCGATGAGGACCGTCAGATCCGGGATGCACCCACCGATGGCCAGCTCCGTGGCCGCCTCGAGTCGCGCGAGGTCGACGCCGCGGCCGTAGCCCTGGTAGGCGAGCGTCGAGGCGAAGTAGCGATCACTGACGACGGAGCGTCCGTCGGCGAGGGTGGGTTCGATGACCGTGCGCACGTGATGCGACCGGTCGGCCAGCATCAACAGCGCCTCGGTGATTGGCGTCATGGGTGTCGCCGCGTCGAGCACCCAGCGGCGAAGGTCAACGCCTAAAGGGGTGTCGCCGGGCTCGAACGTGAAGTGCGCGTCACGCAGTTCGGCGACGCGTCGGGCCTGCGTGCTCTTGCCGCTCGCGTCGATTCCTTCGAAGACGACGAAGGCACCGCGACGCATCAGTCGTCCGAGTGCGTCGCCGCGATCAACGCGGCGTTGGACTTCGCGCCCTCCGCCACCGCCGCGCGCTTGGCCGTGCCGGTCGCCTTCTTCGGGGCCGACTTCTTGGTCGTTTTCTTGGCGGTCTTCTTCGTTGCCTTCTTGGTCACCTTCGTCGCCTTTCGCGGACGAGTCGACGGTTCTGCGTTGCGCCGTTCGGCGAGTAGCTCACAGGCGCGGTCCAGGGTGATGGTCTCGGGCGTGTCACCGAGTCGCAGCGTCGCGTTGGTCTCGCCGTCGGTGACGTAGAGACCGAAGCGACCGGTGCGCACGACGACGTTTCGTTTCGTGACCGGGTCCTCGCCGAGTTCCTTCAGTGGTCCGGCCGCCGCGCGACGGCCGCGCTGCTTGGGCTGCGCCAACAACGCCAGCGCGCCGGCGAGGTCTATCGAGAAGATCTGTTCTTCATCCTCGAGCGAGCGCGTCTCCTTACCCCACGTGAGGTACGGACCGTAACGGCCGTTCTGGGCCACGATCGATTCACCCTCCGGGTGTTCACCGACGACGCGCGGCAGCGACAAGAGTCGCTTCGCGTCGGCGAGCGTGACCGTCTCGGGCGACATCGTCGTCAACAGCGACGCGGTCTTGGGCTTTTCCTTCGGGTCGGTCATCTCGCCGACCTGTACGTAGGGACCGTAGCGACCGGCCTTCAAGAAGATCGGCAGACCGGTCTCTTCATCGGTCCCCAGTTCGCGGTCGTTGCTCGGGGCCGAGAGCAGTTCCAGGGCCTTGGCGACGCTGAGTGAGTCCGGTTCGGTGGCCTCGGGGATCGAGACGCGATCGTCCCCGTGCACGAGGTACGGGCCGTAGCGACCAGAGCGGACACTCACCGCGACGCCGTCGTCAGCCACGCCGAGCGGGATCGAGTTGATGGCGGCGAAGTCGAACTCGTGGGGTTCGTGCGTCATGTGCTCGAGTCCCAGCTTGGCCAGCTCCGTCGTCGCCGAAGGATCGCCGAAGTAGAACTTGCGCAGCCACGGTTCCAGGTCCTGGTTCCCCTGGGCGATCTCGTCGAGTTCGTCTTCCATCGCGGCCGTGAACTGGTAGTCGACGAGGTCGGCGAAGTACATCTGAAGAAGATTGACGACCGCGAAGGCGCGAAAGGCCGGCACGAGGGACTTGCCCTTCTTCCAGACGTAGCCACGACGATCGATCGTCTTCATCACTGACGCGTACGTCGACGGTCGTCCGATGCCGAGGTCCTCGAGCTTCTTGATCAGCGTCGCTTCGGAGTAGCGGTCGGGCGGCTGCGTGTCGTGTCCCTTGGCCTCGGCACTCGTGACGGGCACGACTTCGCCCTCGGCGAGCGGCGGCAAGATGCGCTCCTGGTCGGCCAGCTCGGCCTCGGGGTCGTCGGTCCCCTCGACGTAGGCGCGGCGAAAGCCTGGGAATTCGATGCGTAGTCCCGTCGCGCTAAGCCCCACGGGCACGTCGCCCTCGAATCCGGCGACGCCGCGCAACGACGATTCCAGTCGAATCTTGTCCTGGGTGAGACGCGCGTCGACCATCTGAGACGCCAGCGTGCGCTTCCATACGAGGTCGTAGACGGCGAGTTCGTCGCCCCCGAGTTGGGAATGCGCCTCGTCGAGTGAGCGGAACGTCTCGCCGGCCGGTCGGATCGCCTCGTGCGCCTCTTGGGCGTTCTTCACCTTGCGGTCGTAGCGTCGCGGGGCGTCGGCGACGTAGTCGTCGCCGAACATCGACGCGGCCGTCGCGCGCGCCGCGTGAATCGCTTCGTCGGACAACGTCGTCGAGTCGGTGCGCATGTAGGTGATCCAGCCCTGTTCGTAGAGTCGCTGGGCGGCGCGCATCGTGCGCTCCGGATCGAAGCGCAGTTTTCGACTGGCCTCGATCTGCAGCGACGACGTCATGAAGGGCGGTTGGGGGCGCTGCGTGCGCGGTGTCGAGGCGACCGACGTCACCGTCACCGTGGCGCCGGGCAAGGCGCCCGCGATCGACGTCGCCGTTGCCTCGCTCAAGAGTTGGACGTTCGCCTTGGCATCCAGCGTGCCACTGGCGTCGAAGTTCTTACCGGTCGCCAATGAGGCCCCGTCGACCGACTCGAGCGTCGCGTCAAAGGCGTTGCCCTTGGTATCCATGGCGGCCGTCACGTCGAACCAGGTGGCCGACGTGAAGTCCATGCGCTCGCGCTCGCGTTCACAGACCAGCCGAATTGCGACGGACTGCACGCGGCCGGCCGAGCGCGCTTTGTCGACCGCGCGCCAGAGTACCGGCGAGACCTCATAACCGACGAGGCGGTCGAGAAAGCGGCGGCCCTCCTGGGCGTCGACGAGACGCAGATCGAGGTCTCGGGTATCGCTGACCGCTTTGGCGATGGCGGCGGGCGTGATCTCGTGAAAGACCATGCGCTTGACCGGCACCTTGGGATTGAGCACCTCCTGAAGGTGCCAGGCGATCGCTTCACCTTCGCGGTCCTCGTCGGTCGCGAGGTAGAGCTCGTCCACCTGTTTGAGGGCGGCCTTGAGTTCAGCCACTATCTTCTTGCGGTCGCTCGAGACGACGTAGACCGGCTTGAAGTGGTCGTGGACGTTGATCCCGAGTCGCGCCCACTTCTCCCCCTTCACCGACGCCGGGATGTCCGCGGCGCTCTGGGGCAGGTCGCGAATGTGGCCAATCGAGGGCTTCACGATGTAATCGGAGCCGAGCATGCCTTGGATCCGGGTCGCTTTCGCGATCGATTCGACGATGACGAGGGCTTTGGCCATGCTGCTCCTTTCTCCGATCGACGTCGTGGCGTTCATGCCACCGCACCTTGCGCTCTACAAGATAGACAGGACTTCGACCCTACCGGCGTCATGGGGAACGCCATCGACCCATCGGTCGCGTCAATCGCTGGGCGTGTACTGGCGATTGGAACGCTGTTGTTTTTTAGTTGTCACCCTGCGGCGCGGCCACAATCTCGTACTGCGGATTGAGGATCACCGCTTCGCGTCGAAGCGACGTGACCGTGCCTCGCACGAGCAGTCGCGTGCCGCGTTCAATGCCGGGAATGTTGGATCGGCCCTGGAACACCAGCGTGACCGAGCCGGAGTTGTCGGCGATCACGCAGCGCAGTTCGTGGCCCCCGCTCTCGTGATTGATCGCCATCGACCGAACGCGTCCGGCGATCTCGGCGAACTGACGCTCGACCAATCCGCCGATCGGTTCGGAGTCGGCCGAGCGTTGGGCCAGCTTAACGTCGGCGACGAGGTGCGCGCTGTCGCGCACGCCGCCGCGCACGACCTCATCACTTCGCGGGGCCTCTTGCATCGCGCCCTCTGAGATCTTGCGCACCGCGCGATACGGCACGATCGTGGCGGCCGTTCGGGGCACGTGCATGATGGCGCCGGCGATCGCGTCGGCGCTGCGGTCGTGCAGGAATCGCTGCAGTCGAGAGACGTAGCCGCGGCGCGGCAAGATCACCATGCAGAAGACCTCGGGGTCGCGCACGACGTCGGCGACCAGTTCCAGCGCCGCGCGGTCGACGCGACGGTCGTCGCATTCGACGATCTCGAGCGTGATACCGGCCGACGCGGTACCCGGCGCGCCCCACTTCTCTTCGAGTCGCGCGGTGACGACCGGGTCGATGTCGAAGTGAACGGCACGAATGGAATACGCGTTGAGCGTCAGGCAGTAGAGCAGCGAGCGCTCGGTGACGAGGTCGTAGGAGTCAACGAAGACCACGACGCGGTTCATCCGGATGTTCATGGTCGCGGCGCGGCCACTCACGGCTTCGAAGGCCCGCTCTTCTCGGACGTACTGCCGGTTGAGTCGAATGAGCGCCCAGTACATAAATGGCCCCACGACCGCGATGATCCAGGCGCCCTCCGTGAACTTCACGATCAAGAAGATCAAGACGACGATCGACGTCACGGTCGCCGAGAGCCCGTTCACGAATACTCCGCGGCGCCACTTTCCGGTGCGCTCGCGCAAATGGCGCGCCACCATGCCCGCGCCCGCCAGGGTGAATCCGGTAAAGACGCCGATCGCGTACAGCGCGACCAGGGCGTTCACACTGGCGTCAAAGACAATGATCAGCGTCAAGGCGACGATGCCGAGCACGATGATGCCGTTGGAGAAGGCGAGTCGGTGCCCGCGTTTCGTCAACTGCCGAGGCAGGTATTTGTCAGTCGCGACGTAGTTGGCCAGAAACGGGAAGCCGTTGAAGGAAGTATTACCACCGGTGAAAAGGATCATGATCGTCGCCACGAGCGCCACGTAATAAATAATGTGTCCCAGGCCGTGAGAACCGAATACATCCAGCACCTCTTGGCTGACGACCGTGGGATAGCCGGCGTCGTAGGGAATCGCGTGCGTCCACGCCGCGAGCAGCGTGATACCAAGCAAGAGGAACGCCAGAATGCTCGACATCGTGACGAGGGTCTTTCGTGCGTTCGGCGACTCCGGACGACGGAAGCTCGCGACACCGTTGGAGATCGCTTCGAGACCAGTCAACGACGAACCACCCTGGGCGTACGCGCGAAGCAGCGAAAGGAACGCGAGTCCCATCAAGACGCCCGTGCCCTTGGAGCCGAGATGGTGACCGATGAGATCGTGCTGCAGAGGGAGCGGGATTCGATGGAGGGAGCCGGCGATCTTCTTGTAGAAGCCGAAGATGATCATCGATGACATCATCACTATGTAGAAGTACGTCGGAAAGGCGAAATAACTTCCCGCCTCTTTCAGACCTCGGAGGTTGCCATAAATCAGGACCAACACGACGCCGACGGTGATCAACAGTGGGTAGGGATGCGATCGGAGCGACGGGATCATGCTCGCCAACACCGCGGTACCGGCCGAGCACTGGACCGCGACGGTGACGGTGTAGTCGATCAACAACGCCACCGCGGCGATCTGGGCGATCTTCGGACCGAAGTTGTCGCGCGCCACGACGTAGGAGCCGCCGGCGGTCGTGTAGTACTTGATGACGTCCATGTAGCTCGTGGTGACGAAGAACAAAACGCCGAGGATGACGAACATGATCGGTACGACGAGGGCGAATGCGGCGATACCGATGAAGGGCGTCATCTGCGTGAGGATCTCTTCGGTGCCGTAGGCAGAGGAGGAAATGCAGTCCGGCGCCAAGACGCCGAGCGCCACTGCGCGATTCAGTCGCTCGCCGCTCAACTGTTCGGTGACGAACGGCTTTCCCAGGAGAAGACGCTTGATTCGATAGCCCAACGACTCGGGATACACGTCGGCCAAGTTGGCGTGGGACGTCAGAAGAGGCGAAGATCTGAAATTCTGATTATCGGCCTCTGACACTCATTCGATACTAAGGGGCTGTGTCCTATCGGGCGAGTTCGTCACGGGATGAATTCAGCACCAGTATGCCGTGGCCCAAGTGATCTGTCCGAAGTCCTTTGGGATCTTTTGGAACCACTCTTCAACTCATTGACGACGTGGGCTGCGATTGTGTCTCCTCACCAGTGTCTCCGGTGTCACAGTCCTGCCCAATACTGAGCCAATGGCATCGCGACTGTCAGCACCGCTTCTCTCGCACACCGGACAGATACTCTCTCGCGCGGTGACCTTTCAGTTCGCTCTTGATCCCAATATTGAGCAACGTATCGTGTTTGCTAAGTACGCCGGGGCGCGACGTTTCACCGTGAACCACCACCTGGCGCGCGTGAAAGCCAACCTCGATATCAGGGCAGCCGAAGGTGAATCGCGCGACGAGGCAACCGATGCTGAACTTCTCACACCATCGCTTTCGTGGTCTGGATTCAGCTTTATAAATGAGTTCAACGCCTGGAAGAACGGTACGTCGGACGACTCGCTTTTCAACGATGACGGCACTCGAGGTCTTTCGTGGCGACACGAGGTGCCCGGCGATGTCTTTGAGTGCGCCAGCGTGGATGCGGCCCAGGCGCTCGAGAACTTCGCCGCGTCGCGTCGAGGTGATCGGAAGGGCGCGGTCGTCGGGTTCCCTCGCTTCCAATCCAAGGGAAAGGTGACGCCAAGTTTCCGACTTCGTAACCATGTGAAGGCTGGCAGTGCACCTTCGAGCCAACCGATACGCTTCTGTGACGCCACCCACATCCGACTCCCCAAGCTTGGGCCGGTGAAGCTCTTCGGGTCCACCCGAAAAGTCCGCCGCATGGTCGACGACGGTCGTTTCCACGTGTACTCGGCAACGCTCAATCAACGCGCGGGACGATGGTTCGTGTCACTGACTGGCACGGCCGCTCAATTCCACCAAGCTGAACGCAGTCGCACTGCTCGCCACCAAATTCCCGTGGGTGTCGACCGAGGTATCAGGTCGCTGTGCGTCGCCGCTGACGCCAATGCCACTCCCTTCGAGAACTTCGAGGGGGTGAGAGTACTACGAGAAGCGTACGCCAATCTCAAGGCGGCCAACCAGGCCCTGGCCAGAACCACACCGGGGTCCAAAGGTCGTGAACGAGCACGAGCGCGACTCGCCAAGAGACACCGCGAGGTCGCCAACACCCGACGACATCTGGTTCATCAAGTCTCCAACGCGCTGATAGACCGAGCACAGGTCATCGTGCTTGAGGACCTCAACATTGCGGGCATGGTGCGAAACCGACACCTGGCCAAGTCCATCTCGGACGCCGCCATGGGCGAACTGGCTCGTCAGATCCTCTACAAGGCCAAATGGTTTGACGTCGAGGTGCATGTGGCCGACAGATTTTTCCCGAGTTCAAAGACCTGTTCGGGTTGCGGCAATGTGAGGCGCGAACTCAATCTGGCCGAGCGGAGTTACGCCTGCAGGAGCTGCGAGCTCGTCATCGACCGCGACCTCAACGCGGCCATCAACCTCGCTCGTTGGCGGCCCAAAGTGAACGTCACGAAAACGCCGACACCACTCACTCGCGAACTATTTCTCGCGAGAACTTGATCCGTCAAGGATCTGCACCGCGAAGCACGCGGGAAGAGCCGATCGTCACCCGCACAAACATCGCGTCAGCGTGATGAGGGCTATGGGTCGGAACTGAGGACCTAGACGGATCTTGTCTGGGAAGTCGGACGATGAGCAAGCATCATTTGGGCCACTTGGTTCAGAAGGTCAAGGCGAATCGGTGGGTCCAATTAGGGCACACGTTGTAAGCGAGGCCTCCGAAGCGCTTTGGTGACGCGAGAGCGCTTGTTTCGTTAGTTGCACCTTCGTCGAGAAGTGTGTTCAGATGACGGGGTGCATATCGTTGTCGTCGGCTGTGGTCGAGTGGGATCAGAGCTCGCGATGCAACTCTCCGAAGAGGGTCATTCCGTCGTCGTCGTCGACAAAAACCGTGACGCCTTCAGGCGTTTGCACCACTTTCACGGCAAGACCATCATCGGTTCGGGTTTCGACCGCGACGTACTCTTTCAGGCCGATGCGCGACGCGCCAACGCGTTGGCCGCGGTGACGAGCGGCGACAACACGAACATCCTCTGTGCGCGGATCGCTCGCGATAACTATGAGATTAAGAACGTGGTCGCGCGCATCTACGACCCGGCGCGTGCCGACATCTACATGAAACTCGGCATCCCGACGGTAGCGACGTCGCTCTGGACGACCCAGCAGGTGAAGC
>Ga0208480_1000395_pt1 | contig 16561 bp, 13 predicted proteins | sample NGESurshal092012_4_FD_184485 | JGI IMG/M metagenome (GOLD analysis project Ga0208480, IMG submission 184485) | Arctic peat soil microbial communities from Barrow, Alaska - NGEE Surface sample F53-1 shallow-092012 (SPAdes) | ecosystem: Environmental > Terrestrial > Soil > Wetlands > Peat ... | reverse complement strand
TGGGCGAGATCAATATCCCTCGCGATCAGCAGCAGGCCATCGCAGCGATCGATACCAATGAACTCGATCGGCTCATCGAGCAGGCTATCCGGATGGAACGGATAAGCGATTTGCACCGCCCCCTCGTGAATTGCGGCTTCCATATCGCGAACAAACTTCACTATTTCGAACAGGCGTTGATGAGACACAGCAAAGCCAAGGCTCCACGGAAACGAGCGGAGACGGCAAACGGCCTTCGGCGCGCGGCCTTTGATTTGTCTTATGCTGTCGCCGCCATGAAAAAACGGATGGAAACGGAAAAAAAGGACGGAGAACTCTTTTTCGTCGATGACCGGATCGTGCCACCTCATCACTTCAACAAACATCTTAGCGTTTGCGTGAGCTATCGGTGGCGTCGGACGGTCGACGACCAGTGGATGTTTGGCAGCATAACATTCACCCACGATGTCGATCTGCGTCCCGACTACACAATACCCACTCCAAAGCGAAAGCCGAGCGCAGCTAAGCAGGAGCGAGACCTGCAGAACAGGTTGCTCCAAACCTGGGAGCATCTCATGAGAGGCGCGCTCTACTCAGTCAGAGACTATTTCAGGGATGGCGGCGACGGGGGCAATGTTCCCGATACTTTCCAAGCAACAATCGATTCGCACTCGCGCGGGCTGAACAATTACAGCACCCAGTTCTGGCGCCAACTCCCACTGAAGCCAGTAACCTGACAGGACGGCCGGCCCATTTCTATCTTTAATGGCCGGAGATCGGCTTGCTTTCCGACAAGCGTCAGGAACGGACGTCAGCCATCCGCCAGATAGGCAGGACATAGTTTCGCAAAAGCCGCTCCCTCTAGGAGAGAGTACTCCCATGGAACTACCAACCTCGCTCGAGGTCCAAGGTCCGCCATTTCCGCGCGAGGACTCCGCGTTTGGGCTATTAGCTATTCATGAAAAAAAGTTGCCGGCTGCTTTTTATCAACGGCGTATAGTCTTTTTCAGAAGCCCAGACTCGCAAATTGACGACCCAACCTAGCTTTCTGCCTGTTTGGTTTTCAGCGTCAGCGATGATCTGTCGGGGCATGGTCGTCAGCATACCGCAGCGCGTTTCACCGCCTTTAGGATAAAGCGGCGAATAGTTGTCGTGCCAAACTCGCCAATTAGCAACAACCCCGCTCGCTGTTTGAATTTCTAGGCCGTTCAGGTTGCACTGAATCGAGCTAGGCTCAGGCAAAATGTAAGACATCGGCAAGTCTATACCCATACCGAAATATTCGCCGTGCCAGAAGCCCATTTGATCGGGAAAGACGCCGGCAACGATTGGAAGGCAATTACCTACCTCTCCCGTGACTAGCCGCTCGTTCGGTTCGTCTATTGGCAACGGGCCGTTGAACGATGAGTTGGGGTCCAAAATCAGAAGTTTTCTGACCACACGCGAAGCATCGGGCAACTCGCGCTCAAAATCGGGCGATGCCAAAACTGCGGTTAGACCTATTGCCGCAAATTTATGGACTTCCGGCGAGATAGGAATTTCAATCGAAACAGGAAGGCGGCTTTCGGCGGCAAGACCGTTTGCAATTATTTCCTTGCATAGCCGTTCCAAATCAGCGCCTTCCGCGCAGCAATCTTCCGGCTTCGTCCCTAACCAGGCCGGCCTCGATACGGGTCTAAGATTTGCAAAGTCATTGTTCAGAGGTAGCGTATGTTCGGCGAGAAACGTGCCATGCGCGAGCGGCATCCCGTGGCTCATCGCCCAATGGATCGTTCGCAAAAAGGAAGTGCGAAATACCTCGTCCTGTCGCTGGCTGAATTGCCCGATGACGCCGGAGTCTCGGTTCACACCGTTCAAAAAATAATATGGATAGCCGGAGTATGGACTCGACGTCGCGTCCATCACCGCTTGCCATTCAAACGCCCACTGCTTTGGAAAATCGAGGCCGACTTTCCTTTGCCAATCACGGAATATCATCCCCATGATTGGCGCAACGTGCGCGGACTTGTGTTCATCGAAAAAGCGCGACGGTTCAAAGGATGCCGGCGCAGTCCCGGAATGCGCGTTTGCCCAGCCGCCGCATTTATTTCCGAAGCCATAAACCGACTCCACGACCATATCTGCGAGTATGGATGGCTCGTTGATGCTTCCCCTCAGCACGCTCAAATTTGGGAGGTAAGGTTCAGGGACACATTTGAGCACACACAGACCCGATACCACTTCACTCGCCATCTTTCGCGATGCGAGCCACTCAAGGTACACCTTAAGCGCCAGCGTTCTATGCTTGGGGTGGGAGAGCAGTGCGCCGTACTCTTGCGCAACACGAACGCGAACCAGCCTCAGCGGCCAGCAAAGTCGCTCGATCAAAACCCGAAGCGTGGTCTCGTCGGTAGCTAGTTGAACCATGGACAGTCAGGAATTGGTTGTTCGGACACTTCTTCGATAACGGTTTTGACCATAGCCCGCGTGACATCAACGGCAAGAGTTTTCTGGTCAACCAGCAACAGAAACCGCACAAGATACTTGAAACCGATAGCGAAGCTGTAATTTCGGCGACGCCAATAGGCACCCTGGACCGACGTATATTGAATAAAATCGTTCCACCTATCTTTGTACAACGACGCTGCGATGCTCAACCGAGCCATCACGTCTTTTTCCGAGGTCCAATATCGTTGCCAACCATGCTTATGAATGTGGGCTTGAACCAACCAATAGAAGGCAGCCTTCTTGCCTTCCACGCGCTTACTCACCTGGAAGACATGATCTAAGAGCGATTCAATACTGAGGGTGTTGTTGTCCCCCTCCAGGTACTCTTTCATGGATTTTAGCGCGACTTTACCCTGACCTTGCGCCACCCAATAATCTAACCAATCGCCAAGAGTTACTCGCTCGGCTTCATAGTCAAAGCCCGGGCCGTGGATTCTCTTGGAAAGCTTTTCAAAATTCTTGGGTCCGTATTTCTCGACCTTTGGCGGCTTCTTATATTTTGGCGACGGCGACGGGCTATTGCGGAACTCAGGATCTTTCGGCGGGCTACCACCGACATATCTAGTCTGATCTTCAAAAAGCATTTGCGCTTTCGTGGAGACCTTACCCAGTTCTTTCAAGACCGAGATGTCGCTGTCTTCTAAAAACGTGTGCGCCAACGCATGTGTGATAGGGCTGTTTAAATCCGCCACCCTAACCAACTGCTCTAGGGCTTGCTCGGCATAGCGGAAGTCGTCGTTCTCTAGGTGGCGCGCATAGTAGTTGGCAAGCCTTTGGGGCGAAACGGCTGCTGTGACTTCGATAATTTCGCTGCGAACGTGGTTTGTCTCGTCTCCGTCCGTAAATTCGGTAATTTGATCGACGATTGGCACAAGCTTCCGGAGCATTGGCAGCCCATTCGCCGCGCCGGCTTTGTGAACCTCCGTGACGGAGTCCAGGACTTCCAACATCCAGAGATCTTTACGCCAGCCGTAGCCAATTGCGCAGTCCGCGGCTCGTCTGACCAGGGCCGCCAATTCAGGCAATCCGTAAAGGATGGCAAAACGCGACAGGGCGACCCATTTGTCCCCGCGCTCGCTGAACTGCGTGACGTGCGTATCTAGGTACGCAACCTCATTCGCAAGGCTGGTCGATGCTTGCGCCTTGGACATAATGGGCAGATTGCGGTCGAGCTGTTCATCAAGCCACAACTCTTCAATCCAATGCTTGGATGCCCGCCCGGTCGCCAATTCGTCGTCGGTGACGACAACGAAAGATCCGACCGGCTGCTTCAGCAAGTGCAGGTCAACCGCAATGCGACGCATGGCGAATTTCAGACCAAAATACTGGCTGTTTTCCGGGCTGTGGACATTCCTATTGTCCATTGGCGCTACGGACTTCGCCGCATAATAGATTGTTGCGAAGGATAGCTGTGAGTTGCCAGCTGCAATATCCCTCGCGCATCCAACAATCATATTGATCGCGCAGTCGATGAAGTCCGACGACTTCGGATACGTTGCCTTAGCGGCTCGCGGATTTCTTAGCCCAGCCGACAATTCGTAGAAGAACACATCATAGAGATATTTCTCCGCCGTATAATTTCTACGGTACTCCGGGTTTTTGTCGGCAAGGACAGCGGGCCGTACCGGCGCATCCACGGAGACCGCAATCTTCGCTTTCTTGTAATAGGCCCAGCACGAAGCGAACCCGCTTACTTTGGATGGCGCTATTTTTCTTATCTCTGGTATGGCGCTTATGGAGGTGGCCGCCGCCGTTCGCATGAGCGCGTCGAGTGCATGGCTCTTCCACGCCGCAGAAAACTTGCCTTTGAGGGCTGCGTAGCTTTCTGCCAATGCATCAACCCTACCGGCACGAACCAGCACATCCAAATAATGTTCGTAGATTGCGCTGCCGTCTCTGAAGCCTTCGATAAACCTAACGTTTTCGGACGAATGGATTTCGTCACAGAGACTGGCGGCTTCCAAATAGCATTTCACCAAGGTGGTAAATTCTTCACCCGGCCTATGACGAAGATCGAGCCAAAGATCGACCCGCCGCCCTAACTCGCGCCGCGCTTCCACACATATTTCAGGATTAAGTTTTGCCGCGACTCGACAAAGAGACAAAATTCGCTTTTCGTCCAAGGTTGTCAGACCATCCGCCAAAATCTCGACCATGAGCTGATTGTTCGAAGCTAAGATTGCGCACTCAATCAACTGCTCATAACTGTTCAGTTGAAATTCCTCGGCGTTCGCTATCCGCGTCTTCAATGACCGAAGTTCGATAGTCCTGGCGTAATCGTTCTGCCCGAAGGCAATCGTTTCCGCTTCCCCTAGGATCGTCTCCATTTGACGGAGGCTCCATCCATCACGGATGGAATCGACGGCCCACTTTCTGGTGGTTTCGCGCAGCAGTGCCTTGCTATCCCCTGCCTTCGCTTGCATCAGCCAGAGCCAGCCCCATTCCCAATAGGCGGGCGCATCCTTTTTCAACCATTTTAGGACTCTTGGCAGTAGCGACTTAAATATCGCGGCGTGGTCCGGCATTTCCCGGACGAAGGCCAGAATACTTCCGTGAAAAGGGACAAGTCCAATGCGCCTATGCTCCAAAAGAAAATCCACTGCGTCCAGCTGACCGAAATTCCTAACAATGCCGTCTAGGGGCCAATGAAAATCGGAGCCCGCAATCACATGCATGATTTCGCGGGCCTGGACGGGCAATTTGGCCCATAGCAGCGCGTAATAGTTATTGATATCGCCGCTCGGGCACACAGGCAGTAGTTCAACGGCCTCCTTATCGACAAAATCGCCACTCTTCACGAGCGCCTCAAAGGAATAAATGAGGTGAAGGGGGTGGCCCTGGGATATCTTGAAGAACGCGCGCCCAATTCTCCCGAGCAAGCTAGCAACGGTCTCGTTAAAATGCGGCTTGGGCAGCCGGAGGCGCTTTGCTTGATGCTGCTGCTTTATCCAGCTTTGCACCGAGTGCTCGTCCATTGGCGGGATTTCCAGCCAATCCTTCTTTGTAATCTTCTTGAGCAGCCGGGTTGGCAGCTTGTCATTTGCTACCTTCTGCGTGCCAACAATGATGCTGACGTTTTTGGACGCTGGCAGAAGATTCTCAAATAGGTGATTGAGCTGGTCTAGGTTTCGACGCTCACGCCACACATGGTCGAGACCGTCGATTACAACGATGAAGGGCACATTTTTGACAGCAAAATGTTCCCCGCACGCCTCGAGCCATTTGGGAAGCTGATCCGCAGCTTCCGTGAGATTTTTGTTCTTCACCGCGTCCGGATAATGGACGACCATTTGGTCAAGAAGAGATTGGGCTATATCGGTGAACGAAAACCGATCTGCGGTGGTGTCGTCTAACGACAGAAAATAGTGGTGCCGTATGACGGCAACGCCCTTTTGACGAAGCTGGCCTGTCAAATAACTCAGGTAGGTGCTTTTGCCCCTGCCTGGCGTTCCCCACAAAACCGTTATGCTTTGACCGGCTGATACCCGCTTGAGAAAATCCTGGTGAAACTGCCCGCTCGGAACCTCGTAGCCCTTTGGCACGGCGAAGTTCTGAGGTATCGGGCGTGGCGCCTTCCGCGTAATGATTTGCGTCAGATGGGTATGCGTAATTCGTCCGTCGGGCGCAGGCTGATTTTTGTTCATTGCCCAACGCTTTGCCTGCGCTTGCAAATCCATCCAACCGACTATGTCCGTGTCGGTCGGGACGATTGAACTGCGCAAATCGTCTTCCAGGTCCGCAAGCATGGGCAGCGAATGGAAAAACTGAAATTTCTTGAAGAATTTTCGCGCGAGAAATGCACTGCCGATTTCTTTTTCAACCGCCGTTCGACGCGGCAGTGCGATCTTGTCAAAATCAATCCGCCCGTCAGCGCCCAGCGCCTTTTTAAATTCGGCATCCGGAACGCGATTAGTCTGAAGACATGCGACGCTGATTTTTCCGAGGGTGAACCCGTTTGCGGTGGACGACCATTTCTTAAGCAAGGTCGTGCCTTTGAGCTTTTTCTCAAACAGCCAATCCCAACCCAAAAAGTACTTTGCTGAGTCGGCCGTGAATTTCACTTGCATTAGATTAAAAGTACCATCGGAAAGTGCCGCGACGATGTCGTCGAGGTAGCCCATTTCGGCGTCCTCGGATTCCAACAGCATCCAACGATACTTATTTCGATTTCTGTAGAAATCGATCAACCCTTGTATGCCTATGAGGTCTTGATACTCAAAACCCGCGCGAATGATCGCGGCTGGCTTCAATCCCGGCATTTGCCCCTCCGCTGCAGAAAATATCTCAGTAGCGCCTAACCTCCAAGGTGCCCCCATGTTGCAGCGGGACTGGACGGCCAGTTGGCTGCGACGGCCATTAAAACCAGCCACACCAAAACGTCGCCGCCGGTGAGCGTTAAAAGCGGCCAACTCGGCGCACTTTTGGTGCCGATTTTTCACATACCAAACCAAGTGATTTTCGGCACAGTCGGCAGCGCTGCCAACTAACTGATTGCACCTAATAAATCGACATCGAATAGTGCGTTTTGCTGAAAGCGCACTATTGGAATAGCTTGGGTTTAGTCCGCTTTGGGTCAGAAGCGGACTTCGACCGGCGCCCAGCTACTCTCCGTCGCCACACCGATTTCTGTAATCGATTAAAGGAGCCACAGCCTTCGTCGCACGCGTGCGCCTCCATTGATTGTCTGGTCAAGTTCGTCGAACTAAGTTAGTCGCCGATGCTACGTGACCATCGGCGCGGATAAATATTTCAGAAGCGAGGGAACCCTCACTAATCTCCGACGCCCCACCTTCACGCTTTCCACCGCGCCACCACCAATAAGTTCGTAGAATTTGGTTTTACCCAACCCGACAGCCGTACAAGCCTCCTTGATGGTGCAGGTTGGCCGTTCCTCAAACCGAATAGTGTTGCGGTTTACTACTTGCTCACCCAATGAGCCAGTGTGCGAAGAGCTCTCGTTCATAACTTAGTCTCCATTTCGAAAGTTCCACACCAAAGTCGCATTATGTCCGTCACCGTCTTCAAACAAAGCGGCGGAAACCGGCGCGACCAACATCGGGTCTTCGAATTTCGCGCTCAAATAGTCACGCGGACTAGAGCCTCCCGTCCTCCTTCGCCATGCGGCTCCGATTTGAGACGTGCCACAGAAAATCAAAAACGCTGGCGCCATATCGACCGCCCGATCGTCATTCGGGACGAACTTTGCGCGCAAGTTGATCGTAAGCGTTCGGATTCTTCCTTCCCAACCTCCGGCCTTTGTAGCCTTGAATGTACCGATCGTCGCCATTTCATCCTCTGAAGTTGTGAGTTGCGTCAGATCCGGTAATTCGTCGCCTTCCATTGAACTTTCTATCGCCGTCAAGAAATTGTTCGAGGATAAAAGGGATTAGATCGCTGACCTTTTCTTCGTCGCCATATGCGCTTTTGTACGCATCGGCATAGGCTTCCAATTTCTGATTGAGATTTTGGTTCACAGTGATTGCGATCCTCACCATTTTCCGATCAGGCAATTTCGCGAGTTTCAATTCGGCCATCACATCGCTCCATCAGCCTTTATAAGGTTGAAGCAAAATGTCTTTTTGCACGACGATTCTAAGAGGCCAGCCGGGGCGAATTCGAATCGTCGGCTGCACATTTATGTTCTTCTCGGTGATCTGTTGTCCGACCTGATTGGCGCTGTCTTGCGCGGATTCACGCAACGCGGAAAGCAGATCGCCTTGCTGATTGCCCAATGAGAGCTGCGTGCCCACACCCAATACGGTAGAGATGGCAACACCTTTGAGGAGCGCCCAGGTGTGATAGTCTACGCTATCCTCCAGACCCGCGTAACCTTCGGTATCCGTTGCGGGAAGGTTGTCGATCTGTATGGACGTGCCATCAGGCATAATAATACGCTGCCAGACAACCAAGGCACGGCTTTGGCCGAAGGCAACTACACTATCGTAACTTCCCACGATGCGCGCCCCTTGCGGAATTAACAGAAATTTTCCACTTATGCTATCTCTCACATTTTGTGTCACCTGCGCGATAACGAACCCCGGCAAATCAGAGTCGAGACCGGTGATGAGGCTCGCCGAAATCAAAGTCCCCGCGAGAACTTCATATTGTGATTCCGGAACCTGAATGGAATGCGGATTGTAGATGTTTTTTTCGTCGCGCGCGTCGGCAAAATCGAGTTTGCGTTGCTGGTCGTTTTGATCGCGCGCTGGATCGATACCGCCCTTTGGCGCGCCCGACTTGGGTTCGCTTAATGGGACTGCCTGCGTGTCGGTGGGCGGGTTCGTCGGCGGAGACGCGGAATTCGCCGCGTTTGCTCCGTCATTGGAACCACGAAAAAACACACCGCCTTCGCGTGCTTGTTGCGCCTGTTGCGCAAACTTTATTTGCTCCGCCCGGCTCGCTTCGATTTCGGCGGTAGGACGAATGTCGTTCGTCGCCGACATGCCAAGGCTCTTTTCGCGGGTGAGGATCGACGGGCCAAGATCACCGGGAAGGGCCGGGCCCAATGCGACCGGCTTCACCTTGTCATAGCTTGCAGGCAGCGCCGCCAACCCGTCGGCTGTGGTCTTGCGGTCGGTGTTATACAATTCGTCGCCCTTCATGGCGGAACGCAAGGGCGGCGCGCTCAAGGCAAGCCAGCTCGCCGCAAAAATGGCGACGACGACAATTGCCGCGACGCCGATGACGACGTGCCGCTTGAAGCGCGTTACGGGCCGCGGTTTGGCGCGAAGAATCAGGGATTCCGGATCGACCTTGGGAATCTCCAAAGGCGTTGCGGGAGCGCTCATGGATGGGCATCGCTCACGCGGACATCGGGCTTGCGCCGAATGCGGACGACCTGCTGCGGATCGCTGCCCAAGCGCAGTTCTGCCACGGCGAAGAGTTGATCCACGATGTAATAATTGTCATGGACGCGGTAATTCACGAGTTCGCTTTCGCCATTCTCGCCCTTAATGAAGAGCGGCGGTGCGTCGCCTTGCGCCAGCGTCGCTGGAAATTCGATATAGACGTGTGTTCCGTCGTCGAACGCGCGCACCGGCTTCCACGGCGGATTGTCGCCGCCGATGACGTAATCGAAATGGAGATTGCCGAGCGCAACACCGGTATCGATCGGAGTTGCTTTGGTTGCCTCGTCGTTCTGTTTTTTGAGCGCAATCAGTTCGTCGTCGGGATATATCCACGACACGGCGGCCATATAGGTGCGATCCGTGCTTTCAAGCTGCAGGTGGTAGCTGCGGCGGTCCGTGGTGATGACCAGATTTGTTTTGAGCCCGGCGGTAAACGGTTTTGCGAGGATGTGGACCTGTTTGGTGGCCCCAGTTCCGCTCGTCGTGTCGCCGACGACCCAGCGCACCGTATCGCCTGCGGAAATTGCCGTAAGCGACTCGCCCGGCTGAAGCGCAATGTCACTGACTTCCTGGGGTGCTGCGTAGAGACGGTAAAGAGCGCCCACGGAATAGGGATAGACCTGAATGGCATTTACATAGGCGCCGCTCGTGGGTTCCTGCAATGCACGCTGGTTTGCGACCTCGACGCGGGATTGCGGCCGCAATCTTTCGGGCGTGACCGTGGGCGGCGGTTGTAGCTGGCCAGGCAGTGGCAACGGTTGCGGGATCGCGACGATCTTTTGCGGCATCGGCGGATCGGCCAGCACGACGGCTTGCTGAAACGGTGCGTCGTGTTTGGGCAAAGGCTGGCCCGCGCAAGCCGTCATGGCGAGTGCGCTGGCGACAAGTCCAAAATGTGTGTATTTCATCATATTCTCCTTTATGGCGTGTCTAATTCGCGCGACCAGCCGATGCCGTTGACGTAAAGACCGAGCGGATTCTTGCGGAGGACTTCCGCGGTCGTAGGCGGCTTTGTGATGACCGAGAGGATCGCCGTCCAGCGTTCGGACTTCTCAGGCGCGTCACGATCGTAACTCTGCTCTGTCCATTTCACCTGGAACGAAGCGTCCGACATCCGAACGACGCTCGTTACCTGCACGGAGATCGTGCGTTCGCCGATCCCCTTGAACGGATCATTCGTTTGCGCGAACTGGTTGAGAAACGCCGCACCGTGATCCGTCGTGAAATCATAGGCTTCCAGCCAATTCTTTCGGACCACGACTGGATCGGCCGAAACCGAGCGCACATCGGTGATAAATCGCGCGAGATACCAGGCGATTTCGCCGTCCGTGGGCTTGTAGTTCTGAATGGCGGGCGCGACCGCCTGCACTTCTCCGAACTTGTCCACCTCGACGACGTAAGGCGTGACGCGGCTCTGCGTGGATTGCCAGATCACGGCACTCGCGAGCGCGGCCGAAAGACCAAGCGTGCCGAATGACATCAACCGCCAGTTCTTCGCCTGGGTTCGCGCGGAACCGATCCGGTCATCCCAGACCTGTCCCGCCCGCTGATAGGCCGTCTCCGGCTCCGGTGTCTGGCCATAACGCTGAATCGATCGCCTAAAATTCATCTAGCTATTTCCTTCGCCAAGGTCTGGATTTGCGCCATGCCCACCACGGTCGCCTTCTTTGATTGCCTGAGCCGCGGTGTGGGCGTGTCCGCGCATTCGCTGACTGCTGTGCATTCGGCGCGCCCAATCCGGCACGGGATCGGACGCAGCGGAAATGTTCGCCGCCGTTCGCATCGCGGAGGGCGCACTGGGCGATGAAGGATTCGTGGGGCCGCTGGGACCGCCCGCCATCGCGGGCGCAGCTCCGCCCATGGATGCACCCGCGCGGATCGCAGCCAGACCGCCGGCACCGGCGCGTGCTAGGCCGGAAGCGGCTCCGCCTGCAAGCATCGCTCCCGCCGCCAATCCGCCGACCGTTCCGATCACCGCACCCGCCCCAAGCTGCGGCGCGCCTGCCACCAGGCCAGACGCGATGCCAGGGCCGAAAATGCCCAACCCGAACAATGTGAGCGACGCCAACATCAGCGACATCGCATCCGAGAGGCTTGGCGGATGGCCTTGTAGTGCCGCAGTGAACCGGCTGAAGAACGTCGCGCCGATACCGATGATGACGGCGAGCACCATCACCTTGATGCCCGAGGCGATGACGTTGCCCAGGACGCGCTCTGCCAAAAACGCCGTTTTGTTAAACAGGGCGAAAGGAACAAGCACAAATCCGGCCAGCGTCGTCAATTTGAATTCGATGATTGTGATGAAGAGCTGAATGGAGAGAACGAAGAAAGACAGAATGACGACGATCCAGGCGAACAAAAGCACGAGGATCGTCACGACGTGGCTAAAGAATGTCGTAAAACCCATGAGCGAACCGGCCTGTTGCAACAAAGGCCACGCCGCCTGAAACCCAACGTCGGCAATCTTTCCGGGCCGCAGCAGATCGGCCGCTGTCATGCCGGAATTGGTGGCGTTGATTCCAATGTTCGAGAAGGAATCGAATACCACCTGCGAGAGGGTCGAAAAATTGCTGATGATAAGGGCGAAGAATCCGACATAGATCACTTTCTTGATGAGGCGGAACATCACATGCGCTTCGCCGTCCATCGCCCAGAACAAGCCGGCGAGCACGATGTCGAGGGTAACAAGAATCGTCGAAAGCCAGGACACATCACCGGACAGCAGGCCGAATCCGCTGTCGATATAGGTGATGAACGTCTGCATGAATTGATCGACGACGTTGAGATTGCTCACGTTGGCGCGTCCCGGAATATTCGTTTGCTATTGCGGTGTATAGGCCGTGTCCGAGCCGAGGAAATTGGTGAACTCCACCGTCCCCTCTTCCTCGGCTTCTGTCTCATCGGCCTGTTGAAGCGCATCGGCGCGGTATTGCGCGGCCATCAAACTCTGCGTCTGAAGCTGCTGCTTCGTGGAAAGGGCCAATAGCTGATTGCTCGCCTGCACAACGTCCAGATTCCCGGTTGCACTCTGCGATGCGTTCAAAACTTGAGAGAGTTGGGCCGTGTCGTTCGCCACGTTTTGCGCCGTCTGAGCCTGCACCGTAAGCGCCTGCTGGAACGCGGACATGGTGTTTTGCCAGCGGCCTTGAGCATTTGATTCAAGGGTGGCGGCCGTCGTTGTGGACGGATAGCTTTGCGGCCACAGGCTGTTGAAAGCCGCCTGTGAAGGACCAACAGAAAACGGAATACCCGAACCGCTATGCATGAGAGTGCCGACCTGGTTCAGATCCGTGGTAATGGCGCCGAGCGGTGACGTGGAGAGCGATTGAAGGTTCCGGCTCAGCTCCTGAATCATGATAATTTCGTGCTGCAACGATTGGACCTGGTTGTTGATCTCCTGCACTTCGTGCGCGGACTGGATGAGGTCTTGGGTAAAATTCGAGGGATCGAATACAGTCCATTGCGCGCACGCGGGCTGGATAAGCAACCCCGCGCCGAGTGCGACAGTCGATGCGAATGTCTTTAGAAAGGTTTTCATGCTGCGTCCTCCAAGGAAGGTTGTGGAAACCGGTCAAGAATCGCCGTGGTCCAATCGAGCCCGCGTGCGGCGAGAAAATATTTTGCGAATTCGCCCGCTCCGTGCGCGGCCAAAACGCGGTCCATCACGACATGATCCGCGGGCGATGACGCTCCGCACAGCGCCAGTGCGATCGGTCCCAGCCCCAATTCGAACAGCCGGTTGCCGCGGCGCGATTGCAAATAATATTGACGTTTGGGAACGGCGCGCGAGATCAATTCAATCTGCCGGTCGTTGAGCCCGAATTCCGCATACGCCGTTCTGGCCTGCGGCTCGACAGCCCGGTCATTCGGCAGAAATATCCTTTGGGGACAGCTTTCGATGATCGCCGGCGCAATTGACGAATTCGCGATGTCGGCAAGCGACTGCGTGGCGAAAACAACGGACACGTTTTTCTTGCGAAGAACTTTGAGCCATTCGCGGATACGTGCGGCGAACAGCGGGTCGTCGAGATAGACCCAGGCTTCGTCGAGGATCAGGAGCGTGGGCCTGCCCGTGAAGCGCGCTTCGAGCCTGTGGAAGAGATACGTCAACACTGGCAGGACAACGCTTTTTTCATGCATCAGCGTCTCGGTTTCGAAACACTGCACGTCTGAAAGTGCAAGACGATCCTTGTCGGCATCGAGCAGGCGCCCAAATGGGCCTTCCAACGTGTAGGGCTGAAGTGCGGAACGTAAGGCATTGGATTGCAGCAGCAGCGACAACCCGCTCAGAGTGCGTTCCGCAACGGGCGCGCTACCAAGACTGGTGAGTGCCGACCACACATGCTCTTTGATTTCAGGGGTGATCGCGACGCGCTCGTGCGACAACAGGTTTGTCAACCATTCCGCGGCCCAGCTTCGCGCCGCTGGATCGTTGATTGCGGCAAGCGGTTGGAAGGCGAGCGAGCCATCCGAACCGAGTTCGTGATGGACACCTTCCATCGCCAAGATTGCAGCACGGGCTGATCTGCCCTTGTCGAACAGATAGATTTGAGCGCCTTCGTAGCGGCGAAACTGCATCGCCATGAGCGCGAGCAAGACGGACTTACCGGCCCCTGTCGGGCCCACGATCAGCGTGTGGCCGACATCGCCGACATGAGTTGAATAGCGGAACGGCGTCGAGTTGTTTGTCTTGGCGAGAAATAACGGCGGACCGCCGAGGTGATCGTTGCGTGCCGGTCCCGCCCAGACAGCCGAAAGCGGCATCAGATGAGCGAGATTCAAGGTGTGAACCAGCGGTTGGCGCACATTGGCGTAGACATGCCCAGGCAGGCTCCCGAGCCATGCTTCAACGGCGTTCAAACTTTCGCGGATCGTCGTGAATCCGAGTCCATTGATAATCCGCTCCACCGCACGGGCTCTTTCCTCAACGGCTTCCCGGCTTTCGGCGGCAAGCGTTACCGTCGTGGTCAAATAGCCGAACGCAACGTGGTCGCCACCAAGGGCCTGGAGGGCGAGATCGGCGTCGACAACTTTGTTGTCCGCATCGGAATCGTGCAGTTCGACAGGCTGGTTGTAGAGAACCTCCCGTAACATCGCGGTGACCGATTTGCGTTTGTTGAACCATTGACGGCGAATTTTCGTGAGGGTCTTCGTCGCCTCGGTTTTGTCCAGGGCAATGAAGCGCGTCACCCAGCGATAGGGAAAATCGAGATGGTTGAGCCCGTCGAGCAGTCCCGGCCGTGTTGCATTCGGGAAACCGAGGATTGTCAGCGTTCGCAGATGTGCATCGCCAAGAACAGGTTCAAGCCCGCCACATAAAGGGGTATCGGGCAGAATTGCGTCGAGATAGCAGGGCGTCTCTGGAACAGCGACCCGATGCCGTTTGGTCGAAACCGTCCCATGCAGATAAGTCAGCGTCTCGCTGTCATCGAGCGGCGCAATCTCCGGCAGGAGCTGGCCAAGCAAATCGAGCGTGCGATCGGTTTCCGCGGTAAAGGATTGCAGCTCCGCCCGCCAATCCCGGACGTTATAAGTGCTTTGTTTGTCGATCAGGGCACGTTCGGCACGCGAAATACCGTCTGCCGACGGCATATATGTAAGTGTGAGATAGTAAGCGTTCTCGAAATGGCTGCCAGCCTGCTCGACCGCGCCGCCCCGCTCGTGATCGACCAGCCAGGACGCGGCGTCGGGAAAATCGCTTCTTGGGTAGCCGCTCGATGCGAACCTCTCCGCCTCGAAGAACAGCGCCCAGCCCGATCCAAACCGGCGCAACACATTGTTGACGCGCGCACAGGTCGCCAGCAGTTCTGCTTCGGTTGCGCTCTCCAAATCCGGGCCGCGAAAGCGAAACGACCGCTGAAAGCTGCCGTCTTTGTTCAGGATGATTCCCGGGCCGACCAATGCCGCCCACGGCAGGTGATCGGCAAGACGATCCGACGTCCGGCGATATTCGGAAAGATTCAGCATGTGAAGTGCGTCCGCTGACGAAGATGACGTGGCAGGATTGCCGCAAAATCGGGGTCGCGTTTGGCGGCGAAAACGGCGATGGAATGGCCAATGAGCCATAAAACAATCCCGGCAATCCAAAGCCGCAACCCCAGCCCGAGGGCTGCCGCGACAGTTCCGTTCACAATGGCGACCGCGCGCGGCGAGCCGCCGAGCAGGATCGGCTCGACCAAGGAACGGTGCAGCGGCACCTCGAAGCCTTCTATCGTTTCACCCATCAGACGAGCGCGCCGCCGCCAAACGAGAAAAACGAAATAAAGAAGCTGGACGCGGCAAACGCGATCGAAAGTCCGAGGACGATCTGAATCAACCGCCGGAAGCCGCCCGACGTTTCACCGAATGCGAGCGTCAGGCCGGTCACGGTGATGATGATCACCGCGATAATCTTTGCAACCGGGCCTTGCACCGAATCCAGGATCGATTGAAGCGGCGCTTCCCACGGCATTCCCGTGCCGGTCGCATAGGCAGATTTGTAAAATCCCATCGCAATGGCGTAACCCGCGATGGCCGCGCGTGAAGCGCGGCGGGAAATATGGAAGTGCATTACTGTCTCCTCTGGTGAAAGGCGTGGATATTGGATGGGACATAATCGTCGAGGAGATATTCCCCGGCGGTGAGGCCCGTTATCTGTTTGATCGATTTCACGCGGCGTCCCGTCCCGCGTCCCTCAATGAACACAACAAGGTCGATGGCGTCTGCAATCAGGCGGCGCGGGACGGAATTGACGCTCTCTTGCACCAATTGTTCGACGCGACTCAAAGCAGACTCGGCGGAATTCGCATGGATCGTGGCGATACCGCCAGGATGGCCCGTATTCCAGGCCTTGAGCATGTCGAGGGCTTCGGCGCCTCTCACCTCGCCAACGATGATGCGGTCGGGCCTGAGCCTCAGTGTCGAACGCACCAGGTCGGCCAACGTAACCACGCCGGGCTTGGTGCGCAGCGCTACGCAATCTTTGGCGGCGCATTGCAACTCGCGAGTATCTTCGATGAGGATCACGCGTTCATTCAGCGACGCGATTTCGGCGAGGAGCGCGTTTGCCAGCGTCGTCTTGCCCGAACTCGTGCCGCCGGCAACAAGAATGTTCTTGCGCTCTCCGATCGAACGGAAAAGTGCCTGGGCCTGCGGTTCCGTCATAACGCCATCGGCAACATATTCGGCCAGCGTATGAATTTTCGAGGCTGGCTTGCGGATGGAAAAACAGGGTGACGCCACCACGGGCGGCAACACGCCTTCAAACC
>Ga0208480_1000393_pt1 | contig 16610 bp, 16 predicted proteins | sample NGESurshal092012_4_FD_184485 | JGI IMG/M metagenome (GOLD analysis project Ga0208480, IMG submission 184485) | Arctic peat soil microbial communities from Barrow, Alaska - NGEE Surface sample F53-1 shallow-092012 (SPAdes) | ecosystem: Environmental > Terrestrial > Soil > Wetlands > Peat ... | reverse complement strand
ATTGGCTGTTGGCCTGGTCACAAGCGCCTATCCACCCTCACGCGAGGATCTGGAACGCGCCACGGAACTGACGCGCTCGTTCCGCGAGCAGCCCACGCCCGAGCTGGCCCGCTCGGCGCAGATCGGTGTGCAATCGGCAATCTCGCCAAACGAGCGACTGCAGTACTCCCTGCATCCGTGGACGAGCTACGTGGTCGTGCCGCTGTTCGCGCTCGCCAACGCAGGCATCCATGTGACTTCGGGCCTGTTGGGCGATGCAATCTCCTCGCCGATCACCCTCGGCATCGCGATCGGCTATGTGGCCGGTAAGCCGTTGGGTGTCCTTGCCGCGTCCTATCTGGCCTCGCGCCCGCGCTTGCGAGGCGTGCGCCCGACGCTCAGCTTCCCCTCGCTGGCGGGCGGTGGCGCCGTCGCGGGGATTGGCTTCACCGTTTCGCTTTTGATCTCGAGCCTCGCTTTCTCCGGTGAGCGCCTGCAAGAGGCAAAGCTCGGCGTGCTCGCCTCGGCGGTCCTCGCCCCGCTCGTGGCATGGGGCGTCTTCAAACTCATGCGCCGCCTGCCCACGCAGGTGCGAGCCCGTCAGATCGTCGGCACCGCCGCCGACATTCTCGATCTCGCCGACGACGTCGACCCGGCGCGCGACCACGTTCGCGGTAGCGACGATGCCCTGGTCACCCTTGTCGAGTACGGAGACTTCGAGTGCTCTTATTGCGGCCAGGCGGAGCAGATAGTGCGCGAGTTGCTCTCTTCCTTCGACGACGAGCTGCGCTATGTCTGGCGCCACCTACCGCTCAACGACGTCCACTCGAGCGCGCAATTGGCGGCCGAGGCAACCGAGGCGGCCGCGGCCCAGGGCAAGTTCTGGGAGCTGTATGACGCGCTGCTGGCCCACCAGGACACCTTGACCCCGCTTGACATGCGTCGCTACGCAGAGCAGCTGGGCCTCGACGTCGAGCGCTTCTGGGAGGAGCTGCGCCATCACGACTACGCGGCAAGGGTCGCGGAGGACGTGGCGAGCGCCGACTCGAGCGGCGTCTCTGGCACCCCGACGTTCTTCATCAACGGCCGCCGCCATTACGGTGCGTACGACATCGAAACCTTGACCGAGGCGGTGCGCGCCACGCGCAGGCGTGCGGGCCTGCTGGCTCGTAGTTTCTAGGCCGCGATGCCCTCCACCACCATGTGCAAGCCGGCGTGACGCACACGCCCGGGTCTGAGCCCGGCGTCAGCCATCAGGGCATGCACTTGCCCGGGGGAGCGCTCGCGTCCACCCTCGCACTCGACCAGCATCAGCAGATCGGCCAGCGAGCTGAAGGGACTGGGTCGGCCGGGCTCCAAGTGCTGGTCGATTGCCACGACTACTGAGCCGGCGGGCATCGTCGCGCGGACGCGGCGCAGAATGTCGCGGCAAGCCTCGTCGCTCCAGTCGTGCAAGATCCACTTGAGCACATAAACGTCGGCGGAAGCGTCGAGCGCGCCAAAGAGGTCCCCGGCGCGCCGCTCGACCCGCTCGCCCACGCCACTCGCTTGCAGGAACCCCTCTGCGTCGGCAAGCACCTCCGGCGCGTCAAGCAGAATCCCGCGTGCCTGGGAACGACGGGCGAGAATCGCCGCAAGCAGCGAGCCAATCCCGCCGGCCACGTCGCAGATGACCCCTTCTTGCGGCCATGGATAAGCACGCGAGAGGGCCGGTAGGTCGATCGCGGTGAGCTCGCGCATCGCCTCGCCGAAGCGGGCACCCTCCTCGGGATGCTCGGCGAAGTACTCCCAAACAGAGTCGCCAAAAGCAAGCCTGTGACCGGAGGGCTCGGCCCCACCGCGAAGCTGGCGCTCGAGCTCGGCGTGTGCCGTCGCGTTGGCGGGCGCCGCCTGGTAGCCAACCCACGCGGCGATCGAGCGCGGATGCTTGCGCGCGAGCGGTGTACCGAGCCGCGCCAGGCTTGCCTTGCCGTTGCGGTCCAAGCGCACAAGTCGCGAAGCGGCCGCCGCGCCGAGCACGCGTAGCGTCACATCCTCAGACAGGCCAAGCTCGCCGGCCAGTGTACGAGCGTCCCGCGGCCTGTCGGCCATTGCGTCGGCAAGCCCGGAGTTGACGAGCGCGCCGGCAAGCTTGGTGCGCTGCAGGCCGGCCGTAAAGTCCCACAGCGCCGCCTCGGCCGGCAGTATGCGATCGGCCAGGCCGATCATGCGGCTGCGCAATGTCAGCCCGGCACGGGCGAGCCCATGCGGAACCGGAAAGGGTGGCAGCGCCATGAAGCCAAGCCTATGGGAGTCGGGTACTGCAAGTAGAGTGGGTGCGAATGACGCTAGTCCTACTTACAGGCGCCACCCGTGGCATCGGCCAAGCCGCCGCGATAGAGCTGGCCCGTCAAGGCGCCGAACTTGCACTCGTGGGTCGGGATCCAGAGCGTGTCGCTGCCGTGGCGGGCGAAGCCAGATCGGCCGGGGGCGGCGCACCGGTACATGAGCACGTCGCGGACCTGACGCTGATGAGCGACGTGCGCAAGCTGGCTGAAGAAGCGCGCTCGAACTATGAGCGCATCGACGTGCTGGCGAACAACGCGGGCGCGCTGTTCGCCTCGCGCAAGCTCACACCCGAGGGCTTGGAGCGAACCTTTGCGCTAAACCATCTCGCGCCTTTTTTGCTGACGGCTTTGTTGCGCGATCGCCTCGAGGGCGGGCGGGTGCTCACAACCGCCTCCGACGCGCACAAGTCCGGTCGACTCGACCTCGATGATCTGCAGTCGGAGAAGTCATACGCGGCGATGCGCGTGTACGGCACGTCGAAGCTATGCAATATCCTCTTCACACGCGAGTTGGCAAAGCGAGCGCCGGAGCTGAACGCCAACTGCTTTCACCCCGGCGTGGTGCGAACGGGCTTTGGCAAGAACGAGAACGGCATCTGGAAGGTCTTGACGACGGTGGCGGGCCCGTTCTTTCGCTCGCCGGCACGCGGCGCTCGCTCGCTGGTCTGGTTGTCGCTGTCTGAGGAGACGGCGTCGCTGACAGGTGAGTACATCGAAGACGAGAAGGTGGCCCAGCCAAGCGCCCAAGCACAGGACGCGGTGCTGGCAGAGGGCCTGTGGGAACGCAGTGCCGAGCTCGTCGGTCTGCCCGCTGATGCGCCGGCTTGACGCTGCGGGCAGCAGTAGCCCGCCTAGCCGCAGCTCAAGGGACTGACGTATCGGATGTGCACGCAGCCGGCCTCATCGCGGCTCAGTGGGAGGGCGGCAGCTTCACCAGACCGATGAAGAAGTCGTCGATCTGGTGCACGATGCGGCTGAACTGTTCGAAGTCGACGGGCTTGGTGATGTAGGCGTTGGCGTGCAGTTTGTAGGCGCGCACGATGTCCTCCTCGGCCTCGGAGGTCGTAAGCACGACGACCGGGATCATGGAGAGCGCGGGATCGCTCTTGACCTCCTCCAGCACTTCGATGCCGTTCTTGCGCGGCATGTTCAAGTCCAGCAGGATCAGGTCGGGACGCGGCGAGCCCGCATAGGGACCTTCGCCGCGCACGTACTGCATCGCCTCGACGCCGTCGTTCACAACAGACAGCACGTTGCCGACCTTGTGGTCCTCGAACGCCTCCTTCACCAGCAGCACGTCACCGGGGTCGTCCTCGACGAGCAGTACCGATATCAGTTCGGCGATCATGGTTGTGTCTCCTTGGCGATGGGCAGGGTGAAACGAAACTCGGCGCCGGGCTTGTGCTCTGAGTCAAGCCACATGCGGCCACCGTGATATTCGACGATCTTGCGGCACATTGCCAACCCGATGCCGGTGCCCGGGTAGGCCTCCTTGGTGTGCAGGCGCTGGAAAATGACGAAGATGCGATCGGCGTACTCCTCTTCGACGCCGATCCCGTTGTCGGCGCAGCTGAACTGCCACTGCCCGTCTTGATCGGCCACGCTCAAACGCACGACCGGTGGCTGCTCGCCTCGGAACTTGACGGCGTTGCCGATCAGGTTCTGGAAAAGCGACACCAGCAAGCTGCGCTCGCCGCGCACGCTCGGCAGCTCCGCAGCCACGACGGTTGCGCCCGACTCCTTCAGTGCGCTCGACAGCGACGCCTCGGCCTCGGCGAGCACAGGGTTGAGGTCGACCAGCTCGTGCTCGACGCCGCTGCGCCCAACGCGCGAGAAGGCGAGCAGGTCGTTGATCAGGATCTGCATCCGTTTCGCGCCGTCCACGGCGAACTCGATGTACTGCTCGGCACGCTCGTCGAGCTGGCCGCCGTAGCGTCGCTGTAGCGCCTGGCAGAAGCTTGCGACCTTGCGCAGCGGCTCCTGCAGGTCGTGCGAGGCGACGTAGGCAAACTGCTCGAGCTCGGCGTTGGAGCGCTTGAGGTCGAGCGCCTGGGCCTCCAGTTGCTTGCGGATGCCTTCGACGACAACGAGCTCCTCGACGATGCGACGACGCATCGCATCGATCTCGCCGCCGAGCTGCACGATCTCGCGTGGGCCGGCGACGACGCCGACGGGCTTCTCGAAATTTCCAGCCGCCACCACTTCGGCTTCGCGTCCAAGCTCCGCGAGCGGTCGTGTGATGATGCGGCGCAACAGGATGCCGGCGCCGATCACGCTGCCAAGGATCAACGCGGCGGCTACGAGCAAGACCGTCTGGAGGAAGTGCGCGTCGCTATCGAGCTGTTTCTGCGCCTGTTTGAGCTTGCGACTCAAGTCCGAGCGCAGCGGACTCAGCGACGCACGGATCGCGTCGAACAGCGCCTTCCCCTTGACGCTCAGGGCAACCGAGCCCATGTGGTTTCGTCTGACGACGAGTAGAGCAGGGTCCACGAACCGCAGCTGCCACCTGTGGGCCTGCAGGCGCACCAGCCGCAGATCGGCCGTCAGCGGTTCGAGGGAGAGTTGCTTGATGGCCGCCAGTTCCCCGTAAGCGCGTGTCTCGTTCGCGCGACCCTGGGTGTAGGGCTCGAGGAAGCTGGGATTGGCGGTGATGATGTAGCCGCGGACACCGGTCTCCTCGTTGACGAGCGCGTTTTCGAGGGCCAGGGCTGCAAGCAGCGCCGGCTCAACCTGATTGAGCACGACACGTCGCTGGCTGTTGAGCCGCTGGTTGGCAACCAGCGCGAGACCAATGCCGGTAATCGCAAACGCCAGCAGCACGCCGATCGTGAGCGCAAGCCACTGGCCGACGCGCAGACGGGGAAGTGGGCCGCTCGACCGTTGCAGGTCTGGGGAGCTGCCGGCCATGCTTCTCAGCGCTGCGGACTCGCGCCGACAAGGACCATCGCCACGTCGTCGGTGAGCGCCCCCCCGTTGAGCTCTTCCGCTTGTTCGATCAGGCTGAGGAGCAACCGGTCGGGCTGCTCGTGCCAATCGTGGTGAGCGGCGATGTATTCGGCGATCAACGTTTGTAGACGAGCCGTACCCAGTCGCTCCGCTCCTTCTCCGATGCGCCCCTCGGTGATGCCATCGGTGTGGAGCAGCATCGCCCAGTCGGGGGGCAGATCGAGGTGGGTCGGTTGCCAGCGTCCGTCGCCCAGTCCAATCGGCGGCCCGACGGCCACCTGAGGAAAGTCAGACACCGAGCCGCCGTCGATCAGGATCGGCGCTGGATGCCCCGCGAGCATCATCTCCGCGCCGGCGCCATCGGCATCGATCTCGAGCGTGCACAGGGTGGTAAAGAGCAGCGGAATCTCGCGTTCGTGTTCGAGCACGCGCTGCAGAGCACGCATCGTACGCTCGGGCTCCACGCCACAGATCGCAAGCGCCCTCCAGGCAGCACGCAGACAGACGCCGATCGCTGCCTCGTCGGGTCCGTGTCCGCAGACGTCGCCGACGACGAGGCGCACACGCCCATCGGGCGCCTCGGCGACATCGAAGAAGTCGCCGCCGAGCAGGCCGCGATCGCGTCCCGCGCGGTAGCACGTCGCGATCCACACCAAGTCGTCGTCGATCAATGGTCGTGGGGCAAGTCCGCGTTCCAGTCGCGTGACCTCGCGAGACTGCGCCTGGGCGAGTCGCAGCTGCTGGCGGGCCTCGTCGGCCTGGCGGCGACTGATCGAATAGCGAATCGCCCGCGCCAGCTGGTCGCCGTCGACATGGCCCTTGACCAGATAGTCCTGTGCGCCCGCGTCGACCGCCCCGACGCCGGCCGCCTCGTCGTTGAGACCGGTGAGGACGATCAGCGGGATCCCAGGCGCCTGGGCACGCAGACGTACGACTGTGTCAAGACCTTCGGCGTCGGGAAGCTTCAAATCCAAAAGCAAGCAGTCGATGCCATCCTCGAGCTTTGCGAGAGCTTCGCCCAACGTACGGGCGCGAATCAATCGCGCCAAGGGAAGCGTTCCTTCGAGCAGATCCTCGACGATCAGCGCGTCGCCGTCGTCGTCCTCGATCAGCAACACGCTGAGCCGGTCCCGCACGCTGCCCGTCGCCGGCCGCTCTGTGCCGGGCAGCGCAGTTGTCCCCTCCCCATATGTACGAGCGCGTGCGACCATTGCTGCGAGAAGATCGTAGCCGCAATGCTCAAGGCCACAGTTTGGCGAGCGCTGTCACGGGTAGCTACGGCTACAGCACCTCGAGATGCGCGCTCAGGACAGGCGCGCCAGGTGGTCGGCGTGGAAGCACGCTCGCGGGGCGGTTGGGTGGGTACCGCTGCATCTCATTCCCTAGACCCCTAGCCAAACAGGAGATTCCAGCATGAGCAAGGCTGAGCAGAAGATAGTGCAGTACCTCATGGAGGCGCACGCCTCCGAGGTCGGGTTGGTGCGCGACCTGCAGGCGCAGATAGCGATGACGCCTCGTGGCAACTACCGCACTGCCTTGGAGACCCACTTGCGTGAGACGCGAGATCACGCGAAACGTCTCAAAAATCGCTCGAGTAGCTTGGGCGCGGGCGACAGCGTCGTGCAAACAGCGGTCGGGCTGGCAGAGGACGCGGTCAGCCAGATTCTCGCGCTCGGCAAGGCGCCGCTTGCGCTGCTACGCGGCAGCACCGGCGAGGAGAAGATTCTCAAGAACGCAAAGGATGCATGCGCGACCGAGGCGCTCGAGATCGCGACCTACACGGCGATCGAGCAGCTCGCGCGCTCGGTCGGCGACGACGTGACGGCGGAGCTCGCGATCAAGATTCGCGGCGAGGAGGAACGGATGCTCGAGCGCGTGATGCGCGAGATCCCGAAGCTCGCCGCTGTGATCGTGGCCGCCGAGCACGACTCCTCCTATGAGATCACAGAGACTGGAGCTGCCGACACGGTTCGCGAAGTCGCAGACGCCGGCAAGCAGGCCGCGCGCAAGGCGCAGGGCAAGGCTCGTCGCACCGCACGCGGTGCTCGCAAGATCCCGGGTGTGGCGTTCGCCGAGGGCGAGATCAAGGGCGCGGTGGCCTCCGAGGGCAACCTTGCGATCCCAAGCTACGACAAGCTCACAGCCGCCGAGGTCCTAGACCGGTTGGGCGATCTCTCGCAGATCGAGCTGGCGAAGGTCGACGCGTATGAGCGTCGCAACGGGAACCGCTCCACGATCCTCAACAAGATCATCATCCTGCGTGGCCAGGAGCCGTGGCCGGGATATGACGAGCTGAACGTCGAGGAGATTCGCAAGGCTCTGTCGGGCAGCAATGACGAGCGTGTGAGCGAGGTCCGCTCCTACGAGCGTTCACACAAGAACCGCGCCGGCGTGATTCAGCTGACAGAGCGCGAGATGGCTCACGCCTGAGCAATGCGATCGTCCCGCGCGGGGCCGCGCTCGTGGGGCCGCTCGTTCTTCTCTGGGTAGCGAGAGGTTGAGCGGTTGCCGCGCGGGATGCAAGCAGGCGAGGAGATACTGCGAGCAAGCTATCCGAGCGAGCCGGCTACCCAGTCAAGTTGACCAGGCCCTTGATGCTCAGGTAGGCGCCGGCGCCGGCGCAGGCGATCACAGCCAGTAGACGTCCGTTGCGAGCGAACCAGGCGTTTATCTGCTCGAGCGAGCTCGATGCTCGCGCGGGAAACAGGACCAGTGCGAGCATCGGCAGCTCGATCAGCCACAGCATCACCGCGACGGTTACAAACAGCGCGACCAGCTTGCCGCTGGTTGAGAGGCTCGCGTCGGAGATCTCCTTGACTGCCGCGATGTAGATCGGTGAGGGCAGCACATATAGGGTTATGCCGAGCACGAAGGCAAGGCGGCGACTCTCCAGATAGCGCTCGATCTTCGAAGTGCCTTTCTTTGTGTCCTCGGCAGAGGTGCCCAGGTCACGATCTCTCTGTTGGGCCAGTTGCTTGCGGCGAAGACGGATCGCCAGTCCAAGCAGCAGCACGCCCAGGGCGAGGTCAAGCGCCGCACTCGGGGTGAGGTGGTGAGACCCTGTGACACCGACATCGTCCAGCAGGAACAACAGAATCGTGCCGACCGCATAGGTGATGAGCATCGCCGCCACGACAAAGGCGAGCACGCGCGAGCGCACCTGCTCGCCGCGCCCGAGGGCGATCACGGCCACCACCGCCGGCGGGTAGATCGAGGCGGCGAACGCCAGGGCTAGCGCTTGGGGTGGCATCTCGATCGAACGTCCTCAAGTGTGGCGCTTTCGCGCTCAGTCGGTATTGGCCACCTTCATTTGCTGCTCGCCCACGCGGATCGTGTCGCCGCGGCGCAACTGGCGCCCGCGCCGCGTCTCACGCTCGCCGTTGACCAGGACAGATTCAAGCTCGAGGAAGGATTTCGCTTCGCTGCCGCTGTCGATGGCCCCCACGAGCTTGAGTAGCTGGCCCAGCCTGATCGTCTCATCGCGAATCTGAACCTCTCGCTCCATCGGAGGAATCTACCGGCCTTCGCGGGGGAGCTTGGCGCCCAAGACCCCTGCTCTCAAAACAGGCTCTGCTGTGGGTGGACTGGGGGTTCGCTTGGTGGGGGCGACGAGCGGAGGGTTTGCTCGGGCAGTCTTCTGAATCCACTGTTGGTCCCTCCTCGGCGCACGAGTCGAGCGAGGCGCTTGCGTTCGTCTGCAGGCGCATAGGCACCGCTTGCATAGAGCGCCTCGTAGCGTCCCACCAGCTCTGGGCGCTGAGTACGCAACCAGTCCATGAACACGTCCTTGACTTCGCCGCGCAGATGCAGCGCAGCTCCCCCGATGCTCTGCGCTCCGGCTTCGATCGCGCCCTGCAGCAGCGACTCGAGCTGCTGGGGACTGTCGTTGATGCCCGGCATCAGCGGCGCGATCAGCACGCCCGTCGGAATCCCCGCACGGTTGAGCTCCGCGACCGCCTCCAGGCGAGCGCGGGGATTGGGGGTATGGGGCTCGGTGGCACGCCAAGCGTGCTCGTCGAGCGTCGGGATCGAGAGGCTCGCGCTGATCGAGGTGCGCTGGGAGATCTGCAACATCAACGGCAGGTCGCGCAGCAGCAGGGGGGACTTCGTGAGCACAGAGCAGGGGTTGCCAGCCCCATGGGCTGCATCGCGCAGCGCCTCCCAGATGCCTACCATCAGCCGGTAGCGGCCCTCCACCCACTGGTAGGGGTCGGTGTTCGTGCCCAGCGCCACGTGCTCTTGCTTCCACGATGGGCGTGCAAGCTCGCGGCGCAGCACCTCGGGCGCGTTGACCTTGACGACGATCTCGCGCTCGAAATCGCGCCCGGCATCGAAGCCCAGATAGCTGTGGGTCGGGCGGGCAAAGCAGTAAACACACGCATGGCTGCATCCCCGATAAGGATTGATCGTCCAGCTGAAGGGCATGCGCGAGCGAGCGGGAACGCGGTTGAGCACGGAGCGGGCACGGACCTCGTAAAAACGCGTATCGAGTGTCTCGGGTGCGTCGAAATGGCGCACAATGGCCTCGTCACGGTAGCCGGGCAGGCGACGCTGCTCGTCTGCGTGCTCGATCAGATTGCTCCAACGCACGAACATATGTTCGCATGAGTGGCGGCGTCATCGTGGGGGCCGCGGCATCATGAGCCCTCATAGCGCCGCGCTAGAAGATTCGGGGGTTGAACGGGCGCGCTTTGGGGCATACCCGGCGCTATGACATATGGAACCTCACTATTTCTGATTGCAGTTGGCGCGATATTGCGGTATGCGGTGACGGCGACGGTCAGCGGCATCAACCTGCAGACGGTCGGCCTTGTGCTGATCGTTGTGGGCGTCGTTGGTCTGCTGTTCTCGCTGCTGTGGTTCGGCGCATGGGCGCGCAGGCGACGTGTAGCGCCGGTCGAACGCGGCGAAGTGCGCGACCGCGAAATCTATTAAGCAGCTCAGCTGCGGGATTTCGCTGTTCTCACGGACCCAACACGACTTTTGGGGCGACCCAACACAACTACTGGGGAGCGCCTCCCCCGGTAGATGGCCTCCCGGGCATTGATTGCCCGGGAGGCTTCTCCGCGCTCGTCCTCTCCCGTCCTCTCCTTCTCCCGTCTGTCCCCAGCAGACGGGAAAACTCTTTGGCCACACCACCCCGGAACGCGATCCGCTTTGGATAGCGCCCGTTTGGGGTGAGGCCGCTATTTCTTCGGGCAGGGGACCTTGATGCTGACCGTCGAGGTTTCTCCGCTGAGATATTTGAGTTCGGTCTTCGCCGGGAAGCCGCCTTTCGGGCACTTGCTCGGGACGGTGCCGTAGGAGATCAGCTTTTTGCCCTTCATGTAGGCGGCGCCGACCCTGATCTTGATCGATAGCACCGAAGCGTAGGGAGCTCCCGGAACCGTAGATACGAGCGGCACGACCGCGTTCAGCTTCTGTCCGAAGGGATGCGAGGCGCCCGAGAAGTCCCCGGTTGAGAGAACTTCGAGCACCGCCGGTTCCCTGCCTTCGGTGAAGAAGGCGATTTTCCCGCCGGGCGTGAAGAACGCCTGCACGGTCGCTTTCTCCTGGACGCGGGTACCGCCGAAGCTGACGACGCCGAGCACTTCACCCTTTGGGCTGGCTACCGACTTCTTCGGGCAGTCCTGGACTTCATGGCTTTCAAGGATCGCGTTCGAACAGGTTGTGAACCCCTGGGGGTGCAGCTTGGTGCCGGAGGGCAGATACACAACAACCCCTGTCAAAGGCGAAGGAAAACCACCATATTCCGTGCCGCTGATCGTCATCTGCGCTTCCACGGATGCGCCCGCGCCGAGGATGTTGCCTGTTTTGGGATATGACCCGCCTTTGGGCGAAGCCGGATTCTTGAGGACGGGCAGGATCTTCGCCTTGACAGTCACGTTTGGCGCCGCGAGCGCGGCTGCCGGCAAGCTGACCGCGGCGATCGCCAGGCAGGCCAGGCCTACAAGGAGGCTGAGCCTGTGGGGGAGCCTGCCGCGGCTGGCGCCTCGAGCGTTCCGTGCGGGCTGTGCCGGCGCTTGTGGATCGGCCGCGTAGCTGCGCGGTGTGCTCGAGTTGGCGTGCTCGGATCTGGCCATGTCTCATCTCTCCTTGGGTGGTGCTGCCTACTCCCTTAACAGGCTCCGCATGCCCAAGTAGCGGTTGCAACTATTCTCGGGTGAGCCCAGCTCGGCTAACGTCGCTTCGGTGAGCAGCGACATGTCAGAAGGGGAGCGTTCAGAAGGCGAGCGTCTGAAGAGCCTCGGCATCCTGCGCTTGCGGGCCGAGAATCCCGGCCCGCTCACGATGTCGGGCACCAACAGCTGGGTGGTTGGGCGCGATCCGGCTTGGGTCGTCGATCCGGGTCCTGAGCTGGCGGACCATCTCGAGCGTCTGGCGAGCGCGCTCGAGGAGCGTGGCGGACTGGGAGGGATTGTGCTCACCCACGACCACATCGATCACTCCGAGGCGGTGGCGGCTCTACGCGAGCGCTACCCCGCGCCGCTCGCGGCCGGTCGCGGTGGGGTCGACGTGGAGTTGGCCGATGGGGTTAGCTTCGGTCCTTTCGAGGCGCTTTACACGCCGGGCCATGCGCCCGACCATTTCGCTCTGATCGCCGGCAGAGCTTGCTTTGCCGGCGACGCGATCCTCGGCGAGGGCAGTGTGTTCGTGGCCCCCGATCCAGGAGCGCTCGCCGGCTATCTGAACGGCCTGCGACGATTGGGAGAGCGCCGGCTGGAGGTTCTCTGCCCAGGCCATGGCCCGCCGATCTGGGCTCCCGAGGAGCGCATCCGCGAATACATAGAGCACCGCCTCGACCGCGAGCAGCGGCTGCTCGAGGCGATCGCCGAAGGTCATCGCGGGGAGCAGGCGTTGCTGGACGCGGCCTGGTCGGATGTGCCCGAGCAATTGCGCCCGCTGGCGGCGATAACACTTGCCGCACATCTCGACAAGCTCGCCGAAGAGGGCCGCCTCCCGCTACCGTTTGCGCGATGAGCGCCCCTGCCTTGAAGACCGCCGGTGCAGTGAGCGCCGGTCGAGTAGGGCCTGCGTGCATTCGATGAGCGGTTCTTCGTCGGGCAGCGAAGCCTCCGGGGACGGGCAGGTAGCGCAGTCGAGAGGGTCGGGCATTCCGGTTCCAGCGCAAGATTCGCCGTTCCCTCCGATTGCCGATTATGGCTTCCTTTCCGATTGCCACACCGGCGCGCTCGTAGCCTCCGATGGGGCGATCGAGTGGATGTGCCTGCCGCACTTCGATTCCGCCTCGGTCTTCGCCGCGATGCTCGACCGCGGCGCCGGAAGCTTCCGGGTTGGGCCGTACGGCATGTACGTACCCGTTGGGCGACGCTACCTGCCGGGCACCAATGTGCTCGAGACGACCTGGATGACCCCCCAGGGGTGGCTACGCGTGGTGGATGCGCTTACGATCAGCGACTGGCACGACGTGAAGCGCGGTAGCACCCACACGCGTCCGCCAACCGACTTCGACGCCGACCATCTGCTCGTGCGAATGGTCGAATGCATTCAGGGTCAAGTACAGGTGGAGATGGTATGTGAGCCGATGCTCGACTACGGCTCCACTGCGGCACAGTGGAGCCACGTCGAAGACGAGTACGGACACGGCCTCGACGCAACCAACGAGCGCACTGCGTTTCGCCTGTTCAGCGATACACGCATGGGTATCGAGGGCAATCGCGCGCACTCGCGCCACACCATGGCCGAGGGCGAGAAGCGCTTCTGCGCGCTCTCTTGGACCAAAGAGCTGCGGGGTCCTCGCACGGCCGAAGAAGCCGAGGCGCGGATCGAGCGCACGAGTCACTTCTGGCGTACGTGGCTGGCCGAAGGCAACTACCCCGACCATCCGTGGCGCGCGCATCTGCAACGCTCGGCGCTCACCCTGAAGGGCCTTACCTTCATGCCGACCGGAGCGCTCGTGGCGGCGCCGACCACCTCGCTGCCCGAGACACCGCGCGGCTCGCGCAACTGGGATTACCGCTACTGCTGGATGCGCGACGCCGCCTTCACGCTGTGGGCTCTGCACGCGCTTGGCCTTGACTGGGAGGCCGACGATTTCATCCAGTACGTCGCCGACATGGAGCGCAACGAGGACGGGTCGCTACAGATCATGTATGGCATCAAGGGCCAAAAGGACCTGAGCGAGTCCACGCTCGACCACCTCAAGGGTTACGAGGGCGCGCGCCCGGTGCGGATCGGCAATGGCGCCTACAACCAACGCCAGAACGATGTCTACGGGGCGGTGCTCGACTCGGTCTACCTGCACTCCAAGCGTCGCGATCACATTCCCGAGCGGCTGTGGCCGGTATTGATCGACCAGGCCGAATGCGCGGGGCGCGTGTGGAGGGAGGCCGACCAAGGAATCTGGGAGGCTCGGGGCGAGCCGCGCCACTACGTCTCCTCGAAGCTGATGTGCTGGGTTGCTTGCGACCGCGCGGCGCGGCTCGCCGAACGGCGGGGTGAGGAGGAGCACGCCGAGCGCATGCAGGGGATCGCCGATGAAATCAAGGCCGACATCCTCGAGAAGGGCGTCGACGAGCGCGGCGTGTTCCGCCAGCATTACGACACCGACGCGCTCGACGCCTCCAACCTGCTGATCGTCCTGATGCGCTTCCTGCCTGCCGACGACGAGCGCGTGCGCGCGACGGTCATGGCGATCCGCGACGAGCTCACCGAGAACGGCCTGGTCCTGCGCTATCGCACAGAGGAGACCGACGACGGCCAGAGCGGCGAGGAGGGCACCTTCTTGATCTGCTCATTCTGGCTCGTCTCGGCCATGTGTGAGATCGGCGAGCATCTGCACGCACGCCGCCTCTGCGAGCGGCTGCTGGGCTATTCATCTGAGCTCGGCCTGTACGCGGAGGAGCTCGAGGCCTCCAGCGGCAGGCATCTTGGCAACTATCCGCAGGCGTTCACGCACCTGGCGCTGATCAACGCCGTCACGCATGTGATGGGAACGATTGAACGCTCCTGAGGTTCGCCGCAAGTCCCGCGCGGGAGAGGCGCTTCCAAGGTCGCGGTCGATACGGCTGGTCGTGCGGGAAACGGCCAGCTGCGCGTAGGCACTATTCGTAGCCGGGCTCGCCAGGCAGCGCCACGCGCGCGACCTCGCCGTCGAACCAAACCTTCGGTTGCACCGGCAGCACTTCGCGACCGCGCGCGTACGAGAGTAGTTCGGCTACGCTTGAGAATGCTCCAAGCTGCTCCAGATGCTTGATCGTCGGGAAGACGAGCAGGATCTCTTTGCGAGCGTGAGCGTCGAGCGCCCCCCTTGGGGTGAACCAGCCCTGATCGACGCACTCCTCGCCGTCGACGTGGGGTTCCTGTCCGGTTGGCAACTGCGCCAGAAAGAAAAGGGTGTCGAAGCGGATCGACACCTCCTCGGGAGTTATCCAGCGCGAGAATTCCACGAGCTCAGTGGGATTCGCGAGCGTTATGCCTGCCTCCTCGGAGAGCTCTCTCGCGGCCGCGGCGCGATGGGCGCCGGCGTTGCCAGCTCCGGACGGTCGGGGATCGTTCTCGTCGACAGCACCTCCGGGGAACACCCACACGCCGCCCATGAACTTGGCCTGCTCGGTGCGCTTTACGAGCAGCACTTCGAGCGTTTGCTCGCCACCGCGCAGCAGGATCACGGTGGCCGCCTGTCGCGGCGGCGTGACCTCACCCAGGTTGATGCCCTGTCCGGGCTCCCGCACGGCGCCCAGGTTGAGTTCCTGTCCGGGCTTCCGCACGGCGCCTAGGTTGAGTTCCTGTCCGGGCGGGCTGTGGCGGTCGAGATCGAGCTCTTGGCCTGGCTTGTCGGAGTCGCTGGGAGTCGAACCGCTCATTCAAAGGACCCTACCGCCAGGTAGTCTTACGTGCATGAGCGCAACCCAAACCTTGCAACGCTGGATCTGCGAGTCCTGCGGCTACATCTATGACCCGGAGGAGGGCGACCCCGACGGGGGCATCCCGGCCGGCACGGCCTTCGAGGACATCCCCGACACGTGGTTCTGCCCTGTGTGCGGGGCACGCAAGCGGGACTTCACCCTCTACGAGGATTGACACGCTGACCGACTGGACCGAGCTTTCCGAGCTCGACAGCCGGCACGTATGGCACCCATACTCGGCGCTGCCAGGCGAGCCGCGACCGTTGCCGGTCGTCTCCGCCGAGGGTGTGCGCCTGCACCTGGCCGACGGGCGCGAGCTGATCGACGGCATGTCCTCGTGGTGGTGCGCGATCCACGGCTATCGCCGTCCGGCATTGGACGCGGCCGTGCGCGAGCAGCTGGAGCGTATGGCCCACGTGATGTTCGGTGGCCTGACGCATGAGCCGGCAATCAGGCTCGCCGAGCGCCTGGTGGAGATCGCCCCCCAAGGTCTGGAGCACGTGTTCTTTGCTGACTCTGGCTCGGTGTCGGTGGAGGTGGCGATCAAGATGGCTTTGCAATACCAGCGCGCCCTAGGCCATCCTGAGCGTACGCGCCTGTTGACGGTGCGCGGCGGCTACCACGGCGACACCTTCGGCGCTATGGCCGTATGCGATCCGGTCGGCGGGATGCACTCGATGTTCAGCGGCGTACTTGCCGAGCACGTCTTTGCAGAGCGTCCGCCCGACGGCTTCGACGCTCCGCTGGACGAGCTATGGGCAGAGCACGTGAGCGAGCTGTTTGCCCGTCACGCCCATGAGCTGGCGGCGGTGATCGCCGAGCCGGTCGTCCAGGGCGCGGGTGGAATGCGCTTTCACTCGCCGGCGTGTGTCTCCTTCTTGAGGGGATTGTGTACCAAGTACGAACTTCTCCTCCTCCTTGATGAGATCGCGACCGGCTTCGGGCGAACGGGCTCGATGTTCGCCTGTGAACATGCGCAGATCACCCCAGACATCATGTGTGTCGGCAAGGCGCTCACCGGTGGCTATATGACGCTCGCGGCAACGCTCTGCACGAGTGAGGTTGCCCAGACGATCTCAGCGGGGGAGGGGGGCGCGCTGATGCACGGTCCCACTTTCATGGCCAACCCGCTCGCCTGTGCCGTGGCGTTGGCGTCGCTCGATCTGCTCGCCGAGGGCTGCTGGGCGGAGGATGTCGCACGGATCGAACGCGGTCTGCGCGCTGGGTTGGAGCCGGCGCGCAAGTTGCCGGGTGTCCTCGACGTGCGCGTGCTGGGAGCGATCGGTGTGGTGCAGCTGCAGCACGAGGTCGATGTTGTTGCCGCGACTGTCACCGCGGTCGAGCGCGGTGTTTGGCTTCGGCCGTTTCGCGACCTGATCTACACGATGCCGCCGTATGTGATTGGCGATGAGGATCTGGCTCGCGTCAGCGGTGCGATGGTGGCGGCCGCGGCTGCATAAAGGACATCGCCTTGAGTTCCGTCCGACCA
>Ga0208480_1000392_pt1 | contig 16628 bp, 13 predicted proteins | sample NGESurshal092012_4_FD_184485 | JGI IMG/M metagenome (GOLD analysis project Ga0208480, IMG submission 184485) | Arctic peat soil microbial communities from Barrow, Alaska - NGEE Surface sample F53-1 shallow-092012 (SPAdes) | ecosystem: Environmental > Terrestrial > Soil > Wetlands > Peat ... | reverse complement strand
CAGTCGAGGAACCCAGCGCTCCCGGATACGGCCGGAACGGCAGCAGCTGCCGGTAAACGACCTCGGCCGTCGCCGCGTCGTCGAACCGCCGGATGAGCTCGACCATCTGGGTGAGCACCGCCATCCACGCCGGATGTTCAGCGGGGAAGGGCAGCAGGTCGCACAACCTGTCGTACACGCGCCGTGCTTCGCGCATCGAACCCGTCAGCACCAGCACGTTCGCACGCTCGACGTCGACGAGGGGTATCGACGGCGCGGCGGCCAGCACCTCTCGGTAACCGTCGGGGAGGCAACCGGCCTCTTCGCGCACGAGCGCCAGCCGGATGCCGTGAGCGAAGTGCATGGACATCGCTATCGCGTCACCGGAGTCACGGGCGATCACGAACGCGCGGCGACTATGGTCAGCAGATTCGGCAAACTGGCCGGTCAGCAACGTCCGGGCCGCGTACAACCGGTGCAGGTGCCATTGCGCCAACGGCAAGGCAGATCGATGGGCGAGCCGCTCGATGGCGGCGATCGCGGCATCGACGATATCGAACCGGGCCGACAGGTAGGCGGCGTGAATCCGCCACTCATGCCCCATCAGAGCCGCCAGCGGATGTCCGAGCGCCTCGGCCCGATCGGCCACCAGGTCGCCGAGCCGCATCCGTTCCGCCGTGTCATCGGGATGTACGAGTGTCATCTCGCGCGCGTGGGCGGCCTCGATCTCGGCCAGCGCATCTCCGCTCTGCGCGGCCAGCGCCAGTGATTCGCGGGCCAGCACCTCGGCCTGCGCGACTCGCCCGGAATCGGCCGTCGTCGTGGCCAACTGGGCGAGGACCCGAGCGTGAAGATCCAGCTCAAGACGCGGGTACGCCAGCGCCATCTGACACAGGCGCGAGAGCACCTCCGCCGCTTGCGGGAACGTGACGTTCTGCATTACCAGCGTGCTGCGCGCCACGAGGTCGCCGCGGCCCGCAGCGGCGGCCGCATCCGCCGCGTCAACGCATCGTTCCAGGCACCGGTCGTACCGTCCGGCCAGGTATTCCGCGTGCGCCAGCTCGATCAGCACTTCGGCCCGATCCACGCCGTCGCCGTCCAGCGAGGACATGTCGGCCAGCGCCTCGCAAAGCAGCCGGACGGAGTCGTCGTAGGCCCGAGCCACCCGCGCGTTCGCCGCCGCCCGCCTGGCCCACTGCGCCGCCGCCCGCCTGGTACCCGAATCGGTACCTGCCTGCCGCCAGTGCATGGCGAGGCGGCCGGCCCGGTCGGCGTCGGCCGACGCCTCGAGCGCCAGCGCCGCCGCACGGTGCAGCGCCCGGGCGGTCGCCGGGTCGAGGCAGTCCATGATGCCGTCCCGGACGAGCGCGTGCGCGAACCGGTAGCACCGGGTCGCGGCGTCGACCGCCAGTAGCCCGCCGCGCCATGCCGTGGCCAGCGCATCCGCGATGCCTTCGTCGTGCCACCCGGCCGGGTCGGCCGAGGCGCCGCTGCGGTCGGCTACGACAGCCGCCAGGATGTGCTCGTCGACGTTCTCGCCTAGGACAGCGGCCGCCTCGATGATCACGCGCTGCGCCGGCGTCAGGGCGGCCAGGAGGCCGCTGACGACCACCACGAGATCCGCCGTCTCGTATCCGGCCCGGACCGCGGCCACTAGCAGGGGCAGACCGCCGGTGCGCTTATGCACGTCGGACGCTACCGCTGGATCGACAAGCTCAGCGACCTCATCGGGGGTGAACGGCGCGAGGGTAAGCGTCACGGCACCGTAACGGCCGAGGTCGGCGAGACGGACGGCGACGTTCTGCGCCGCCGGGAACCGCAATGTGCCGATGATCGTGAGGTCGGTGCCGCCCGCGACCGCTCCGACCTGGGCCAGCAGGTCCAGCGAGGCAGCGTCAGCCCAGTGCAGGTCTTCGAGCACCACGACGAGCGGGCCGGCCGCGATCAGCGCGTCACTCATCTGGGCGAGCGCGGCGAACCTGGCGGACTTCGCTGCGGCTGGCTCGATGTCGGGTTCGCGGGCGATTTCGACGCCCGCTCGTTTCAGCGCGGCGCGCCATGGCCACAATGGCGGTGCGGTTTCGGCGGGGCAGTACCCGCGGACGACCACCGACCCGGTGACGCGCCGGACTGCCTCGTCGACGAGCCTGGTCTTGCCGATGCCGGCCGGCCCGCTGATCAGCAGGACGCCGGCTGGCTGATCGTGGGCGGCCAGGTGAGCGGCCAGGGCGTCGAGTTCCCGACCCCGGCCGACGAACGCGACACCCTGCGCGACGGCGGACACGCCTCCAGTATCGCGCAGGCCTGCGTACCGGGATTCAGTGTCGCGGTTCAGTAGTGGCGCGGATGTTCTTGGGCGGCCTGAACGCGATGCTGACGGCATGGACATCTCCGTACACACACAGCCCAACGCTCACCCGGTCAAGACCGAGTGGGTCGACGACGCGCTCGCGGGCGCCCACACCGCCGGGGAGCCCCTCGGTGCTCTGATCGGACGGCCACTGGCCCCCGGCGACGGAATCATGCTGGTCGGATGGCCCGAGGGCAGACCCGGCCGGTACCACGTAATCGAGACCCGCCCCGGTCGCGGTACCGGCCCGGCCACCTACATGCAAGTGGTGGAGTTCTCCGGACCTCGTACCGAGGAATGGGTGGCCGCGGAACAGCGGGCGGCGACGGACCGTCTGGGGCCGGCCACCGAAGGCATCGATGGCATCGTCTCAGTGACGCGCATGCGTGCCGCGGACAACGCCTACATAGTCGTCATCCTGGCCGAGAGCATGGACGTGTTCGACGTGGCATCGCAAGTGATCATGTCGACTGAGCTGCTGCCGGGCGAGGACCCCGAGTTGCTAGGCGGCCCCGACCGCATCAGCTTCTACCGGCTAGTCCACGCCGACCTGCCGATCACAGCAGGGAGCCCGGCATGAGAACGATGACCTCGGTCGCCCCCGGCACATGGATCGTCGACCCCGCGCACACCCAGGCCGCGTTCACGGCACGCCACTTCTTCGGGCAGACGGTGCACGGCACGATCACCGTCACGGCAGGGACGATCGAGGTGGGAAGGGACGGGCGCCCCCAGCGGTTCCACGCGACGCTCGACCCCGCCTCGATCGACACCGGGCGCGCCCGGCGCGACGCCGACCTGCGCGGCAAGCGCTTCCTCGCCGTCGACGCGTACCCGCTGATGGAGGTCGCCGCGGGTCGGATCGCGGCGACGGCCGACGGTTGGCGCGCCGATGCCGTGCTGAGGGGGCACGGATGCGAAGCGCCGCTCCGCATTGACGCCACGCTGGATGGTGCAGCGACCGCACCTCGCCTGCAGCTGAGCGGCTCGGCGCGGCTGGACCTGCGCGATGTCGGCATCCGGGCGCCGGGCTTCCTGGTCCGCCGGTTGGTCGACGTGTCAGTTTCGACCCAGGTCACGCGGCAAGCGTGAAGTTGCCGGGCGCTTCACGGGGTTTGGCTGCCGCGGGCGGACAAGGTTTCCGCCCGCGGCAGAAGGTAGCTGAGCTGGTCGTGCCCAGTCCGGATATTCCGTGACGGCCTGACCGCCGCGCCGACCGCATCAGACGAAATCGAGGTCGCCGCCACCGCCGGGGATGGCCCCGAGGTCATCGAGATGGTCAGGTCGGGACGATTCGGCGTGATCGTGATGGACCTGGGCCTGACCGCCACGTCCGGAGGTGCAGATTGCATGGCCCTTCCGCTTTTCCGGGACCAGACCCCGCCCTCTGGTGTGACTTGACCACATTTCGTAGCCCACTGAACGAACTCATTTTAGAGCGTCTTATTACGCGCACAGCGCTCGGCTGCGACCTGGAGGCACGCAGGTCAGCACAGCGATTCGAACGGGATACTTACCATGGAGACGCTCTGCCGACTGAGCTAAGGGGGCGAGTCTTGAGTTGTCTGACCTGGGCTTTCATGCCTAGCGGCGATCAACTCAGGCCGTGCACAGCGGTGATACAGCGCAAACCAAGATACCCGCTCGGGGCGTTGGAGAGCTTACCGCACTCCTGCCGTCGTGGCGCCTTCACCTGGAGGCGTCCAAGCTGGCTTAAGGCCGCCCAAAGGACGCACCTGGGGACGCCGCGGCACCACCCCGGTGGTGACGGTGACCGGCGGCAGCAACAAGCGCATCTCGCTCGCCGCGCTGATCGCGGTCAAGCCCGGGTGCCGGCCCCGGCTGATCTACCGCGTGCACCGCGGCCGCCGCGGCAAGGACCAGCGCAAAGGGTTCACCGAGGCGGACTAGGCCGCTCTCCTGGACGCCGCGCACCAGCAGCTCGCCAGCCCGCTCGTGGTCGTCTGGGACAACCTCAAGTCCCACGTCAGCGCCGCGATGACCGAGCTGATCGTGGCCCGGGACTGACTGACCGTCTGCCAGCTGCCGCCGTATGCGCACGAGCTCAATCCCGTCGAGCCAGTGTGGTCACATCTGAAGAGATCCCTGGCCAAACGCAACCTCGCTCAGCCGACCGCCCTGGTGAAAACCCGGCTCAGGCGGAGGCAGTACCGGCCAGATCTCCTCGAAGGCTTCCTCGCCGGCACCGGCCTGGACCTCAGCCCCTTCTGTAACTCTTACAATTAGAGATCTTTAGTAGCGCTGATCCGCTGTGACCGCAGGGACATAGTGCATACCTTGGCCTCGTGGGGCGACGGTAAGCGTGCCCGCTGACGGCCGACCAGGTAGCGGCTCTGGCATGCTCGCGAGAAGGGGCTTCCCAGTGGGCGCCAGCGCTGTCACATGCGGACTAGATTCGAGTGGTCCTCGCCCCGCCTCCGCTGAGGTCAAACCAAACCCTGTTAAGGCCCTGCGAAATCATTGACTGCATGGCTTGGAACGAATGGCTTTACTACTGTAGTAACACCAGTCCCAGAAATCACGCGCTCGTATAGCTCGGCGTACTGCGCCGCCATGACGGCGGGTGTGAACCTGCGGGCGGCCTGCTCTTGGCATTCTCGCGGCTCGATGCTTGGGACGGCTTCTATCAGCGCCGAGAGGTCGTCCGGTGATTTCGCCAGCAACCCGGTTCGCCCGTGCTCGACGAGTTCCGGCAGGCACCCGCGGGCCAATCCCACCGCCGGGGTGCCAAGCGCCAGCGTCTCGACCACTGCCGTACCTCCCGGTTCTTCCCATTGCAGTGGGAACAGGGAAAGCCGCGCGGATGCCACCAGCGTGTTCCGCTCATGATTTGCCACGGTCCCGATCCAGCGCACCCGGATGCCGTCAACCAGGGGGCGCACCTCGTCCTCCCAGTAGCGGACGTCCGGGTTGAGGGCCGCGGCACCGTCGGCCGCTGCGAGGTCCGCGGGCTGCCGGTAGGGCCCGACCGGGCCGGCGAGTATCAGGTCGAAACCGCACTCGTGGGCCAGGCGGGCGGCCAGATGCTGGCCCTTGCCGGGAGTGATCCGGCCCATCACGACGGCGTGCTCGGCCTTCTCCACCGCCGGTCGCCGGTCGGCGTCCACGGCCAGCGGCGTGGAGAGGAGCACGTGTCCCATCGAGTGCCGGCGCAGGGCCTCCGGGGCGCGGTGCAGTTGCGATGCCGATACGCCGTTGACTCGGACCCGGGGCCCGGCGTCGAGGCCGGAGTAGAAATCGGCGTGCTTGCCCAGGTCCCAGTGCAGGGTGTGCAGCACTGGCGGGGCGGTGGGTGCCAGTGCCGCCGCCGACAGTACCGCCAGTCCAACGACCTCCACATGGTCGTGTACCAGGTCGATGTCGTCCCGCTCCCGCAAGGCGCGCACCACGGTGTGCAGGTGCGCGTGGACCACCCCGGACACCTGGTTGTACGGGCGCTGCAGGACCTCGAACCGGCCGTCCGGGAACGACGTCAGGCGCTCGTCCGCTTGCAGGGTGCTGCTCGCCACTGTGGCCAGCAGTACGCGGATCCCCAGGCTGCGCAGTTCCGGGACGAGAGCGGCGATCACGTTCTCAATCCCGCCGTACCCATCGGGCGGCACCGGCAGCCACGGGCCGGCGTTCACCAGTACGGTACGCGTCATCGGGCGGCCGTCCGCCCCGCCGGCTTGGGGAGGCTGGTGGTTATCAGCGGCGGGCGCTCGTCGATGCCGATGTCGGAGATGACGATCTCGCGGCCCAGGTTGGGCAGCGGCTGCTCTCCTCCGCGCCGGAATTGGGTAAGTACATTCGGCAGCGGGATGCTGGGGTCTGCCCGCTCCTGCCGCGCGAGCCGGGACCAGGCGGTGAGCTGGATCTGGGCGGCCATCTGGCCTAGCGCCTCGTTGTTTTGGTTGCGGTGCGTGCGCTCGCCGAGGTCCACCTGGGCGAGCGCGTCAAGGCCTACGAGGTCGAGCAGGTCCACCAGCATGGCGATCTCCACGCCGTAGCCGGACACGAGCGGCACCCTCTCCAGCACCTCCCGGCGGCCAGCGGCCTCTCCGGCTAGCGGCTGCACGAAGCCGGCGAGGTCGGGCCAGAAGAGGTTGAGCAAAGGCCGGGCCACGAGTTCGGTGACGCGGCCGCCGCCGTCGGGCTCGGAGGACCCTTCAAACCTCAAGGGGCGATGGTAGAAGCCCTTGACAAAAGAGATGGACGGGTCGGTCAGCAGTGGCCCCAGAAGCCCGCTGACGAAACGCGGGTCGAACGGGTCGACGTCGGCATCGACGAAGGCGACGATGTCGCCTGAGGCGGCGGCCAGCCCAGCCCACATCGCACCGCCCTTACCGTGCATCGGCGGCTGGCCCTCCGTGATGTCCTCTTGGGCCACGACAGTCGCGCCGGCGGCCCGGGCCTCATCTGCGGTCTGGTCCACGGATCGCGAGTCGACGACGATGACCTCGTCTACCAGGGGAACCGACTGGACCAGCGCGGTCCGGATCGCCGTCACGATCGTCCCGACGGTGGCCGCCTCGTTCCGGGCCGGGATGACGACACTCACCGTGGCATGGCCTTTGGCCTGCAGCAGCCGGTCTGGCGGCCAGTTCAGCACATTGCTGGTCCGGCACGTCGCCCATGCCTCTACGACCGGCGACATGTCTGTGTGGCCCATGCTGATCCTTCCGGCGACGTCGCCGCTTAGCCGGCGATCTCGGCACTCCGCACTTCCCGTGAAGTTCGGTGCATAACGTCCCGGAAATAGAGCAGTGTGCACACGGAGAGAAAGCGAGGCACATGGACATCTGCCGGGTTGGGCTGATCGGTGCCGGGAATGTGGGCCGCCGTCACGCGCAGGTACTCAGGGGTTTCCCGGACGTTCGCCTCACCGGGATCACCGACGTGATCCCGGAGGCGGCGGCGGCGCTGGCTAGCGGCATCGGCTGCCGGTCATTTCCCAGCGCCGCCGAGCTGCTGTGCGCCGGAGTTGACGCGGTGTACGTCTGCGTGCCTCCCTTCGCGCACGGAGCACCCGAGACCGCTGTCCTTTCCGCGGGGGTCCCGCTCTTCGTGGAGAAACCGCTGGCCCTTGATGTCCATACCGCTGAGCGAGTAGGCGCCCTGGCCGCCGCCGCGGGCGTACTGACCGCCGTAGGCCACCACTGGCGTTACCTGGACACGGTGGAACAGGCCCAGCGGGTACTCGACGGCCGGAAAGTGAGGATGCTTGGCGGGGCGTGGCTGGACAAAGTGCCGCCCGTCGGGTGGTGGCCGTTCCGGGAACGGTCAGGCGGCCCGGTGGTGGAGCAGGCCGCGCACGTCCTGGATCTCGCCCGGCTCCTGGCCGGCGAGGTGGACGAAGTATTCGCCATGGGCAACGGGCTGCCGCCCCAGATCGAAGGCGCCGACGTCGACAGTGTCATCACCGCCACGCTTCGATTCCATAGCGGTGCCCTAGGCACTCTGAGCACCACCTGCCTGCTCGGCTGGAAGCAACGCGCTGGCTTGGAGGTGGTCGCAGACGGGCTGTGGCTGTCGGTGGGTGAGGACGGGTTGACGATCCGGGAGGATGGAGCCGATGCAGCCGATGCAGCCGCGCAATTTGTGGCTGCGGATAACGCAGCGGCCCGGGTCGCGGTGGACCGGGCCTTCGTCGACGCAGTCCGCGGCATCGGAAACGATGTGCGGGCGCCGTACGCGGAGGCGCTGCGGACCCACCGGCTCGCATGCGCGCTAACCGCATCAGCAGCCACCGGGAAGCCTGCGCGCCTGGTGGACGGCCCAGAGGCGCAAGAGCGGAAGGCCGGGATGCCTCAGGCCCCGGGAAAGCCAATGACTGATGTACCGGCCCCATGAATAGCGAAGTCACGACCAGCGAGGACACCGAACGCAATCTGATAGTGGAAGGCCCCGGTCGGGTGCTAGTGCGCGAGGAGCCCCGCCAGCCGGTACCGGCTGGCGCGTTCCGGGTCACTACTCTGTTCAGCGGCATCTCTGCCGGCACCGAACTAAGCTACGTAAAGGGCACGAACCCGTTTCTCGCGGAACGCTGGGACGCGGACCTAGGGCTCTTCGTGCCAGGTGAGCAGAACGCCGGCTACCCGGTCACGCGGCTGGGATATATGCAAGTAGGCACGGTCGCCGAGTCCCGGACGCCCATGATCCCGGCAGGTACCACAGTGGCGATGGCCTACGGCCACCGCACCGGGTACATAGGCGACCCGGTCGAAGACCGCGTGGTACCCCTGCCCGCGGACCTCGATCCGCTGCTGGGCATCTATGTTGCGCACATGGGGCCGATTTGCGCTAACGGCCTGCTGCACGCCGCCGCGGACCAGTGCGGTTCCGACGTGCGCTCGCTTGGGGACGGAGTGCGCGGCCGGCGCGTTGCCATTGTCGGCGCCGGCGTGGTAGGTCTCCTCACCGCATTGCTGGCCCGCCGGCACGGCGCCGAGTCCGTGGTGGTGCTCGACCCAACTCCCGGCCGCCGGGCGGTGGCCGATGCCTTGGGGCTGGAGTCGCTTGACCCGGAAGGTCGGACAGACGTGGCTGCCAGCCTGAAGACCAGGTGGCGGCACACCCCGGGTGACCGGGGAGCCGACGTGGTTTTTCAGTGCCGCGGCCAGGCCACAGCCCTGCACCTGGCCTTGCGGCTAGCCCGCCCGCAGGCGACCGTGATCGACCTGGCCTTCTACCAGGCAGGAGCGACTGAGCTGCGGCTCGGCGCGGAGTTCCACCACAACGCCTTGGCGGTGCGGTGCGCTCAGATCGGCCGGGTGCCACGGGGGCTGGCTTCTTCCTGGGACCGGGAGCGGCTCTCCGCCGAGACGATCAGGCTTCTGCACGCAGATGGCATGGCAATCCGGGAACACCTGGTGACAGCGCTCGTACCGTTCGAGGATGCGCCCCAACTGTTCGGGGACCTGGCCGCGCGACGCCAGCATGAACTGCAGGCGGTTCTCACATTCGACGATGCGACGGTGGACTCACGCTCGGCCTGAACCTCCTGGCCTGAGCGGTGCACTCAGGCGCGCGATGTCGGGCTGGTAACTGATCAGCCTGGCCGGCCGACTTTGTCGTGAAGGGCTCGCCCCGCGAGGCTGCGCGACTACTGAAGCGCGGTAGGTCGCAGCATTGGGATCCTTGATCGTCGTATCTGGAATGTCCTCCCGGGCCAGTCCCTGGCCCCGGCCGCGGCCGCCCTGCGCAATCGGTCACTGGCGGCGACCGCGGGACCTCTTGCCCTCGGCGATCTGGTCGCCGAGGCGGCCGGCCTCGTCCTCGGTGAGCGTCCGCCGCAGCGGCGGCCACACCTTGGTCTCCTCGAACGCGATATGATCCCGGCCCGCGCTGATAAATGTGAACACGAGCTCCTCGAACTCCGGCTGGTCTGCATTCAGCTCGTCCAGCCGGTCCAGGACTTCCTTGCCCTCCTGCTCCTGGCCGGTGGCGGTGTCCGCCAGCTCGTCACCGTCAGGGAGGCGGTCCCGCACGGCCGGCCAGAAGTACATCTTCTCCACGGCTTCGTGCCTGGACTCCTCAATGATCAGCTCCTCGACCATCTTCTTGCGCCGCATCAGGTGGTTGTCGTTAGCGCCAGTCTGCGCGGTCGGGCCCCTTTCGAGTTCGGCCAGCAACCGCTTGACGTTTTGATGGTCTCGGCCCAGTCCGTCGAACACACTCGGCATGGTTCTCCTCCGCCGTTCGTTACCGCGGCTTGCCCCCGTTCCGGGATTGGCCTTCGCGTCCTGGGGAACCTCCCGCTTCCCGGGAGAGCCGGTGCAAACCGGCCCGGTGGAATTCGTCGCGGCCCGGATCCTGGCCGGGTCCGCGCACCCGCAGCGAGGTGACCGAGATGATCACCGCGCGCGTCCTGATCCCTCTGCTGGGGGCCGATCACGGGACCTGGGCTAGAGGCGCCCTACGGAGCGCCGCAAAAGTGCGTTAGTGCAGGCCAGCACTAAGTTAGTGGGTATAGGCGTAAGGCTTTCGTGATCCTCCGGAACATGGCAGGCCCGGAGAGCTGGCTTCGACCGACGCTGACTGCCTGTCTTCCGCGGGACGACAGAACCCGTCCCCGGTGTGACTTACGTCACCTGCGGGAGCCGCCGGGCGGTCAATTCTTAGAGCGTCTTATCACGCGCACAGTGCTCGCCTGCGAGCTGGATCCCCGGAGGTCAGCACAGCGATTCGACGGGCTACTTACCATGGAGACGCTCTGCCGACTGAGCTAAGGGGGCGAGTCTTAAGTTGTCTGACCAGGGGTTTCGCACCTCCGGGCGGTCAACCCAGGTCGTGCACAGCGGTCATACACCGTCGAACCTGACTGTATGCGTCAGAGCAAGCTGCCCGCTCCGGGCGTTGGTGGGCTTACCGCACTCCTGCCGTCGAGGCGCATTCACCTGGAGGCGTCCAACCTGTCCCCCAGCACCATCCGCGCCCACACGGACGATGGGGCTCTGCTGGCGGACTGCTCCGGTAAGGACTTCCGCAACCGGCGGGACTGCGCAATCATCCGGCTGTTCCTCGATACCGGCATGCGTCTCGAAGGCTTGAGCGGTCTGCGGTACAGAGCGGACGACCCCGAGTTTTCCGACGTGGACCTCACATCGCGCGTGGCACGCATCACCGCCAAGGGCCGCCGTGAGCTGGTCCTGCCCATTGGGGCCAAGACTGCCCGTGACATCGACCGATACATCCTCGTGCGGGCCGCTCATCCCCGCGCGGCCGATCCATGGCTGTGGCTCCGCAAAAGGGCCGGCTGACAGCGAGCGGTGTCTACCAGATGATCAAGGATCGTGGCAATGCGATTGGGCTTCCCGATCTTCATCCCCACCAGCTACGGCATACGTTCTCGCATGACTGGCTGGCCAACGGCGGCTCCGAAGGCGACCTGATGCGACTCGCTGGTTGGAAGTCGCAGGCGATGCTCACCCGCTACGCCGCGAAGCGCGGCAGACGAACGCGCACGCGATGCCCATCGCCGCCTATCCCCCGGTGATCGTTTCTAATCTTCCGGGGGCGCTGTCCGATCACTGCCATGCGAGCGACAACTCAGACTATATGCTATTGATGTTTGAGGTCATCTTCTCACCCAGGTCGACGCGCATTAGGGCAATGAGCACACCTCGCTTCTGTTCAAACTCATCTTCAAACCCTGGAGGCACACGACGGCTGCGGCCCATTCTTAATTTGTATGCTAAATTAATCATTGCATCAGCCAGTTCCTTCGAAAGCTCGCTAACTTTTCCGGAAGCAACCAGGCTCACTTCGTAATTTGAACTCGATAGCGATTTCATAGCTTGGTTGTAATGAGAACGCCCAGGTTCAGCGCTAAAATCTTCCGAGGAAGTTGCAGTGATCCATAGGTCTTCTATGGCTGCATTAAATTTGGCGTAAATCCTGCGTTTTTCAGTAATGTAGCCACGCTTATCCTCGGCATTGATAGTTAGCCTTGCCGCCAGGAGTGACGCGCCAATGCCCGCTAGGCCCACCACTCCTGTTATCGCGGCTGGCGCAATGCTTGCAAACTGCATGTCGGGTCATTCTGCCAGAGCATTGGACTCCACGCACGGCGAATGCAGCATGCGCCGGTAGCAGGCGTCGGCCATGGGAAGTGGTAGCCCCGAACCCCGACCACCACAAGCTCGGGGTTCCCTCCTAGGTGAGCCGGACCCAGCTCGCCTTGCGGGCAGTTGCGGCTCTCTTCGCCAGACGGAGCATGTAGGCGCGTTTCGCATGCTCGGCGCGGCGCCGGCATTCGTCGGCCGGCAGCGTGCCATCAGGATCAACCTCTCGCTCGAAACGTTGCAGGAACTTCTCGCGCGCTGGGCGGGTCCGGGCGCTCCGATCGACAGTGCGACTCCATGAGATCTCTGCCGCTATCCGCCGGTTGATGTCCTTGCCCGCGATGTGCCGCACCTCCCCCGAGCGCTACGTTCCGTGCTTGTCCCAGGGGGCGGGTACGCGCGTTTACGTACAGACGCGCGCGAGCCCCAGGGGCACGGCAAAGTCGTGAAGTGAGTCTTGACCTGCGATGTCGTAACAACGGGTAGGGCGTGCGGCGTGTCCGCGGGTGGCGGGCAGGGTCCGGGCGGAACGATGGAAGTTCTCACGCTCACCGTCTTCTGCCACGAAAGACGCCCGCCCGCCGATGACATCTTCCTGCATCCCGGGACGTGGCGATCGAGAAGATCCTGGCGGCGCTGGCCGCGACCCGGGACGGGCTGGGCAACCCGTCCGCGACTCCCTGACCCGCGGGCCGTGCAAGGTGCCGACCGCTGATGCCCGTGACGGTCGCCGCGGGAATCAGCCCTGGAGCGTGATCACCACGCCGGTGTCCGCATAGGGAAAGGGGCCTTTGCCCAGGTGTCGCAAACGGTCCATCAGCCGGCTGATTGGTACCATCAGGCCGTACTTGGCCTTCACCCTGGACGTGATCGTCTCGAAGTCCGGACCGGAGGTCACCAGCTCAACGGTGCCGGTCACCGGCGTGGTGCCGGCTTTGACCCGGCCTCGGACGTCGCTCGGCTGCAGTGTCACGCTCGGGTTGTTCCGTAGCCGCTTGGCCTTGCCGGAGGCCGAGGAGGTCAAGACACCGACCTGGCCGCCGTCGAGCGGGACGATCCAGGTCGCCGTCGCGACCGCCACGCCCGTCTTGCGGAAGGTGGCCACGGACACGTACTTCTCCTGCGAGATCGTCTGTCCGGGGTTGCTGCCAGTCATGTCCTTCTCCTCTCTAAGTAATGTGATCTCTGCGAGATCGGGATCTGGGTTCGGTGAAGGGACGAACGGCGAAACCAGTAGAGGACACCTGCAGCCCTGGAATTTGTCAGGCGGGCTCGGACCTCACGTCGAGGAGACGGGACAGAAGCAGCCGCCGTTCTCCCTCGGTGGGCGCCAACGCGGCGGCGGTTTCCAGCTCCTCGGCGGCCTCTGCCGTCCGGCCAAGCCGTCGCAGGTTGTCGGCCAGTGCGGCGTGCCAGAGATGGGACCGCTCCATGCCGACGATGGCCCCTAGCGCAGCAAGCCCGTATTGAGGCCCGTCGCGCTCCGTGATCGCAACGGCCCGGTTGAGCGCCACCACTGGGTTGGCTGCGACCGACCCGAGCAGGTCGTAGAGCTCGATGATCCGATCCCAGTCCGTCTCGGCCCAGCTCGTAGCGGTGGAGTGAGCCGCAGCCAGGTGAGCCTGAAGCTGGTAAGGCCCCGCCTTACCACCCGACCAGCTGACAGCTCTTTGCAACCACCGAGATCCTTCCGCAATGGCTTCTCGGTTCCATCGATCGCGGTCCTGATTGGCGAGGGTCACGACGTGGCCCTCGGCGTCGCTTCGCGCCGGAGTGCGAGCTGAGGTGAACAACAACAGAGCCAGCAAAGACAACACCTCGGGCTCGTCGGGCATCAACTCCACCAGCAATCGGGCCAGGCGAACGGCTTCGGCCTCCAGATCCACCCGGGCCACCGAGTCCCCGCCGGTTGGGGCGTGGGCCTCGGTGGCGATCAGGTACACCACGGCCAGCACCGCGGCCAGACGATCGGGGAGCTCCGCGTCGGAGGGAATGACATAAGGGATGCGCGCGGTGGCGATCTTGGACCTGGCCCGCACCAGGCGCTTGGCCATGGTGGCCTCGGGCACCAAGAAGGCTCGGGCGATGGCATCGACTTCGAGGCGGCCCAGCGTGCGCAAGGCCAAGGCCACCTGGGCCTCTCGGCTGAGAGCGGGGTGGCAACAGGTGAAGATGAGGCGCAGCATGTCGTCTCGCAACTGGCTCTCGGTCTCCATCGCGTCGATCACCTCCTCTATCTCGTCTTTCGCGCGCTCCGTTCCCCATCGGTACGCCGCGGTCTCCTTGCCCGCTCTGGCCGACTCCCGTCTTAGGAGATCGAGCGCCTTGCGCCGTGCCACCACGGTCAGCCACGCCCGGGGGTTGTCCGGGATTCCCGAAGCGGGCCAAGCTTCCAGAGCGGCGATCGTGGCCTCGGAGAGGGCGTCCTCGGCCACCGGCAAGTCGCCGAGGTAGCGGACCAGGGTGGCGAGCACTCTCGGGCCTTCCTCCCTGAGCACCTTGACCAGGGCGGCGCTGGCGTCCATGGGGGGACGCCTAGGCGTGGTGTGGCGCGATCGGGCGGAGTTCGATCTTGCCCCTCCAAGCGGCCGGGATCTGGACCGCCCAGCCGATCGCCTCGTCAAGATCGGCCGTCTCCAGCACGAAGTAGCCGGCCAGGACCTCTTTTGCCTCCGCGTACGGACCGTCTGTCAACATCACGTCGCCGCCCCTGCCGCCCGAAACGGTGATGGTGGTCGACATCGTCACCGGGTGAAGCGCCTCACCGCCGCGCATCACCCCAGCTTCGGTAGCCCGCCGAGCGAACTCCGTGTACTCGGGAGAGAACTCGGTCTCGGGAGGCTCGTCCCAGTACCGGTCCCGGTCGTAATAACACAAAGCCACATACAGCGCCATCGACAGAACTTCCTTCCTCTACTCCGCGGATATCTAACGTCTACTAGACGATCAAGGCTGTGCCAGGAGGACAGGGCATTTCGGCCGAAGCCCACTCGCGACCGTAACTCCATCCGGACAGCCCACCGGGATACGAGGCGGCTTCCCACAGAACCAGGGAAGCCGCCTCGTATCCCGATCCCTAGTTCGCGGCGCTGTAGTGGTAGGCCGCGACATGCCAGCGGCCGTCGCGCTTGGCCAGCACCCACGTGGCCCGGACCGTGCCCTCGCTCGGCACGGCGTTCTGTCCGGGGAAACGATCCCGCCCTCGCTAATCACGATGGCCGTGTCCTCGTTGAGGAACCGGACGTCTTGGGGCTGGTCGATCACCCGCGATCCCTTGAGTGGGCCCGCGAACGCACCGGCCATGCTGCTCTGGATATCTTGCCGGTCCTTCCTGTAGACGCCGGGCTGAACCACGCTGGCATCGTCCAGGTAGTCGGCCACGAACGCCGGGCCGCGGGCCGCCCCGAGCCCCGCCAGCACCTCCGGGCCGGCATCGGCGGCCCACTGGCCGATCGCGGCGAACGACCGCGCCCCCGCGGCCACCGCCGCGATCCCGACAGCGAGCAGCCCGGCCAGCGGATGCCGCCGCCCGCGTCTCTTGCGCGGGTCCGGGACCTGGGCCAGGAGATCAAGAAGGTACTGGCTGCACGCGGCAGCCGTGATGGGCGAAGATGGCTAGGGCGTCCCTCGGGGCAGACGACGGTGAGCGTGAGAACTTCCATCGTTCCGCCCGGACCCCGCCCGCCACCCGCGGACACGCCGGGCACATCACCCCTAATCATGACACCGCAGGTCACACCCTCACTTCACGACTTTGCCGGGTCCCTGGCGCGAGCCCTGAGACGAGACAATGTGCCGGTACAGGGTGGGGCGGCTCATTCCAGTGACGGCTATCAGCTCGCCGACTTCTGTTCCCTCCTTGGGGGCCATGCACAGGGCGAACCACAGTGCGTCCTCTGCCGTGGCCGTCTGCTGTGGTGGGTCGGCCGGCTCTGGCTGAGCTGTACCAGTGCCGTCGTCTTCGAAATCAATGGCACGCCCCGCAGGATTGGATGGCGCACCGTCCTGAGCATCCGCCGTGAGCGCGTGGAGACGTTATCGTGCCGGAACTTGAGCGCACCTCTCCCGCATCCGCCGCGACGCGCTACCGCTCGCTACAGCGAAGGGCCGCGCGGGGGTGTGGCGCGGCCCTTCGCGCCCGGGCGGTCAGGCCGGCAGGCCGCTAGCCGGGTGACTAGCTGCCGGTGCACCGCGGGCTGGCCTGCACCAGGCCCACGCCAACCTGGAAACTGCCCCGTGGCCCCGGGTAGTGCTGGAAGAGGGCGCCGATCTGCAGGCCGGCGCCGGACGGCAGCGCCGAGGGATGGATGACCATGGCGTTACGTCCTCCGGCGGGCGCCGCCACGCTGCTCAGCAGATGCCGTCGCTGGCTCTGGCTACCGCCGCCGGGGTAACCCTGGCACGCCGGGTTCCGCTGGCCGGTGAAGGTGACGCTGGCCGGGACGCCGTCGGCGCGGAGCGTGTGCTGGAGTCCGGCCGGGTCGCGCAGCTCGCGGATGCTGACCCGGACACTGCCGTCAGCCTGCCTGGCTACGGTCCAGGCCGCCAGCTGGGCACCAGGCCCGCTGGCAGGGTGGCTGGCGGGGTGGCTGGCGGGCAGCGCCGCGCTCACGGCGAACGCCACCGCGGCTGCCGCCCCCAGTGCCCCGGCCACCGCGGGGACGCGGCGCCGGGCGCGCACCGCGCGGCCCCGGCTGATGATCTGCTCCACCGGCGTGTTCATCGGGACTTTG
>Ga0208480_1000391_pt1 | contig 16672 bp, 14 predicted proteins | sample NGESurshal092012_4_FD_184485 | JGI IMG/M metagenome (GOLD analysis project Ga0208480, IMG submission 184485) | Arctic peat soil microbial communities from Barrow, Alaska - NGEE Surface sample F53-1 shallow-092012 (SPAdes) | ecosystem: Environmental > Terrestrial > Soil > Wetlands > Peat ... | reverse complement strand
TGGGATTGAATGCGGGAAAGGCCGCGGAAGGCGAGCGGAAGACGATGGCCACGCCGTTGGCAGGGTCGATCTTTGCACCGCTTCGCGGCGGGACGGCGGTGAATGCACTGCCGAAACCGACGGCGGGAAATTTGCGGAGGTTCGCGGAGACGCCGGCGGCGCGGCGGGCGATAAACTTCATCAGGGACCGGATTGCGTGCATGGAGTGGCGCATTGAAGTGAGGCCGGATGCGGGCGATGACAGCGCAGAGAGCCGTCAGCAGCGGGCGAGGGCGTTGCGGCGGGCGCTCGAGGAGGAGCGCGCCAGGCGCTGAGAGCGGGCTATCGGTCGGCCGCGTCCGTGCCGTGAGCCGAGGGCGCTCGCGCGAAAGTTCTACGCGCTGAGCACAGGCTCGCGCTCAGCTGTATCCGCGCCAATGTCGTTTGCCGACGTGGGCCGGCGCACGCGCGAATCCGCCTGACTCCACGCGGCAGCGGCCGTTGCGGCCGAGACGATCAGCACCGACGGCCACGGGCCGATCAGAAGCCCAAGCAGGTGCGAGAGCACGAACGCTGCGAAACCCACGCACCCAAGAATCACGGCTGTGCGCCTCCCGTGACGACGCGCCCATGCATGGATGCACCACAGGCCGCCGATCGCCAGAACTAGGCCGCCGAGTGGCCGCGAACCAGTCCCAACCGCAACCGCAAAGCCCGCAATCAGCGAGGCCGCGGCGACAGGGGCTGTGGGGAACGGGCGCACCGACCGAGCGTAGCGCGCATGCCTGCCCATATGCGGGTTTGGCGCGAGGAGCAGCTGAGCGTCAGAGATCTAGGCTCCAACCAGAAGGATCGGATTCCCCGAAGGGTCATGGACCAGCACACCATCCCCGAGATGGGCAACCTCACACCCGGCGTCCGCCGCTCGCCCCACGACCAAATCGCGCTCGGCAGCACCCGGCAACACGATCGTCGCCTGCCTCAACATCGCCGACCCCTCAGGTGCCTGGCCGGCGCCTTTGCTCTCCCAGGTGTTGGCTCCGATGTGGTGGTGATAGCCCCCAGCGCTGAGGAACGCCGCCTGCCCGCCGAGCGAGGCCATCAGCGCGAAGCCGAGGACGTCTCGATAGAAGGCCACCGTCCGCGCGATGTCTGAGACACACAGGTGGACATGGCCCATCGTCGTGCCGCCCGGTAGCCCCTCAAACGGCTCACTCGCCGGGTCGGACAACTCGGCGAGGAGGCTAGCCGTATCGAGCTGAAGAGTCGTCATGCGCTCGGCCACTCGTCCCTCCCACACCTCGCGCGGGCGGTCCCAGTAGATCTCGATGCCGTGCCCGTCGGGATCGCTGAGGTAGATCGCCTCACTGACGAAATGGTCGGCAAGGCCGACGAGCGCCACGCGGTCGCGGGCGGCGTGGGCGAGCCAGCGTGCGAGGTCGGTGCGCTCGGGTAGAAGCAGCGCAAAGTGGTAGAGCCCGCTATGGCCACGCACGGAGCGGGCGCCGGCGCTCTCCACCAGAACGAGCAGGTCCTCTGTCCCGACACCCAAAGTGGCGCAATCGCCGGCGTGCTCGCGGACGCTCAGGCCGATCACGCGCTTGTAGTAATCGAGCGAGCGCTCGAGATCGGACACCGTCAGCTGTACCGCACCCAGCCTCGTTGTAGCTGGGATTCGAGCGCGCACGGGCTCGTCCGTGGCGGTCACCTCCTCTGGATCGCGCGGTGCGGTGTCCATCGATGTCCACGATAGACCCGCAGGGGCAGCGCAGGCTGCACCGACGGCTCCGCTGGAGAGCAAGACCCCATTCGCGGCGTCGCTGCAAAGACCCTAGTGCGTCTTGCAACAAACTTCCCGGCCCGCGCACGCGACCGAGGGATCCGCTAGATTGCGGCTTCGCCGAGTTCCCGGCCACGCCGGGGAGCGGGGGACCCAACTTGTCGGGGCTAATTTCGCGGTGATCCGCGGAAGGCGCGCAGAGCGCCAGCCCGTCAGCTAACCCCGTAGGCCGACCACGAGGGCCAGCTTTTGCTTAGTTCCTGTCCCAAGGCAGGCGGTGCGTTTGGCGTACTCATAGCGAGTGTGCTGCTGTGCGTTTCACCTGTTTCACCTGTGACCGTCGCCGAGGCGAGTTCCGGCAACGGAACCGGCGGCAGCGCTTATGCCGCGCCTGCTCCCACGAGCGCTCCGTCGCCCAAAGCGACCGGCTCCACAAGCGCACCGTCCGGCGAGACCTCGACGGGCACCGACGGCGCGACCAACGGGACCGGAGGCTTGAGCCCGTCCGGCAGCACAACCCCCAGCACGGGAGACCCGAGCACCGCGACCGGCCCTGTCGTTGGTCCTTATCCGGCTGCCGCCGGAGGGGGCTGGGTCTTTCCGCTCTATCCGCTCGGCCGCGTTGGCTCCACCGGCACTTGGACGCTCGACCAGGGCGTCGACCTCGGCGGCGAAAGCAACGACTGCGGTCCGCGCCTGATCGAGCTTGCCGTCGCGAGCGGGACGATCGTCAAGGAGGGCCTTGAAGGGTTCGGCAACTACGCCCCCGTGCTGCACGTCGAAAGCGGCATCGACAGCGGGCGCTATGTCTACTACGGCCACGCCAAGCCCGCGCTCGTACCTGTCGGGACGCATGTGAGCGCCGGCCAGCCGATCGCCGAGGTCGGCTGCGGGATCGTGGGGCTCTCGAGCGCGCCGCACCTCGAGATCGGCCTGTCTCCCAAGGCGAGCACGAGCTTCGAACTTCCCTCGTTCGGCGAAACCTCACACGAGTCGCTGACCGACCTCACGGCCGCGTATCGCGCGGCCGGCGGCACCGCCAAGGCAGCCGCGCGCAGTCGCACCGGGATCGGCGGCAAGCGCCGCCCCCGTCACGCCAAGAAGCACTAGACGCGCTTCTCCCGCGGGAGGGGGACCCGCTGCGGCACACTGTGGCCGATGGACTCGCTCTTCGATCCCGCCGACGCGGAGGCCGGCACACACTCTGCCCCTGACACGGCGCCGCTCGCCGCTCGCATGCGTCCCACCACGCTCGACGAATTCGTCGGCCAGGAGCACCTGCTCAGTGCCGGCTCGGCATTGCGCACCGCGATCGAGCAGGGCAAGCCCCATTCGATGATTCTGCACGGGCCGCCTGGCAGCGGCAAGACCACACTCGCGCGCATCATCGCCGCTAGCGCGAGCGCCGCCTTCGAGGAGCTGAGCGCCGTCGAGGCCGGTCGCGCCGAGGTCAGGGCCGTGCTGGCGCGGGCGCGCGAGCGCCGGCTCGGCGAGCGCGAGACGATCTTCTTCCTCGATGAGATCCACCGCTTCAACAAGGGCCAGCAGGACGCGCTGCTGCCGGCCGTCGAGGAAGGGCTCGTGACGCTGATCGGGGCCACGACCGAGAACCCGTCGTTTGAGGTCAACCGCGCGCTGCTCTCGCGCACGCGTCTCTACGAGCTCTCAGAGCTCACCGAAGAGAATGTGCTCACCTTGCTACGCAGGGCGCTCGAGCACGGCGAGTGCGGCGAGGCGCAGGTGGACGAGCAGGCCATTGAGATGCTCGCCGCGCGTGCGCAGGGCGACGCGCGCACGGCCCTCAGCGCGCTGGAGCTCGCATGCGAGACCGCGATCGACAGCGTCACCGTCGAGCACGCCGAAGACGCGCTGCAGCGGCGGATCGTGCACTACGACAAGAAGGCAGACAGCCACTACGACACGATCTCCGCCTGGATCAAGGCGACCCGCGGCTCCGATCCCGACGCCTCGCTCTATTACCTCGCGGTGATGCTCGAGGGCGGCGAGGATCCTCGCTTCATCGCGCGGCGCATGGTGATTCTTGCCAGCGAGGACATCGGCAACGCGGACCCCAACGCGCTCACGGTAGCCACCGGAGCCGCTGCCGCGGTCGAGCACGCCGGCCTGCCCGAGTGCCAGTTCGCGCTCGCCCAGGCTGCCATCTACCTATCGCTCGCGCCCAAGTCAGACGCCGCCAAGCGCGCAATCGGCGCCGCGCGCGACTTCGTGCGCGAGCACGGCGCGGCGCCGCCCCCTGTGCAACTGCGCTCGGGCGGGCGCGGCCAAGGCTACGACTACCCGCACTCGCACCCTGGCCACGTCTCAGACCAAGAGCTCGCCCCTGAGGCGGCGGTCGGCGAGCGCTTCTATGAGCCCGACGACGCGGAGGCCGAGCTGGCGGCACGACTGGTTGAGATTCGTCGCGCGCGCGGTCGCGAGGACTAAACGCGAATCGTTCATTCATATGCTGTTCCGGGTCGTGCATGCACGACCCGGCCGGACGGTGCATGCACCGTCCGGGGCCATGCCACATGTGGCATGGCCTTCATGATTTCTTGAATTGAAATGTCAAGCGCTCCGCTCCAGCTCCTGCGCCATCTCGAGCAGCTTGGTGGTCGTCTTCCAGTTCCTCGCCGTCGCCACCACCCCCAGGCGCTTGTCCGACAGCATCCGCGCCAGGCGCGACTTGTGGATGCCCCCTGGGTGCCAAGCGTAGATCTCGCGGCCAACATGCACGAAGCGCTCCGGCTCGAAGTCCTCCTGCGCGATCTTCGCCACCGCGTCGGGGTCCGGCTCGGCCGAGAGGAAGCTCACCTGGTAGAGCTTGTGCTCCTCGACCACATCGCCAAGCGGGTCGAGCGCCACCACCGCGGCCAACTCCTCGCGCGTGCGCACCACAACCGGCGTTTGCACTGTGAAGCGCTCGGCGATCGCGCTTTCGAGCTCACCCGCCAGGCGAGCAGGCGAGGCGTCGGATCCGAGCACGATGTTGCCGCTCTGCACGAGCGTGCGCGCGTCCGGATAGCCGAGCTCGGCAAGCAGCGCCCGCAGATCGGCCATTGGCACGCGATTGTGCGCGCCGAGGTTGATTCCACGTAGGAGGACGACGTGGGTGCTCAAGGCGAGGTCAGTGATGTGATCGCGTGCGAGGATCGCGCATCCTCGAAGCTGAGCATGGAGACGCAGTCTTCCTGCTCGTCGTACACGTAGAGAATCACCAACCAGCGCCAGGGACCGAGCGTCCATCGCAGCGGAGCCCACGGCTCACCCACCGCGCGGCCCAGCAGGGGAAAAAGTTCGAGCGCCCCCAAAGAGCGCCGGACGCGAGACCTCGTATCAGCCGGCAGGCTGTGAGTGAGGATCAATCGATCGAGATCCTCGACCGCCTCGGGCTCCAGTCTGACTTGGGGCACTGATCGGTCTCACAGCTCGTCGAGCGGGATCGTGTTGCCTTGGCGAACACTCTCCAGTCTTTGCATTGCGCGCTCATAGGCCCCCGGGATTCCATCGAGGATGGCTGTGATGTTGCGCGCGTCGGGATCGGCTTCTTCGATCGCCGTCGACAGCAACGATCGTGCAAGCGTCCCCTCCTGCACATGCATGCGCTCTGCGAGCCGCGCCAGACGAGCGGCGTGTTCTGAGTCAAGAGTTACATTCAACCGCCGGGCCGATCGCTCCACGCCAACGAGCGTACTACACCCATCGGCACGCACCGTGTAATCCTGTGTGTGACACTGCCGCCGTGCAGGCCAACCTCAAAGTAGCCGTTGTCGGCCACATCGAGTGGGTCACGTTCGCGCGCGTTCCCCACATTCCCACTCCCGGCGAGATCGTGCACGCGGAGGATCCCTTCGAGGAGCCCGCCGGCGGTGGCGCGGTGGCTGCCGTTCAGCTTGCCCGTCTGGCCGGCAGCGCCGTCCTCATCACTGCGCTTGGGGACGACGAGCACGGGCGCCGCTCCGTCGAGCGCCTGGCTGAGCTGGGGGTCGAGACCTGGGCTGCCCCCCGCGCCGAGCCGACGCGCACAGCGACCACGCTCGTGGACGACGCGCGCGAGCGCACGATCACGACCTACGGGGCGCGCCTGGAGGCTGTCGGCGCCGACAACGCGATTCCCTGGGGGAAGCTGGCGCAGATGGACGCTGTCTACTTCACCGCCGGGGATGCGGCAGCGATGCAAGCGGCACGGAGCGCGGGTGTACTCGTGAGCAGCCCTCGTGCTCTACACGCGCTCGGCCACGGCATACCGCTGGACGCCCTGGTACTGAGCGCCGACGACGCCGAAGAGCGCGAAGAGGCGAGCCGGGCCGAAGAGGACGCCGAGCTCATCGTCTTCACCGATGGTGGCCACGGCGGCTCCTACCGCATGCGCGACGGCAATACGGGCGCGTGGCCGGCGGCCACACCTCCGGGTCACCCGCGTGACTCCTACGGCTGTGGAGACTCCTTCGCCGCCGGGCTCACCTACGGACTCGGGGCGGGCCTCGCCGTCCCCGAAGCCCTCGCGCTCGCGGCCCGCTGCGGGGCTACGTGCCTCACCGGCCGCGGCCCCTACGAACGTCAACTGGACGCCGCTGAACTCAAACAGACAGGCGGCCGATCGGCCCCTACGAACGTCAACTGGACGCCGCTGAACTCAAACAGACAGGCGGCCGATGACACCGGCGCGGAAGGCCCGACGCCACGCTGAGGCCGCGGCGTTTCGTGCGTCATTCAGAGCGTTCCTCACAGCGGTCCGCATCCTGTCTCAATAATCGCCTTCAACCACGTTCTCGAGCGCCTCGCCGCGCACATAGCGGCGCACCTGCTCGCCCACGAACGCGAACGCGCGACGTTCCGCGCCCCGCGTGTCCCCAGCGAAGTGCGGGGTGATCGTCACACCCGGCGCATCCCATAGTGGGTGCCCGGCCGGCAGCGGCTCCGGCTCTGTCACATCGAGCGCCGCCCGAATACGTCCGGCCCGCAGCAGCTCGACCAGCGCATTCGTGTCCACGATCGACCCGCGCGCGGCGTTGACGAGCAGCGCGCCCTCGCGCATCTGCCCAAGCATCTTCCCGTCCAGCAATCCCTTGGTCGCCGCCGTCAACGGCAGCAACACGACCACGACATCGGCCAAGCCGATCAACGATGGCAACTCCTCGACGACGTGCACGCCCGGGCGGCCGTGTCGTGCGACGCGAATGACCTCGGCGCCCGATGCCGTCAGGAGTCGCTCGACCGCCGCCCCGATCGACCCATGACCCAAGATCAACACCGTCTTGCCTGCCAGCTCATCTGGCTCGCGCCACCGCCACTGGTGCGCTCGCTGTGAATCGCGTGCCTCGCCGAAGCCCTTGAGCGACGCCAGGATCGCCCCGAGCACCCATTCGGCCACCGGCCTGTCGCGAGTTCCACGCGCATCGCACAGCGTCACCCCGGGCGCCACGAACGGCAGCAGCCAGTCGACGCCGGCTGAGAGCGTTTGGATCACGGACAGCTTTTCCATGCCCCCGAGCGCTTCGAGCAAGAACGGCTCGTCAGAGCCAGGCACCAGGAATTCGGCGCCCAATAGCTCATCCGCAGGTCCATCTTTGGGGATCAAATGCAGCTCGACGCCCGGCGGCAATTCGCCGAGGGCATTGCTATCGGCCCGATCGGGTATCCACAACTCCACAATGCCGGCGAGTGTATTGCGAGCATGCGAGGGAATTTTGCGCAGCGCCCCGATCGAACCAAATGAGCGCCGCTGCACAAAGAACCGTCGCACCAGAGTGAGAGCATCTACGCCCTGCCCGCAGACCGAACTCCGCCAAACCCACGAAAGGCGTCCATGAGCACAGCTGCCCAGCCCCGCCCCGCCAGCACACCGGCCACGAACGACTACACCCAAGCGGCCGACGTCCTTGTCGTGTTCGGCATCTCGGGCGACCTCGCGAAGGTGATGACCTTCCACTCGCTCTATCGCCTCGAGTACCGCGGACTGCTCGACTGCCCGATCGTCGGCGTCGCCGCCAACGACTGGAGCATTGAAGAGCTACGCAAGCATGCGCGCACCTGCATCGAAGGTTGCGGCGAAACGATCGACGAGGAGATTTTCAAACGTTTCGCACAGCGGCTCTCCTACGTCTCGGGCGACTTCGACGACGACGCCACCTACGCTCAGGTCGGCTCAGCGATCGGCGACGCCCAGGCTCCGGTCTTCTATCTGGAGATTCCGCCGTTCCTGTTCGGCAGGGTGATCAAGGGCCTGGCCGAAGCCGGCACCACCAAGAACGCACGCGTGGTCGTTGAGAAGCCCTTCGGCCACGATCTTGCCTCCGCGCGCGCGCTGGCTGCCGAAATCCATCAGTACATCGAGGAGCCTCAGCTCTACCGGATCGACCACTTCCTCGGCAAGATGGGCACCGACGAGTTCCTGTATCTGCGCTTCGGCAACACCATGATCGAGCCGATCTGGAACCGCAACCACATCGCCTGCGTGCAGATCACGATGGCCGAGAATTTCGGCGTGGAGGACCGCGGCCACTTCTACGATCCCGTCGGCGCCGTGCGCGACGTGGTCGTCAACCACCTCATGCAGTTGGTGGCGGCAGCGGCGATGGAGGCCCCGGCCGGCAATGATGCGGAAACGCTGAAGGACGCCAAGTACGCGGTCTTCCGCTCGACCCACACGGCCGACCCCGCGCACTACGTGCGCGGGCAGTACGACGGCTACCAGAGCATCGACGGCGTCGCCAAGGACTCGAACACCGAGACTTATGCGGCCCTGCGCCTGCAGATCGACAACTGGCGCTGGGCCGGCGTCCCCTGGTTCATCCGCACCGGCAAGAAGCTTCCCGTCACCCAGACCGAGCTGCGCGTCGTCTTCAAGCATCCTCCCCGCCTAGGCTTCATGGAGCATGGCCACCGCCGCCCCGAGCCCGACCAACTCGTCGTCAAGCTCGATCCATCGACCGGCACACGCCTGGTGCTCGACGCCCATCGCGCCGACAGAGGCGGACCGCAGGCGATCACGCTCGACATGGAGTTCTCCGAGGAGGGCGGCGAGGCGCCCACGCCCTACGAGGTGCTTCTGCTCGACGCGATGCAGGGCAACGCGATGCGCTTTACCCGCCAGGACTCCGTCGAAGAGACGTGGCGTATCTACGAATCTTTGTTGCAACAGCCACCGCCTGTGCACCCATATGCCCCCGGGACGTGGGGTCCGACCGAGGCCGAGAAGCTGGTCGCGGAGTTCGGCGGCTGGCACGGACCCTGGATCGCGGAGTGATGGCCGGCGAGCAGCCAGATGTGCGCAGTCAGACAGGTGTGACCCGTGTCAGGACGTGCCAAGACCATGTCCAATCCGAAGATAAAGGCGCCGGTGAGGATATAGATTTTCGTTTGACTACTAATGTATTCACGAAAGTAGTTACTTACGTAGTTAACAAAAAAAGTATATGACTCTCCACGCCCCTCAACCAACAACAAAGGCAGGCAAAGTGCCGCAAAACAAGCTCAACGCCAAGGGCCGGCCGCCCCTCGCCGAGGCAAAGACCAAGCACGGGACGACCAAGGCAAAGGCCCCGCAAAGCGCGGCGATGCCCTCGCCTTTCCCGCCGATCGCCGACTACGCGTTCCTGTCTGACTGCCATACCGGCGCGCTTGTCGCGCCCGACGGCACGATCGACTGGCTGTGCGTGCCGCGCTTCGACGCGCCCAGCGTGTTCGGATCGCTGCTCGACCGCCAGGCCGGCGGCTTTCGCTTTGGGCCGTTTGGGATCAACGTGCCCACGGCGCGCGTGTATGAGCCCGGGACCAACATCCTGCTGACAACTTGGAAGACCACCAGCGGCTGGGTGATCGTGCGTGAGGGGCTGGTGCTCGGGCCACGCCGTGGCGAGGACCTGATCACGCCGCATACTCGCCCTCCGGCCGATCAGGACGCCGACCACGTGCTTGTGCGCGTCGCGATGTGCCTGGATGGCGAAGTCGAGATGGAGCTGACCTGCGAACCGGTCTTCGACTACGGGCGGGTTCCCGCCGAGTGGGCCGTCAGCGACGGCGGGCACAGGGCCGACGCGAGCACCCCGGAGGGCACCACCTATGACGGGGGACAGGCAGGCGGCGCGGAGCAGACGATCAGGCTGCAGACCGACATGGCCGTTGGCGTTGAGGGCGATTGGGTCAGGGCGCGACACGTGCTCAAACAGGGCGACCAGATCTACTGTTCGCTTTCGTGGGCGGAGGAACTCGCCGCGCCTGAAGACGTGCACGACGCCAACACGCGGCTGGCGAATACCGCCAAGTTCTGGCGCGACTGGCTGGGCCGCGCGCGCATGCCCGACCACCGCTGGCGCGACCCGATCCAGCGCTCGGCGCTGACGATCAAGGGGCTCACGTACATGCCGACCGGGGCGACGGTCGCGGCGCTCACGACCTCCTTGCCCGAGACGCCCGGGGGCGAGCGCAACTGGGACTACCGCTATACGTGGCTGCGCGACTCGACCTTCACGCTGCAGGCTCTGCACTACCTCAACCTCGACTGGGAGGCGGAGGAGTTCATGCAGTTCGTGGCCGACCTCGAGCCCAACAAGGACGGGGCGCTTCAGATCATGTACGGGATCGACGGGCGACGTGACCTCACCGAGACCACCCGCGATGATCTTTCCGGCTACGCGGGGGCGGCGCCCGTGCGGATCGGCAACGGCGCTTTCGACCAGCGCCAGAACGACGTGTTCGGCGCCGCGCTCGACTCGATCCTGCTGCACACGCGCCGCTCGGAACGGCTGCCGCGCCGGCTGTGGCCGATCGTGCAGGCGCAAGCCGAATGCGCGACCAAGGTCTGGCGCAAGCCCGACCAGGGCATCTGGGAGGCGCGCGGCAAGCCTCAGCACTACGTGTCATCCAAGCTGATGTGCTGGGTGGCGATGGACCGCGCCTCAAAGCTCGCGCACATGCGCGGCAACGCCAAGCTCGAGGAGACCTGGCAGGCCACCGCCGAGGAGATTCGGGCCGACATCCTCGCCAACGGCCTCACCAAGGACGGGGTGCTGCGCCAGCACTACGACACCGACGCGCTCGACGCCTCCAATCTGCTTGCCGCGATCTTCGGCTTCTTGCCGGGCGACGACGAGCGTTTGCGCGCGAGCGTGCTGGCGATCGCCGAGGACCTCACCGAGGACGGCTTCGTGCTGCGCTACCGCACGGAGGAGACCGACGACGGCATGTCGGGCAAGGAGGGGAGCTTTTTGATCTGCTCCTTCTGGCTGGTGTCGGGGCTTGCGATCGTCGGCGAGCACCAGCAGGCCAGGGACCTGATGGAACGGCTGCTGCGCGTCGCCTCGCCGCTTGGGCTCTACGCCGAGGAGTTCGACACCGCCACCGGGCGCCACCTGGGGAACTTTCCCCAAGCCTTCTCGCACCTCGCGCTGATCGAGGCAGCGGCGCGGATCATCCTTGTCGAGCGACTGGCGGAGATCTCGTGATGGGTCTTCACATGATCGGATCCGGTCGAAAAGCAGATCGCGTCCCCAACGACAAACGCACAACGGAGGCCGTCTGATGGACCACTACGACGTGATCATCATCGGCAGCGGCGCGGGCGGGGGGACGCTCGCCCGCCACCTTGCACCCTCCGGCAAGCGCGTCCTGCTGCTGGAGCGCGGCGACTGGCTGACGCGCGAGCCGCAGAACTGGTCTGCCGCCGACGTGTTCGTCGAGAACCGCTACATCTCCAAGGACACCTGGTACGACGCCGACGGCAAGGCCTTCCAGCCGCAAGTGCACTACTACGTCGGCGGTGCGACCAAGCTGTACGGCGCCGCGCTCTACCGGATGCGCGAGCAGGACTTCGGCGAGCTGCGCCACCACGACGGCATATCCCCCGCTTGGCCGGTCTCCTACGCCGACATGGAGCCCTACTACACGCTCGCGGAGCAGATGTACGAAGTGCACGGCGCTCGGGCCGAGGATCCCACCGAACCGGCCGCATCCGGACCCTATCCGCATCCTCCCGTCTCGCACGAGCCGCGCATCGCCGAGCTCTCCGACGCCTTTGAGCACATCGGACTGCACCCCTTTCACGCTCCCTGCGGCGTGATGCTGGACGAGCTCGATCCCCCCTACAGCCGCTGCGTTCGCTGCTCCACCTGCGACGGCTTTCCCTGCCTGGTGCACGCCAAGTCCGACGCCGAGGTGCTTGGCGTGCGGCCGGCGCTCGAGCATCCCAATGTCACACTGCTGACGCGCGCCGAGGCGCTTGCGCTGCACACCGACCCCGACGGCAAGACCGTCACCGAGGTACTGGTCGAGCGCTACGACGCCGAGGAGGAAGAAAGCCTGCGCGAGACCTACTCCGCCGACATCGTCGTCGTCTCCTGCGGCGCCGCGAACACCGCCAAGCTGCTGCTGCGCTCGGCCACCGACAAGCATCCGGGCGGGCTTGCCAACGGCTCAGACCAGGTCGGGCGCAACTACATGTTTCACAACTCCCAGGCCGTGCTTGCCATCTCCAAGGAGCCCAACCCCACCGTCTTTCAGAAGACACTCGGCGTCAACGACTTCTACTTCTCATCCGATGCCTGGGAATACCCGATGGGCAACATCCAGATGGTCGGCAAGTCCTCTCCCGAGATGTACCGCGGCGAGAAGCCTTTGATGACCAAGCTGGCTCCCGGCTTCTCGCTCGAGGACGTGGCCGCCCACGCCGTCGACTTCTGGCTCTCGACCGAGGACCTGCCGCAGAGCACGAACCGGGTGACGGTCGACCGCGACGGCAACCTGACGCTCGCCTACAAAGCAAGCAACGACACCGCGCGTGACCGGCTGTTCGAGCAGCTGCGCTCGCTGCTCGGCCACCTCGGCATGCACGAGCACCACCTGATTCCCCGCTGGGCCTACCTGGAGAACAAGATTCCCGTGGCCGGCGTCGCCCACCAGGCCGGCACGTGTCGCTTCGGCGCCGACCCCGCCTCCTCGGCGCTTGACATCCACTGCAAGGCGCACGAGCTGGACAACCTGTACGTGGTCGACACCAGCTTCTTTCCCAGCATCTCCGCCGTCAACCCGGCGCTCACCGCGATGGCAAACGCTTTGCGAGTGGGCGACCACCTGCTGCAGCGTCTCGGCGCCGATGGCCACTGAGCAATCCCAAAACGACGATGCCCCCTGCGCCCCCTCGCGGGGACAGGCGCGCGGGGGGCATGCGCCCACCAGCAAACACCGTCGCCGCGTCGTCATCGTCGGCGGGGGCTTCGGCGGGCTGACCGCCGCCCGCAAGCTGCGCGGGGCCGACGTCGAGGTGACGCTCGTCGACAAGCTGCACCATCACCTGTTCCAGCCACTGCTCTACCAGGTTGCCCTCGGCGCGCTTTCGACCGGCGAGTGCGCATCGCCGATCCGGGCCGGCTTGAAGCGCAGCTCCAACGCGACCGTGCTGATGGCGGAGGCGACGGGCATCGACGTCGAGAAGCGTCAGCTTCTGCTCGACCGCGGCGATGTGCTCGACTACGACTCGCTGATCGTCTCCTGCGGCGCGGAGACCTCCTACTTCGGCAAAGACGACTGGCAGGACGCGTCCTACGGAATGAAGACGCTCTCTGACGCGGTCGAGCTGCGCAACCGCATCTATGGGGCCTTCGAGGAGGCCGAGCGCTGTGAGGATCCGGCCGAGCGGGCCAAGTGGATGACGTTCGTCGTGATCGGCGGCGGGCCGACCGGCATCGAGATCGCCGGCGAGCTGTCGATCATCGCGGCGCACACGATGAAGCGGCAGTTCACCCGCATCCAGGCCGCCGACGCGAAAGTGATCCTGCTCGACGCCGGCGAGCGCGTTGCCGCCGCGTTCAGCGAGAGGCTCTCCCGCAAGGTCGCCAAGGAGCTGGCCTCGCTCGGCGTGGAAGTGCACGTCGGCGCGCGCGTCAGCGACATCGACGCGCGCGGCGTCACCGCCTCGATCGCTGGGGCCGACACTCGCTTCGACTCACGGACCGTGATCTGGGCCGCCGGCGTGCAGCCCGTCCCGTTCGTCAAGGCGCTGGCCGAGGCGACCGGCGCGCCCACCGACCGAGGCGGGCGCATCCAGATCGAAAGCGACCTGACGGTGCCAGGCCATCCGGAGATCTCCGCGATCGGTGACATCACCTCGCTCCCCGGCCCCGGCGAGCGTCCCCTGCCTGGCCTGGCGACGGTCGCGATCCAGCAGGCGCGCCACGTCGCCAAGGGGATCGGCGAGGGCGCGCCTGCCGCAAAGACGCCGTTTCACTACCTCGACAAGGGGGCGCTTGCGGTCGTCGGTCGCGGCAAGGCCGTATGCGAGATTCGCGGCCTTGAATTCTCCGGGCGGCCTGCCTTCTTCTTGTATTTGACGATCCACATGTATTACCTCAGCGGCGGGGGACAGGGGCGGCGCCTGAAGGTGTTGCTCGACTGGATCAGCGCGCGCCTCGGCAAGCCGCAGAACCCTGTGATCAACAGCGATCTTGACTCCGTCGAACGATTGCCTCGCGGCGCGCGACTGTAGTCATGGCGCGCATGCCGCGACTCATGTGCGTTATGGGCTCGTCGCCCGGCCGCGAGCGAGTTCACGTTGGAGCGGATGTCGGCGGGCCGGCTCGAAGTCGGTGAAAGCACTCGATCCCCGACTGCTGCGCTATGCGCGCGCTACCCGCACCTTTCTTTTTCTGTCGGTCGCACTAGGGAGCCTGCGCGCGCTGCTGATCGTGGCGCAGGCGTGGCTGCTCGTCGATGTTGTTGTCGGCGCCTTCTCCCACGTCAAGGATCTCGCGCAACTGGAAGGACCGCTGATCTGGCTGCTGTGCGTCGTCGTCGCGCGGGCGCTGGTCGCCTGGGCGGCCGAGCTCGCGGCCGGCCGCTGCTCGGCACAGGCCAAGTCGCAGCTGCGCGGCGCACTACTTGGGCGCGTCTCGGTGCTCGGCCTGGACAGCTCGCGCACGCACGGCACCGGGGAGCTGACGGTGCTTGCCACCCGCGGGCTCGACGCGCTCGACGGCTATTTCTCCCTCTACCTCCCGCAGCTGTTGCTGGCGGCGATCGTGCCCGTTGTCCTACTCGTCGCTGTCGTCACCCAGGATTGGCTGTCGGCCGCGATCATCGCCTTCACGCTGCCCCTGATTCCCCTGTTCATGGCGCTCGTCGGAGCCGCCACGCGCGAGAAGATGGATCTGCAGATGCGGACTTTGCAGCGGCTCGCGGGGCACTTCCTGGACGTGGTCGCGGGCCTGCCGACGCTCAAGGTGTTCGGCCGCGCAAAGGCCCAGGCGGCCAGCATTCGCTCGATCTCCGAGCGCTATCGCAAGACCGCGCTGTCGAACCTGCGGGTCACTTTTTTGTCCTCGCTGATCCTCGAGCTGCTCGCCACGATCTCCGTGGCGCTTGTCGCCGTAGCGATCGGGCTGCGGCTGATGGGCGGCGACATGTCGCTGCGCGCCGGCCTGTTCGCGTTGGTGCTGGCGCCGGAGGCTTATATGCCTTTGCGCCAGCTGGGCGCCAACTACCACGCGAGCGCCGAGGGGGTCGCCGCCGCCGAGCAGGTGTTCGCGGTGTTGGGTGACTCCGGCGCCGACCGTGCCGACACAGCCCCGGTTGAGGCCGCCGATCCGGACGAGGTGGTGTTGCTCGAAAACGGGGTGCACGAAAACACTGGGAAATTTGGGAACAGGGTTTTCGAGACACCCTCGACCCCCGGTCCCGCTCGCGCCGAGTTTTCCAAAAACGGGGTGCCTGAAAACACTGGAAGATTTCGGAACAGGGTTTTTGAAACATCCCCCACCGCTGGTCAACCCTTCACTGCCGATCCGGCTGGCGACGGAGTGTGTTCCACTCCTCCCGGCACCCCGCCAGCCCTGCCGGACGTGCCTAGCGCGGACATCTCGATCGACGGTCTGACCGTCTCCTATCCCGGGCGCTCCGAGCCAGCGCTCGACAATGTCTCGCTACACGTCAAAGCCGGCGAAGTGGTCGCGCTCGCCGGGCCGAGCGGCTGTGGCAAGTCGACGCTGCTGGGGGTGCTGCTCGGCTTCGTCGCGCCCACGGCCGGAGCCATCCGTGTCCGCGGCGTCGACCTCGCCGAACTCGACGCGGACGCGTGGCGCGCGCAGCTTGCCTGGGTGCCGCAGCGGCCGCATCTGTTCGCGCGCTCGATCGCCGAGAACGTGCGGCTCGGCCGCCACGAAGCATCCGACGGCCAGCTGGCTGACGCCATGGCCTCCGCCGGCCACGCAGCCGACGAAGAGCTGGCCGCCGCCGTGACCGCCGCCGGCCTCGACTATGTCGTCGCGCGCTTGCCTGACGGTCTGGACACCGTCCTCGGCGAGCGCGGCGCCGGGCTGTCGGCCGGCGAGCGCCAGCGTGTGGCTCTGGCCCGCGCGTTCCTGCGCGACGCGCCGTTGCTGCTGCTCGACGAGCCGACCGCCAGCCTCGACGGGCAGACCGAGCGCCAGGTGCTCGACGCCGTGGCGCGTCTCTCAGAGGGCCGCACCGTGATCGTCGTCGCGCACCGGCCCGCGCTGCTTGCGATGGCCGACCGCGTGGTCGACCTGCCCGCGCCAGCCGCCACCGAGGCCGACCGACACGTCGGTCTCGACACGGCAGAGGTGCACGCATGAAGCCCCAGACAGCCCCGCTCGCCGCGCCCACGATTACGCCGTCCCTGTCCGCGGCCGCCCAGCCCCCATCCGAAGTGCCGCTGCGCCAGACCCTTGCGATCGCCCGCCCCGCCGCCGGTCGCCTGGCGCTCGCCACGCTGCTCGGCGCCGGCTCGGTCGCCGCCGCGATCGGGCTGATCGCGACTTCGGCCTGGCTGATCTCGCGCTCCTCGCAGCGCCCGCCCGAGTCGGCCGTCGCGGTGGCGATCGTCGGGGTGCAGTTCTTCGCGCTCTCGCGTGGGCTGTGTCGCTACTTCGAGCGGCTCGTCGGCCACGACGCGGCCCTGCG
>Ga0208480_1000387_pt1 | contig 16708 bp, 15 predicted proteins | sample NGESurshal092012_4_FD_184485 | JGI IMG/M metagenome (GOLD analysis project Ga0208480, IMG submission 184485) | Arctic peat soil microbial communities from Barrow, Alaska - NGEE Surface sample F53-1 shallow-092012 (SPAdes) | ecosystem: Environmental > Terrestrial > Soil > Wetlands > Peat ... | reverse complement strand
CGGCGTGCTGGGGGGCCTCGAGTTCCTCCAGCGCGGTGGCCGCATCGGCGGCGCCCAGGCGCTGCTCGGCTCGCTGCTCTCCATCAAGCCGGTGATCCAGGTCAAGGACGGCGTGGTGGCCGAGGAGTCCAAGCAGCGGACGCGCTCGCGGGCGCTGGCCTACCTGGCCGCCAAGGTGGCCGGCGACGCCCCGCTCGAACGACTGGGCGTGGCCGACGGCGCCTGCGACGACATCGCCGACGTGCTGGCGCAGATCAGCGCCATCGAGGTGGACCATCCACTGGTCTCGGTCCAGCTCGGGCCGGTCGTCGGCTCGCACACCGGCCCCAACACCGTGGGCGTCTGTTACATCGTTTCGGCCCGTCCGGCCGGGGCCGGCGAGTAATCTCACCCCTGTGGCAGATCAGAACCTCGACGACCAGTGGTCCTCCAAGGCCCTCGACACCATCGACACCGTGGTGGCCACGGTCAACGACAAGGCCGTCCGCCCGGCCATCGTGGCGGCGCGCGGCGTGGTGTTCGGGGTCATCATCGGCGTGGTGGCCGTGGTCATCGTGACCCTGCTGTGCGTCGGGTTCTTCCGGCTGCTGGTCGTCTACCTGCCCGGTCACCACGTGTGGGCCGCCTACCTGGGACTGGGCTTCCTCTTCTGCGTCGGTGGGGCCATCCTGTATTCGAGGCGCGGCTCCCCCGTTCCCGCCGGTGACTGAACGGCGCAAGGTCCTCATCATCGGTTCGGGCCCGGCCGGCCTGACCGCGGCCATCTACGCCGCCCGGGCCCAGCTCGAGCCCCTGGTCATCGAGGGCGAGCCCTCGTCCAACAGCGACCAGCCCGGTGGGCAACTGATGCTGACCACCGACGTGGAGAACTACCCCGGCTTCGTCGACGGCATCATGGGGCCCGACCTGATGCGCATCATGCGGGACCAGTCCATCCGCTTCGGGGCCGAGCTCCGCACCGCCAAGGTGAGCCGGGTCGACCTGGCCACCGGTCCGTTCACGGCCTGGGTCGGTGACCCCGCCGCCGACGAGCCCACCGTCGAGGCCGACGCGCTGATCATCGCCACCGGGGCCCGCTCACTGATGCTGGGCTGCCCCAATGAGGACCGCCTGCTCGGCTACGGCGTGTCCACCTGCGCCACCTGTGACGGGTTCTTCTTCCGTGACCACCACATCGCCGTGGCCGGCGGGGGCGATTCCGCGCTCGAAGAGGCCCTGTTCCTCACCCGCTTCGCCACCAAGGTCACGGTGATCCACCGCCGCGACGAGTTGCGGGCCTCCAAGATCATGCAGGACCGGGCCTTCGCCAACCCCAAGATCGAGTTCGCGTGGAACACCGTGGTCACCGACGTGCTGGGCGACACCAAGGTGGCGGGACTCAGGACCCAGGACACCGTGACGGGTGCCACCTCCGAGCTGCCCGTCACCGGGCTCTTCGTGGCCGTCGGCCACGAACCCAACAGCGCCCTGTTCAAGGGCCAGCTGGAGCTCCGTGAGAACGGGTACGTCCAGACCCGGGAGGGTACGTCCAAGACCAGCGTGGACGGGGTGTTCGCCTGTGGCGACGTGCAGGACGACTATTACCGCCAGGCCGTCACCTCGGCCGGGTCGGGCTGCATGGCGGCCATCGACGCCGAGCGCTGGCTGGAAGAACGCGGCGAATAGCGGCGAAGAACATCGGGAACAAAAGGCCGGTCGACGTCGTTGCACCACTCTGACAAGGAGAGTTAATGAGCGAGAAGATTGTGACCCTGAGCGACGCTACCTTTGACGAACATGTCAAGGCCTCGGACGTCCCCGTGCTGGTGGATTTCTGGGCTGAATGGTGTGGCCCGTGCAAAATGATCTCCCCCGTGCTGGAGGAAATCGCCGAGGAGCAGGCGGGCAAGATTCAGATCGGGAAGCTGAACATCGACGACAACCTCGACGTGACGCGCCGCTTCGACGTGATGAGCATTCCGACCCTGATCCTGTTCAAGGACGGGGAGCCGGTGAGCCGCCTGATCGGGGCCAAGCCCAAGGGGCAGCTGCTCGAAGAGATCGCACAGTATCTGTAGCCCTGCCGCTGGCCGTCGGCGATCGCGGGGCGGCCGTCCGCGACATTCAGCAACGTTTGTCGGCCGTCGTGCCGGGGGGTGCGCCGATTGACGAGGAGGGTGTCTTCGGGCCCTCGACCCGGGCCGCCGTGGAGGCCTTCCAGCATCTTCGGGGTCTGCGGGTCGACGGCATCTGCGGTCAGCAGACATGGAACACCCTGGTCGAGGCCGGTTTTCGCCTCGGTGACCGCTTCCTCTTCCGGCGCACCCCCATGCTGCGGGGCGACGACGTGGCCGAACTGCAGCAGCGCCTGTGCAGCCTGGGGTTCGACACCGGCCGGGTGGACGGGATCTTCGGTGACGCCACGGCGGGTGCGCTGGCCGACTTCCAGGGCAACGCCGGGCTGCCGATCGACCCCATCGTGGGCGGCGCCACCTTGCGCGAGCTCATCCGCCTGGAGAGCCGCCACGAAGCACCCGAGTACGTCTCTACCGTGCGCGCCCGGGCCGAGCTCCGCCATGCCGCGCCCACCTTGACCGGACGCCACGTGGCGGTGGGCGAAGGTGGAGGCTTGGGCAGTGTCACCGCCGCCCTGCGGCGACGGCTCCTCCCGAGCGGCACGCAGGTGACCGAGCTCCATCACCCCGACGACTCCGCCCAGGCGCTCCAGGCCAACGAGCTCTCGGTCGACGTCTACCTCGGCCTCCGGCTCGACCCGAGGGGGTCGAGCTGCAGCACCTCGTACTGGGCCGGCTATCGCGATCAATCCCAGGGCGGGAAACTGTTGGCCGAACTGGTCCAGCGCGCCGTTCCTGGGGCGCTCGGCATCGAGGACGGGGGGGCTCTGGGCATGTCGCTCCCCATCCTGCGCGAGACGCGGATGCCTGCAGTTCTGGTTGAGGTTGGCCCGGCCAGCCGGGTGGTCGAACGGGCCGCCCTGCTGGCCGTAGCCCTCTCGGCCGCCCTCGGTGAGTGGGTTGACGCCTCCTGGGACTGAGGTGACGGCTACGCGTGGTAACCCTCGGCAAAGTGAACTGGGTAACAATCCACAACGTCATGCACAGGTTGTGGATGAAGCTGAACGGTGCCTTGACAGTTGCGTGAACAATCAGGCGCCGCTGTCACCGACCATGGCCCGGTAGATCCGCTCGAGGTCCTCCAGGGTGGCGAATTCCACGACGAGGCGCCCCCGCCGGTTCTGAATATCCACCTTGACCCGGGTGTTCAAATAGGTTGAGAGAAGATCTTCCAGCTCCAGGACACCGGGCTCAGGCAGCTTCCGGCCCGGCCCCTCCCGGCCCCTCCCAACGGTACTACCCTTGGTACTACCGTTGGCCTCGGCGGCTTCATCCTCGACCGGGGGGGGCACCACGTGCAGCTCGGTCTCGCCCCGCACGAGATCTTCCACCGCCCGGACGGTGAGGCCCTCTTCCACGATCTGCACCACCAGGTGATCCTGGAGGGCACGGTCCGGCGTGCCCAGCAGGGCCCGGGCGTGCCCGGCCGAGATCGTTCCTTCGGCCAGCGCCCGTTGAGCCCCCGCCGGCAGCTGCAGGAGGCGGAGGGTGTTGGTGACGGTGGCCCTCCCCTTCCCCATGCGGGTGGCCACCTGCTCGTGGGTCAGTCCGAATTCATCGATGAGCTGTTGATAGGCCGCCGCCTCTTCCAGGGCGTTGAGGTCCTCGCGGTGAAGGTTCTCGACCAGCGCCTGCTCCAGGCTGACCGCGTCGCCGGCGTCGGGCTGGACCAAGACCCGGATGGTCTGGAGCCCGGCCCGGCGGCAGGCTCGCCACCGCCGCTCCCCCGCGATCAGCTCGTAGCTCTCCTCCTCGCCCTCGACCTCTCGCACCAGCACCGGCTGGAGCAGGCCGACCTCCCGGATGGAGGCGGCCAACGACGACATGGACTCCTCGTCGAAATGACTGCGAGGTTGATGTTCATTGGGTTTGATGGCCGAAATGCCCACCGTCCGCAAGGCCGAGTCCAGCTCCCCGACCGCTTCGGTCGGAATGAGTGCGCTGAGCCCTTTACCGAGTCCGCTGCGCCGCGCCATTGCTCACCTCCTTCGCCAAGTCACGGTAGGCCACGGCCCCTCGTGACGTCGGATCGAACACTGTGATGGGTTGACCGAACGACGGTGCCTCCGAGAGTCGCACGGTGCGGGGGATGACGCTCTTGCACACCCGCCCGGAGAAGTGGGCCCGGACTTCCTTGGCCACGTCCACGGAGAGCCGGGTCCGGGCGTCGTACATCGTCAGGACGATGGTGGACACCTCGAGGGATTCGTTCAGGTTCGACGAGACCAGCTTGACGTTGCGCAGGAGCTGGCTCAGCCCCTCTAGGGCGTAGTACTCGCACTGGATGGGGACGAGGACCTCACCGGCCGCAGCCAGACCGTTGACGGTGATGAGGCCCAGCGATGGGGGACAGTCGATGAGGATGAAGTCGAAGTCGTTGACGACGCCGTCGATGGCCCGCTTCAGCTTCAACTCCCGGCTGAAGGCCGGCACCAGTTCGATCTCGATCCCGGCCAGGTCAATGGTGGCCGGGGCCACGAAGAGGTTCTTGACGCTGGTGGGCTCAATGCAGTCCTCGAGGGGCGCCTCCCGCATGATGACGTCGTACATGGACAGCTCGAAGTTCCGGGCGTCGATGCCCAATCCAGTGGTGGCGTTGCCCTGTGGATCCAGATCGATGACCAGGACCCGGTAGTCCATCTCGGCCAGGGCCGCACCCAGATTGACGGTGGTGGTGGTCTTTCCGACCCCACCCTTCTGGTTGGCCACGGCGATGACCCGGGGCAAGTCCAGGGTCACGGGCCGCTCGGCCGGCAGGAGCTCTTCCGTCTCGGTGCTGATGGAGGGCGACCTCCTTCGGGCTTCCTTGGACACCGCGTGCTTCGGTTCGGGAATCGGCTCGGGGCTCGGTTCGGGAGCCGGTTCGGGAGCCGGCTCGGGGGTCGGCGCGGGTTCTGATAGTTCCGGCCCGGCGGCGGACTCGACTGCGGCGTGCGCCGGCGCCCGCGCCATGGCCGGTTCCGGCACGGGTTGTGGCTCTGGCACTGGCTCTGGCCGGGGGGTCGGATCGGGAAGGGCTTCTGGTTGGGCTGTCGCCGGCTCGGCCGCCCATTGGCCCACCGCAGGCTCCGGTACCTCGGCGATGACCGGCTCGGGCTGGATAACCGGCTCTTGTTGGGATACGGGTTCTCGTTGGATGACGGGTTCTGGTTGGAGGACGGACTCCGGCTGGATCACCGGCTCGGGCTGGGGTACCGGCTCCGGCTCTGGCTGTGGTTCGGGATCCGGTGCGGGCAAGGGTGGGGGAGTGGGACGGGTTTCCGTTTGCTCAATATCGAACGGGGCGGACGACGGAATGACGGGCAGCCCGTCGATCAGCACCTTGGAGGGAGCGTCGGGACCATTCTGGTCCACCTGCGGTTCGCCGGAACTCTGCTCCATGCCCTCTTGAGCGGGGGCCTGATCTCCATTGGCTGGTCTGGCACCGCGATTTCGGCGGCGATGCCGCATCAGGTGGCTCTCCCGGATCGCCGCATCAAGTGCCTATCCTGTCTTGCCCGTCCCCTCAGGTCAAGGGTTCTCACCTGTTTCACGTGAAACAATTCCGGCGGGCCAACGCCGGGAGGATTTCTGGCCCTTCGGATATGAGCCTGGTCCAATGACGGCGCGCTCTCTCTTCAGCGACCCAGTCACCTGCCCCCGAGGGGCCCTCCCAGGGGCCCGCTGTGGGTCAGGCCCGGCGCATCCCGACGGGCGGCCCGGGGCGGCCCACGTCGCACCCCAGGACCTGGCACGTGCAGCCAGCGGATCACGTTCTCCTCCCCCTGGGCTCGTGCAGCGGCAACCAGGGGGAGCGCGACGAATACTTCATCCTCGTGGGACGCCGGCTCCCATGGGCGGGTGTGGGCAGAACCTCGTGGGACGTCGGTTCCCATGGGGCGAGGGTGGGCAAAGCACTGTGCTTGCCTCTGATTCACGTCGGCGAACTGGACCACACAGCCATCGCAGATACGTACCCGGGCCGCGGACAAAGAATCCTCGCCCTTTGGCTTCAGGCAGAACGAGCTCGCCGCGACCACTCGTCGGACCGCTCTTGTCGGTGACCGACCCTGTCGGCCCTCACCTTTCAGATATCAGGCAACGCCTGACCACGACCACGGTGCTGACACCTGCTCATTGCCGGGCGGGGAATGAGCCCGATTGTCCCGGCGATGTTCCACGTGGAACAAGCCAAGTTGCTCAGAACAGGGGTTGCTTTGCGGGAACTCCGTTTCGTCGGGGGAACCGCTCAGGGCAGGCCTCCCGTTGGTAGAGCACCTGGTACCCGAAGCCTTCTCTGACGAACTCCCCCAGTTCCAGGCCCACCTGAGCCACCCCGTCGGCGGGCCAGCGGGCCCGGGGGCCGTCCTCCTCGGGGGCTCCCGGAGGCTCCGAGACGATGAGCCATCCACCCTGGCGCAGGAACGGCGCGCCGCACTCGGCGACCACGGCCGGGGCACCGAAGGACCGCACCACCACCCCGTCAAACGTCCCCCTGTACTCCGGATCACGCCCGCACACTTCGGCTCGTTGGTGGACCACGGCGACTCGTTCCCCCAGCCCGCAGCGCCGCACCGCTCGCTGGAGGAACTCCGTGCGGCGCTCGTTGGCGTCCAGGAGGACGAGGGTGGCGGCCGGCCAGCGGATGGCGATCACCAGCCCGGGCAGCCCGCCGCCCGAGCCCAGGTCGAGGATGTGGGGCGCCCGCGTCCCCGATGGCACCGGTTGGCGGCGGGCCAGATCAACGAATCCGGCGGCGTGCTCGAGGTGGGGCTCGATCGGCCCCGGCCCCAGGAAACCGGCGCGGCGAGCGTCGAGGAGGACGTCGCCCAGGGCAGCGGGGGAGGGGACCGCGTGGTCGGTGTCGGGCACCGAGCCTGTGTCAGCCCGTAGGGGCGATGACGATGTAGCGGTTGGGATCCTCGCCCTCGGAGCGGGTGGCCACCCCGTCGATCTCGTTGACCGCATCATGCACGGCCTTGCGGTCGGCCGGGCTCATGGACTCGAGGGCCTTCTCCTGGCCCGAGGCGATGACCTCCTCGGCGATCTGGGTGCTGAACCTCTTGAGGGCGGCCGAGCGCTTCTCCCGGTACCCGGCCACGTCCACCAGGATCCGGTCGGTGCGCGACGGGCACTGGCGCTGGACCACGGCCCGGGTGATGTCCTGGAGGGCGCTCAGGGTCGAGCCACGAGGCCCCACCAGCAACCCGAGCTCATCGCCCCGGGCGGCGATCTCGACCGTCTCCTCGTCGATCAGACGGGTCTCCACGGTGGCCTGCATGCCGTACTCGCTGAGGAGGCCGGCCAGAAAGGCCCGGCCCACCTCGCCCTGCTCTTCGAGGGTCATTCCTTCGGCCATGGCAACCGTCTCCTTCGGTTCGGTACTGCGCTGCTGGTTCTTCTCCGCCGGCCGCGGCGCCGTGGTGGTCGACGGGCCCTGGCCGTTCTCCGCCAGAGCCGCCCCAGCCCCCCCGGCGGCGGCTTGGCTGCGGTTCCGACGTCGGCGCGCTGACCGGCTGGTGCCGGTCCCGGTCCGCTCGCCCGAACCGCCGCCCCTGGTCGGAACGTCCCCGTCGGCCGCCGCCCTTCCGTCGGGCTTCGGTGCACCCAGGCGTTGCGCATTGCCCGAGCCCTGGTTGCGGTTCCCCCCGCGTTCACGGTCGCGAGGGCGGCGCTCCCGCTTGGGCCGGGGACCGACCGGACGCACCCGGGCCCGCACCCGGGCCTCGCCGCGGGTACGCCCGAAGAGGCCCGCCTTGGGCTCCGCCAGCACGATGACCTCGGCGTCGCCCACGGCCACGCCCAGCTGGTCCAGGGCCGACTCGGTGGCTTCTTCGACTGTCTTTGCTGCGACCTCTACCCACTCCACGCTCTATCGCGCCTTTCTTTCCTTCTTAGAACGAGAGCGCGGGTGCGGCTTGGGCGCCGGCGTCTTCGCATCGTCGGCCGATCCATTGCCGCCAGCGCGGCCGTTGGTGTTGGCTCGGGCGCCCGACGAACCCTTGCCCGAGGCCGGGCGCTTGCCGGTGGTGGGGCGCCGGCCGTTGCCGTTGGTCCCGTTGGTCCCGCCGGGGTTCTTGGGCGCGGTGGTGCTCTTGCCGGCCGGCTTGGCACCCCCCTTGCCCGTCGGATTGGGCTTGGGGCCGGTCTCTTCGGGCAGGGCCTCCGTCTGGGTGCCCTTGGCACCCTTGGCGCCGGCCCCGATCTCGCGCTCCGCCCCGGCCGGCGACACCATGCCGGTCCGGAACATGACCTCCTGTGTCGCGATCCGCATCGCCGACGAGAACACCATGTAGATGGTCGCTCCGGCCGGCACTCTCAGGTAAATGACACCGAAGATAATCGGGAAAAACTTCTGCATTGTTTGCATCTGTGGATTGGCTTGCGCCGCCCCAGGATTACGGCTGTTCATCTGCTTCATTTGGTAGTACTGCAGGAAAATAGCAGCCCCGATTAAAACCAAATAGGGGATCATCAGAACGGCCTGGCTGGCGCTCCCGGGGAAGGTATGGGTGGTAAACGGCGTGGACGAGAGGTCCATGCCAAACCACCAGTGCATCTGGCCATGGTTGATGACCAGATTGTTGTACATCTTGCCTGTTGTCGGGATGTACCGGGGCGCCGCACAGCCGTAGATACTGCTGGTGTGACACACGACTGTGTGTCCCATGCCATTTACGTATGTCGCGCCGTTCTTTACCGTATTGGACAGCCCTCGAATGAGCGAATACAGCACGATCAGGAAGGGCATCTGCAACAAGGACGGCAGGCAGGCGCCGAACGGGCTGGTCCCGTTCTCCTTGTACAGCTTCATCATTTCCTGGTTGAGCAGTTCCCGGTTCTCGGGGCCCTTGTACTTGGTCTGCAGCTTCTTCATCTCCGGCTGCAGCCGCTGCATGGCGATCATCGACTTGGTGCTCTTGACGGTCACCGGGGTCAGCGCCAGCATGATGAGCACGGTCAAGCCGATGATGGAGAGGCCGTAGTTGCCGGTGACCGAGTAGATCCCGGCGACGATCAGGCCGAAGAACTCGAAGAGCGGGTGGAAGATCTTCCCGATCAACGAAAACAGGGAGTTAGAAACACCCAACAGGGGCGACACCAGGCTGGTCATGGCCGGGTCCCCGCCCGCCGGCTCGGCGCCTGGGCGTGGACGTGCAGCGGCACCAGATCAACCCCGTGGGGCCCGAAGGGGCGGCAGCGCAGCAGGCGCCTGGCCGTGAGGGACAGCCCTCGCCAGAACCCGTGCTCGGCGAAGGCCTCGGCGGCATAGGTGGAGCAGCTGGGGTAGAAGCGGCAGGGTGACACCCGGCCCGAGGCCGCTCCTTGATACGCCTGGAGCGCCCGCACGGCCACCCGTGACGCCCGGCTCATGGGAGGGGTGGCGTCACTCACCGGCGGCACCCCGCAGGGCCCGGCCGACGCAGCGCGACAGCTCGGCCGGCCCGCACCGGGCCGCGTCGGGGTCGAAACCGAGGAGGTAGGTGCCCCGGGGCAGGTCCCGGGCGGCGGCCCGGGCGGACTCGCGGGCCCGGCGGCGGAGGGTGTTGCGGACCACGGCATTGCCGCAGCGCTTCCCAATTGTGTATCCCACCTGGGGAAATACACCCGGAAGTCCGGGGTCGGCGGCCACGAAGGTGGCCCGGACGGGGCCACAGCGAGCGCGAGCCCGTGACCGCTGCAGTTGGCCAAAGGCAGCGCGAGTCCGAATTCGTCCGAGCGTGCGAGCAGGCACCAGCAGCTCAGACGGTGAGGCGGTGGCGGCCCTTGAGGCGCCGTGACTTCAAGATGGAGCGGCCGGCTCGGGTCGACATACGCTTGCGGAAGCCGTGGGTCTTGGCCCGCTTGCGGGTGTTTGGTTGGTAGGTGCGCTTCATTCCTCAGCCTTTCGCCTCGCCTGGGAGCATGACATGCCAGGCGCAGCAGAGTTCGTACGGCCACCTGGGGTGCCGCCCGCGGGCAGCGGCAGTGGGGTGGCGCCCATGTTAGGCGCGAACCACCGATCCCCACTAGTCGGACCACGTGTCACGGTGTACCTTCAACCAATTACCGCACCGAGGGACGTTCAGACCTTGCCCAGGACCCCGCGGACGGATGAAGGGCGATCGGACGACCACGTGACGCAACCCGGAGATCTATGGACACGGTGCAGCGAATCGCTCCGCGAGCAGGTATCGGAGACGACATGGCAGCTCTGGCTCTCGGGGATCGAGCCGGTGTCCTTCGCCGATGGGGTGTTCCTGCTCTCGGTGCCCAACGGCTTGATCCGCGAGCGGGTCGAGACCCGCTACCTCCCGATGATCGAGGACACCTTGGCCAATGAGGTAGGCACCGCCGTGCGGGGCCGACTCGAGGTCCAAGAACCCGACGAGCCCGAAGAGGAGCTCCTGGGCGTCCCCGACCCGCCTCCCGTGCTCGAGCGGCCCCCGGGCACGGTGACCGTGGCCACCCCCGGTCGCGAATCCGCCGCGGTGGTGCTCGATCCGAAGTTCGTGTTCGACACCTTCGTGGCCGCCTCCTCCAACCGCCTGGCTCACGCGGCGGCCCAGGCGGTGGCCGAGACCCCGGGTCGCTCCTACAACCCGCTCTTCATCTACGGGGACAGTGGGCTGGGCAAGACCCATCTGCTCCACGCCATCGGGAATTACGTCTCGGAGAACTTCCCGCGCCGCCATGTGCTCTACGTCACCACCGAGACGTTCATGAACGACTTCGTCGATTCGCTGCGGACCTCGACCACCCTGGCCTTCAAGCGGCGCTACCGCGAATGCGACGTCCTCTTGATCGACGACGTCCAGTTCATGGAGAACAAGGAGGGGCTCCAGGAGGAGTTCTTCCACACCTACAACGACCTCAAGGGTGCCTCCAAGCAGATCGTCCTCACCTCGGACCGTCCGCCCAAGTCGATCGAGACCCTCGAGGACCGGCTCCGCAGCCGCTTCCTCTCGGGCCTGATCACCGAGATCGACCCGCCCGACCTCGAGACCCGCCTGGCCATCTTGCGCTCCAAGTCCGAGAGCGAGCACCACGACGTCCCCGACGACGTCCTCGAGTTCATCGCCACCCACGTGAAGAACAACATCCGGGAGCTCGAAGGGGCCCTGACCAGGGTCAGTGCCTTCGCCAAGCTCAACAAGGAGGTCATCTCGCGGGCCCAGGCCGAGCGGGTGCTCTCCGACATCGTCCTGGCCGGCGAGCCGCGCCGGATCACCCCCCAGATGATCCTCGACGCCACCGCCAGCAGCTACGGCTTCACCGTCGAGGCCATCTGCGGGCCCAGCCGGACCCGGCCCCTGGTCACCGCCCGCCAGGTCGCCATGTACCTGGTCCGGAACCTGACCGACTACAGCTATCCGGCGATCGCCCGGGTGTTCGGCAATCGCGACCACACCACGGTGATCCACGCCGTCGACAAGATCACCGGACAGATGCAGCAACGCCGCCAGATCTACGAGCAGGTCACCGAGCTCACCCAACAGGTCCGGGCCGGCACCTGAGGTGGCGCGCGGCGGGTGGGGGGATCATGTGGGCTGCGTTCCTCGGGCTGTGGACGCGGGCCGTCAGCTTGGGGATAGCGTGACCCTTCATCCCCAGCCCCTGAAGCAGGCTGGCCGTTCCGCGCGCTGGGCCCGGAACCACCCACACCACCGTGGGGACAACTTCTCCCGACGCCACCAGGAACAAGGGTCCTCCATACACAATCCACAGCCCTTATTACCCCTACTACCCAAACCTCTCTCCGCCTCACTCACCTGTGGTTGGGGACACACCCGAAAGGACACGTTCCGGTGAAGTTCCGATCCGAACGAGACGCTCTCGTCGAGATGTTGGCTACCGCGGGCCGTGCCGTCGGAGCACGAACCACATCATCTCCGGTGCTGTCCGGAATTTTGTTGTCCTGCCTCGGCAACACGCTCTCGGTCACCGGCACCGACCTGGACCTGACCATCCAGGTGACCGAAGAAGTCATCGGCATCGACGACGGCACGTGTGTCATTCCCTCGCGCCTCTCGACCGACATCGTGCGCCGGCTCGAACCCGGCGCCGTGACCTTCGCCCATCAGGACGACCACATCACCATCTCGGCCGCCCGCTCGAACTTCAAACTCCGGACCTTCCCGGTGGTCGAGTTCCCGGCCGTCGGGCGCACCGGCGAGGCCATCGCGCATCTGCCCGAGGCCGCCCTGGCCGAAGGGGTGCGCCAAGTGGTGCGGGCGGCTTCGCACGACGACGCCCGTCCCCTGCTCACCGGGGTCCTGTTGTCCTCGGTCGAGGGCTCGATCCGGATGGTGGCCACCGACTCGTACCGCATGGCGCTGCGTGACCTCCCCGGCGTGCCCGCGCTCCCCGGCGTCGAGGACCTCCTGGTCCCCGCGCGCGCCCTGGCCGAACTACAACGTCTCCCGTCTGGCCCAGCGCCGGAGGAAGGATCCGAGCCGACGCGGGTGGGCGTGGCCGCCAGCGAGAACGAGATCACCTTCTGGCAGGGGAACGTCCAGATCAGCACCAGATTGTTGGAAGGTCGCTACCCCGACTACAACCAGCTCATCCCCGACCACTACCCCAACCGCCTCCACCTGGGCAAGGAGACCTTCCTGGCCGCGCTGCGCCGGGTCCAGCTCCTGGTCCGGGACAACACCACCCCGGTGCGCCTGTCCATGCGCCAGGGCGGCGTCGACCTGAGTGTGGTCAGTCAAGAGGTCGGTGACGCCTCCGAGACCGTCGATGGGGATTTCACCGGAGAGGATCTCATCATCGCCTTCAATCCTTCGTATCTGATCGACGGTGTCGAGGCGGTCCAGGGCGACGAGGTCATCGTCGAGACGGCCGACGGGTCGAAGGCGGCCACCGTCCGTGGCGCCGAGGACGACACGTTCCGCTATCTCCTCATGCCCGTTCGGGTTTCCTGAGCGGCGACCCGTTCTCGCGGTGAGCCTGCGCGTCCTCGAGCTCGTCGACTTTCGCATCTTCGGCGCCGCCCACTTCGAGCCCGAGGTCGACGGCACCACGGTGATCACCGGACCGAACGGCACCGGCAAGACGAGCGTGCTCGAGGCCCTGGTGTATCTGGGAACCCAGCGGTCGTTCCGGGGCGCCCCCCGCGAGGCGATGGTCCGCACCGGCGCCGACCGGGCCATCGTGCGGGCCGAGCTCCACCACACCGCGGCGCCCACCCTGGTCGAAGCCGAGATCGTCCCGACCGGGCGCAGCCGTACCCAGGTGAACCGCAAGACGGCCGTGGGCCGCCGCAACCTGGCCGCCGCCGCACCGTGCACCATCTTCTCCCCCGAGGACCTGGCCCTGGTCAGTGGTGGGCCGGGCGGGCGGCGCCAACTACTCGACGACACGCTGGCCCTGGTCGACCCCGAGGGGGCGCGGGCGGCCGACGAGGTGGACAAGGTGCTGCGCCAGCGGGCCGCCCTGTTGCGCCAGGCCGGCGGCCGGGCCAGCGCCGACGTGGCGGCCACCCTCGACGTGTGGGACCAACGGTTGGCCGACGCCGGGAAGATCCTGGTCACCGCCCGGGAGCGCCTGACCGCCGCGCTGGAGGAGCACGTGGCCCCGGCCTACGGGCGACTGGCCGGGTCGGGCGGCCGGATCGTGGTCACCCAGGCCTACCGGCGCAGCTGGGAGGGGGATCTGCTGCCGGCGCTCGAGGCCAACCGGACGGCCGACCTCCGGCGGGGGGTCAACACGGTGGGGCCGCACCGCGACGAGCTCTTCTTGGCCATCGACGAACGCGAGGCCCGCACCCACGCCTCGCAGGGCGAGCAACGGTGCCTGGCGCTGGCCCTGCGCATCGGGATCCACCGGTTGGTCACGGCGCGGACGCCACTCACCCCGACCCTGCTCCTCGACGACGTCTTCTCCGAGCTCGACCCGGCGCGGAGCCGGGCGCTGGTGGCCGAGCTGCCCGAGGGCCAGTCGATCCTGACCACCGCCGTGCCCCTGCCGGCCGGCATCGACGTGGCCGCCATGGTGCACATCGACGAGGTAGGACAGACGCCATGAGCGACCAACCTGTGCGCACGCCGTGAGCATGGTCACATGAGCCCAGTGCCATGAGCGCACGCCGCCGCCGGCGCCCGGCGGGGAGTGACGCCGGCCCGCAACACGTGGGCCGGGCCATGTCCCAGGTGCTCGGCCACATGGGCGCGTCCAGCTCCGCGTCGACCATGGAGCTGGTTTTCAGCCGCTGGGAGGAGGTGGTGGGGGCGGAACTGGCGGGGCATCTGCACCCGGTTCGCCTGCAGGACTCGGTGCTCCTCATCGGGGTGGATCATCCGGCCTGGGCCACCCGCGGCCGCATGGAATCGCGCCACATTCTGGACCGTTTGCGGCAGTTGGGGGACACCTCGGTCGAACGGATCGACGTGGCGGTGCAACGGCCTTCCTGAAGCGAGTTTTGGGGCCTCGGATCGGCCCGAAAGTCGCACCGTTCGGGTAGACTGTGTGAGTCGTATCGCATGCCCCGGGTACCCCATTTTTCGGGCATTCGACACGGACCACGATGACTGTTGTTTCGAAAGGCGCGCCTGTGGCATTAAAGGTGGACAAGGTAACGGACGACTCCTACAGCGAGGGTGACATCACCATCCTCGAAGGACTGGAGGCGGTGCGGAAGCGGCCCGGGATGTACATCGGATCCACCGGACCGAGCGGCCTGCACCACCTGGTGTGGGAGGTGGTCGACAACTCGGTCGACGAGGCCATGGCCGGGTACTGCGATCGGATCGACGTGACCATGCTGGCCGACGGCGGTTGCATGGTCAAAGACGACGGCCGGGGCATCCCGGTGGGCCCGCACCCGAAGAACCCCAAGGTGTCGACGGCCGAGATCGTCCTGACCACCCTCCATGCCGGCGGCAAGTTCGGGGGCAAGGGATACCAGGTCTCCGGCGGCCTGCACGGGGTGGGCATCTCGGTGGTCAACGCCCTGTCGTCCCGGCTGGTCCTCGAAGTGGACCGCGACGGCCAGCACTGGGAGGCCGAGTTCGCCAAGGGCGGCAAGGTCACCCGCAAGATCGCCGCCACCGGCCCGGCGCCGCTCGATCGCAGCACCGGGGAGCCCCGCACCGGGACCACCGTCACCTTCTGGCCCGACACCACGGTCTTCGACGAGGTCGACTTCCGCGCCCAGACCATCATCGAACGCATGCAGATCATGGCCTTCTTGAACAAGGGCCTGGAGATCCGCTTCACCGACCAGCGTCCCGACCCCGCGCTCAAGACCACCTTCCGCTATGCCGGCGGCATCGTCGACTTCGTCAAGCACCTCAACGCCTCGAAGGAGTCGCTGTTCCGCAAGGTGGCGTCCTTCGACCAGATCGAGGACGGCCAGGAGGCCGAGATCGCCCTGCAGTGGAACACCGGCTACCACGAGTCGATCTTCTCCTTCGCCAACGGGATCTCCACCATCGAGGGCGGCATGCACGTCGAGGGGTTCTCCAAGGCCCTGACCAACGCCATCAACCGCTACGCCCGGGCCCGCAACCTGCTCAAGGAGAAGGAGGAGAACCTCAAGGGCGAGGACATCCGCGAGGGCCTGACCGCCATCATCTCGGTCCGCCTGCGCGACCCGCAGTTCGAGGGCCAGACCAAGGCCAAGCTCGGCAACGTCAGCATCCGGTCCCTGGTCGAGAAGGCCACCAACCGCAAGCTCAACGAGTGGTTGGAGGAGAACCCGCGCGAGGCCAGCCAGATCGTGCAGAAGTCGACCCAGGCGGCGCGGGCGCGCATGGCGGCGCAGGGCGCCCGTGACCTGACCCGGCGCAAGTCCGCCCTCGACGGGGCCGGCCTCCCGGGCAAGTTGGCCGACTGCTCGTCGCGCGATCCGCGCGAGTCGGAGCTCTTCATCGTCGAGGGCAACTCGGCCGGCGGTTCGGCCAAGGACGCCCGCAATCCGCACACCCAGGCCATCCTGCCCATCCGGGGCAAGATCCTCAACGTCGAGCGGGCCCGCATCGACAAGATGCTGAAGAACGCCGAGATCCAGGCGCTCATCTCGGCCATCGGCGCCGGCCTGGCCGACGAGTTCGACGTGACGAAGATCCGCTACCACAAGGTCATCCTCCTGGCCGACGCCGACGTCGACGGCAGCCACATCCGCACGTTGCTCCTGACCTTCTTCTTCCGGCAGATGAAGCCGCTGGTGGAAGGCGGCTTCGTCTACGTGGCGCAGCCGCCCCTGTTCTCGACCCTGGTCGGCAAGGAGAAGATCTACCTCAAGGACGAGGCGGCCAAGGCCGCCTTCTTGTCCGAGCACCCCGATCACAAGCACGATTTCAACCGGCTCAAGGGGCTGGGGGAGATGGACTTCGCCGAACTGCGCGACACCACCATGGATCCCTCCCTGCGCTCGCTGCTGCAGATCAACGTGGAACAGGCCGCCCTGGCCGATGAGGTGTGCTCCATTCTCATGGGCGACGACGTCGAGCTCCGTCGCCACTTCATCCAGACCAACGCGAAAGACGTCCGCTTCCTCGACATCTGAGCGACACGAGCGACAACACGAAGAGAGATCACATGGCACGAAGTACAACGCGCGGCGGCTCGGGCCGCGGCGGGCGGGGCCGCGGCGGCAATGGCGCGCCGCCTGACGACGGCGGCACCCC